>TARA_B110000971_G_scaffold33100_2_pt1 | contig 21799 bp, 18 predicted proteins | sample TARA_B110000971 | Tara Oceans TARA_B110000971 (sample SAMEA4397842) | marine metagenome | biome: Polar Biome; feature: [SRF] surface water layer (ENVO:00010504); material: water (ENVO:00002006), including particulate matter (ENVO:01000060) such as... | depth 5 m | reverse complement strand
TGTCACTTCACTATCTGTCGCTTCACTAACCACAGAATCACTAGCGGTCACCGCTTTGGCTTCACTATAGCCGCGCCAACGGCTGCTTCTGAGCTCTCCCTCACGGTTGAGTACAGGATAAGCAATGGCCGTAAAGTGAGAATGGAGACGTTTAACATCGCGCATTAAATCGGTAAATAAAGAGTGGGCTAAAGGGTTAGCTTTGTCCGCCTGCATAGCCCGATTTTGCTGGCCATCTAAACTTTTTTGATGATTGGTATTAAATTCATGCTTGGCTTGGATCAGGCCCCTGGCACTATTGACATCTTCACTCATCATCACTTGAAATGACATGGGCATCACTTTAAAGATAGACTTCATACTGGTGTCTAAGGCTTCATTTTCATATTCGGTAAAATCAATGTGTAAATTGTTTTTCTTCTTCAGCAACAAGGTCATACTGCGCTCTAAAGTTTCACCAGCGTGCTCTATATTGGTTATAAAGAGTAACAAATCTTGGCAACGATGGCGCTCGTCTTCAGTTAAATCTTGACCACCTAACTCCAGTAAGTAAGCATTAATTTGTTGGTGAAAGTCATCAATGATGTCATCACTTTGGTGAATCTTTTTCTCGAGGGCATCATAGCGCTCAGTCATACCAAGGTGCACTTCACGCAGCATATCCTCTAACAACTCACCCATGGTTAGGGTGTCTCGAACCACGTTAGCTAGGGCCGCAGAAGGTGCGGTATCTTGCACATCTTTTAGGTATTTAGGCGTCGGTAAAGGGGCTAAAGTTTCCCGTGGCAGACGCGTATCAATCCAGCCTGCCAACCGACTCACAATTAACATACCAAAGGCTGCGACAGTGACATTGAACAAACAATGCATTAACACCAGTTGCCAAGCCGGATCAACACTCACAAAGTTGAGCCCTGTTTGAACCCCCGCTACCCATGGCGCAAAAGCCATGGCTCCCAGCGTCCGTAATATTAAATTCCCCAACGGAGCAACCCGTTTGGCATTGCTCGATTTGCGGGACAAATACACCGGAATACCGGCGCTTCCAATATTGACACCAAGAATCAGCAACAAACCAGATTCAACGTCAATTACTCCAGCACCAGCAAGGCCTGCCAAGAGCAGCACCATGACGAGACTAGAATGTAACAAGAAGGTAAGTAAAGCAGCAAACAAGATGGCTAACCAAGGCTCTGCAATAAGACTTTGCAGCATGTCACTAAAGAGTTCAGAACCCTGCAGAGGGATCGCTTGTTGACGCAACAAACCTAATGCCAATAGCATTAAGCCCAAACCCATAAGTGCTTCACCAATGCCCTGTTGACGTTTATCGTTGGCGCGTAATTCCATAAACACGCCAATAGCCACTAACAAAGGGCTCAGAGCACTGAGATCGAAGGACAGTATGAGGGCCACTAAGGTCGTGCCTACATCAGCACCTAATAACAAGGCTAATCCAGCCTCACCCTGCACCCCTAGGGACGCAGCAAGTAGGGCCGACGCGGTGCTACTTTGAAGAATAAGGGTCAGAAATACGCCAAGGCCTAAGGCTGACCAAACGCCGGCAAAGCGATCACGGATAAAATACGTAAGACGGCCACCAAAAGATCGTTTCATTCCCTGTTGCACACGCTTTAAGCCCCATATAAGCAGGGCGACCCCGCCCGCTAAACCAATAAGCAGTTGGGTAATGCTGGTGTCGGATACAGGGTCGATATGCGCCTCTTAAAAACTTGAACCTTAACGGGGTTGTGCTCTGTGCTTTTTGCGATGCTACTGACATAATTAGAGCCACGATATAGAATAGCACAAGAATTCGTAAATGCTAATTATAAAGGCCATATACTCATGGAAAATAAAGTAATTTTACTCATTCTAGACGGCCTGGGTTATTCCTACGCACGCAGGCTTATGGGCAACCTAGAAGGATGGGTAGCCTCAGGCGAAGCTAACTTGTGGAAAGGGCAATCTGTACTGCCCTCGGTGTCTGGCCCATGTTATGCCAGCATTCACACCGGACTGACGCCGCAAGACCATGGTGTTACGAGTAACTACCATCAAGGTAAACTAGAAGATGCTGATATTTTTAGTGCAGTCAAAGCTGCAGGCGGCACCACTGCAGCCGTCGCCCATTCATTTTTTTCGGATTATTTTCAAAGCAGCCCGTTTCAGCACCTCCAAGACATGGAGGTAGATGACATCAGCCGACCCATTCAACATGGCCGATTTTACACCATGGCTGGGGAGAACAAAGCTCAGCCTGCAACACCGTCAGACATCGACCTATTTTGGCAAATGAGTTTACTGATTCAACGTCACCAACCCGATTATTTTTTATTCCATTCCTGCACCCTAGACAGCTTAGGTCATCATTACGGCTTCGACTCCATTGAAATAGACAAAAACTGTTACACCATTGATGCCGCTCTGGGCGACTTTATCCCACGCTGGCAAGAACAAGGATATGACGTAATCATCACCGCAGATCACGGCCAAAGTGCGCGTGGCCACCACGGTGGCACAGAGGCCATCATGCGTGATATTCCCATTTATTACTTCGCTAACCCTAACCATCCCATACAAGGCCCCTCGCCAGATCATGTGATTGCTCAAACAGCCCTTGCGCCTAGCATCTTGCAGCGCATGGGCATTGCTATACCTGGATCGATGCAAACTAAACCCGTGTGGATATAACAAAAATAAGGTCCCATCATGGCAGACAACTACTACGACTATATCGTCATCGGCGCGGGTTCTGCAGGCTGCGTCTTAGCTAACCGGTTAAGTGCCGACCTAAATTGCGAAGTATTGTTGCTGGAAGCCGGCCCACGTGATCGCAATCCATTAATCCATATGCCCGCTGGTGTGGCCTTTTTGCTCGACCATAAAACACTCAATTGGCGTTATCGATCAGCCCCACAGACCGCCATGAACCAACGCCAAATTCCTGTACCAAGGGGTAAAACCTTAGGCGGTTCCAGTGCCATTAATGCGATGATTTATATACGCGGCCAGCAAGAAGATTACGATGGCTGGCGTACCTTAGGAAACAAAGGCTGGGGGTATGCTGATATTTTACCTTTTTTCCGCCAATCTGAAACCAACTTAGGCGCCCATATTGAGTCAGACTTCCATGGTAGTCATGGCCCATTGACCGTCAGTGACCGCTCTTACACCCACCCTTTGAGCGACCAGTTTGTGGCATCTGCTGTGGCTACGGGCATGGCGCATAACCCAGACTTTAATGGCCAACAACAAGCGGGGGCCGGACGCTACCAAGTGACGCAAAAAGAGTCTAAACGCTGCAGTGCAGCAGTGGCTTATTTACACCCCATTGCAGACAGGCCAAACTTAACCATTATTACTGGAGCCCACGTTAGGCGCATCATTATTAAGGCGGGTAAGGCCCTGGGAGTCAGCTACCAGCTTGACAACAAAGTGATTTATGCGTTCGCTAGTCAAGAAGTGATACTGAGTGCTGGGGCCATTGGCTCACCCCAATTACTTATGCTTTCGGGCATCGGTCCTGCGGATGAACTATCAAAGCACCAGATCGACATGCACGTCAATTTGCCAGGCGTGGGCAAGAACCTGCAAGACCATCTCAACGTTTCAGTCTTGGCACGCACCCAAGAAGCCAATAGCTTATATGGCGTCAATAAGGGCTTAGGCGCACTGACCACCGGCCTACGTTACTTTTGCAATCGATCTGGCCCAGGCAGCAGTAACGGCGCCGAAAGCGGTGCTTTTGTGAGCTCAAAATTCAGTCCTAACAGGCCTGATATCCAGCTGCACTTTATCCCGTTAATGATATTCCCCCAACCCGTAAACGAGTTAAAAGCCCACGGAGTCACCATTCATGCTTGCAACTTGCGCCCCACAGACATGGGAGAAATTACCTTGGCGAGCGCCCACCCTAAAGCGGCTCCCATTATTGACCAGCGTTTTTTACAGACCCAAGGCAATATTGACCGCATGCGTGAAAGTATTTATTTATGTCGAAATATTCTTGCCAGCGGGCCCTTTGCAGACCTTATAAGCGATGAATACTCACCTGGAAATGAGGTGCTTTCAAATAGCCAAATATGTGACTTTATCAAAGCCACAGCAGAGACCGAATACCACCCTGTGGGCACCTGCTCTATGGGCCAAGGGGAATTAGCCGTAGTCGACGCTGCATTGCGCGTTTATGGGATTAAAAGTTTGCGTGTCGCTGACGCATCCATAATGCCTACTCTCATTAGCGGTAACACTAATGCGGCATGTATTATGATTGGCGAGAAAGCAGCGGCAATGATTATTGCCGACGCCACCCGTTAATAAGTGCACCAAGGGCTATCAGCCCATGACGTTAGACAGCATAGACAACTGACTAATAGACTCTAGTCGCAGTTTACCCGTAACTCAGTCAATGGCACTGAAGCGTTCCGTAGTGACCGTGGCTTGGGCTTTCTCGCTATATCGTGCCCCATGCACCGTATGTTGGTTGATCAAGTGATCAAGTTCAACCCTAATTTCTGTGTCCAGCACCAGGTCGTTAGCCGCAACGTTTTCTTCCAAGTGAGATAGGTTCTGCGTCCCTGGAATAGCAATAACATGGTCGCCTTGGGCCACAACCCAAGCCAAGGCAAGCTGAGCTGGCGTGCAACCTTGGCGTTCAGCCAAATTCAAGTAAGCTGGTAACAAAGACAGATTAGCGGGGTAGTGATCAGTATTAAAACGCGGCATAGTCTGGCGCAAATCATGCTCAGTAAGCTGTGAAAGATGATGTAGCTTATTGGTTAAAAAGCCGCGCCCTAAGGGACTAAAGGCGACCAAGGCTGCACCAATGGCTTGACTGGCCTGTAAAACTTCAATTTCAACATTGCGCGTCCATAAAGAATATTCTGACTGAATCGCACTGATAGGATGCTCAGCGTGGGCTTTATGCAAATCAGCTGCACTGATTTCAGATACCCCAACGGCGCCAATTTTGCCCTCACGGTGTAAATCTCCTAAGGCACCAATACTATCTTCAATCGGCACATTAAAGTCACGCCGATGCAGATAATAAAGATCGATATGATCTGTTTGCAAACGTTTTAAACTGGCCTCACAAGTCGCTCGAATATACTCAGGCCGGCCATTAATACTGGGCTGACTGTCAGGCTGCTGGCCGAAGCCACACTTACTCGCTAGAAAAAACTCATTGCGCCGGTTACTAATAAACTGCCCGATCATCGATTCATTGTGGCCATGGCCGTACACTGCTGCGGTATCAAGCATGGTGTAGCCAAGGTCGAGGGCTTTATTCAAGAAGTGTTTGCTATGTTTGCTAGAGCTTTTTTCACCATAACCATGGGACAGGCTCATACAACCTAAGCTAACGGCTGAAACGAGGCGCTTGGAAAGCAAACGGGTATTGTCTGGCATGGTATAACTCTCATCTAAAGGCGTAGGGGTAACAACTAGTGCATGAGTGCCAAGTGTCACCAGTTACCCATCATTTGTAAAGCGACTAAACTGTTTTAATTAAGGTCTAAAGATATGGCGTTAGCAGCCTCAGCCCAGCAGACTGGGGCTAACGTGCAAGCCACCTTGTGGCATTTTCCAAACACCTCTTAGGTGCTAACGCCCAACACATTGGTCTGGGCAATCACCCGATCATCACCCAAAGTCTGGAGGACAAATATCAAGTCGCGCCAATGTTCACAATGACTAGTGCGAAAGGCTAGCAAGTCGGTGGCCTTGGGGTCTAAGAGCAAAAAATCTGCCTCTTTACCAGGTTCAAAATTACCTATCCTATCATCCATATCGAGGGTTTTTGCACCCCCTAAGGTGGCTAAATAAAAGCTTTGTTCTGGACTCAAGTTATGGCCTTTTAACTGCTGCACTTTATAGCCATCCGCTAGGGTTTGGAGCATATTAAAGCTGGTACCACCCCCTACATCTGTGCCCATGCCCATTTTAATACCATAGCCTTGAAGGCGCTGCATCGGAAATAGCCCCGATCCAATAAATAGATTAGACGTTGGGCAGTGTGCAATAGCAGAATCTGTTGCTGCCAAACGTTCACATTCCTCATCACATAAATGAATGCCATGGGCAAACACACTACGCTTGCCTAATAAACCTGCCTGGTCGTATACATCTAGGTAGTTTTTTGCATTTGGAAACAGGGCTTTAACCCATTCAATTTCATCTACATTTTCAGACAGGTGGGTATGCAAGTAGACGCCCTTATGTTCCGCCAATAAGCGCCCTGCAGCGGCCAGTTGTGCATCCGATGATGTGGGTGCAAATCTTGGTGTTACTGCGTACTGCAAACGATCTACACCGTGCCAACGCTGAATCAGTTGCTTACTTTGTTCATAACTGGTTTGCGCTGTATCCAGCACATCGTTGGGCGCGTTGCGATCCATCATTACTTTACCCGCAATAATGCGCATATTGTGGGCCTGGGCTTCGGTAAATAATGCGTCTACAGATTCTGCATGCACGGAGCAAAAGACCAAGGCGGTGGTGGTGCCGTTGTTTAACAGCTGGTTAATAAACACTTTAGCCACAGCGGCCGCTTTTAACGGGTCTTTAAAGCTAGACTCAACAGGAAAGGTGTAGGTGTTTAACCAATCTAACAATTGCGTACCGTAGGCGGCAATCATTTCTGTTTGCGGGTAATGAATATGACAATCTACAAACCCTGGCACCATCAAATATTGACTACAATCTTCTACCTTAGCCATTTGCTCAGCAGTTAACTCGCTGGCCATAGACTCATAGTCACCCATCTGGTGAACCCGTCCATTTTGCAGCCACAGTAGAGCATCAGGCCGATAGTCAACCGCTGCATGGTTTTTATCTGGTTCTCCTAAGCAGTGCAACAATGGGCCACGCATCAGACGTTCAGACATAGTCTAGGTTCTCTTTATTTAGGTGTAGGGTGTCAGCTTCAGTCACATTGTTATGGCTATTTGGGTTGCAATTTTGATACAAGTCCATCACCTGCGCAGCAATAGCAATAGCTACTTCCATGGGTTGCTTGCCACTAATTCCAGCTTTGCCCATAGGGCAATACAAGTGATTGATGGTGTCTGCAGAATAACCCTTAGCAGCCAACCTTTGGCGAAATTTACGCCCCTTAGTGAGCGAACCAATCACCCCCAGGTAACTGGCATCGCCCCGCTTTAATACGGCTTCGGAAAGTGCCAAGTCTACCCCATGGTGGTGGGTCATGATTAAGTAACAAGTTCCTGCAAGGCAATCTGCCACATGGTCTTGTGGGTGCTCTTCGTGCACCCCCACCACCCCAAGGGGTAGCTCTGTAGGTAGCATATCGTAGCGGCTATCAACCCAAGTAATACGCACGGGCAATTGTGCCAATAACGGAACTAAAGCTCGGCCAACATGCCCGGCACCAAACACCACCACTGACATTTTAGGGTCACTGAAGACTTCAAACATGAGGCTAACCTTGCCACCACAACATTGGCCTAAGCTAGCGCCAAGCGGATAATCGATCATTTGTGTTTGCGCACCTTTAACCATCATCTGACGGGCTTGAGCAATGGCTTTGTACTCTAGATGCCCACCACCAATGGAGTCAAACTGTTGATCCTCAGTAACTAGAATTTTACTGCCTACGCCACGCGGTGATGAACCCTGCAAAGCCACAACACTCACTAACACATAAGCTTGATTATGTTGTTCACACTGCCACTGAGCTCGCAACCATGCTTTCATTTTGCCCCCTTAACCAACACAGCTTTAGCCGCTTTAAGTGCCCATAATACCCGCTCTGGTGTGGCCGGCGTATCTAGTTGCGGATTTACTTTTTCGCCACCCGCCGCCCAGATTGCATCTCTCAATGCCGACCATACAGAGATACCGTGCATTAAAGGGGGCTCACCCACAGCCTTGGAGTGGTAAATCGTGGCTTCATGATTTTTACTGTCCTTTAACAAAGCCACATTAAACTGTTTAGGCGTATCACCCACAGCGGGGATTTTGTAACTTGCACCACCATTGGTCTGCAGGCGACCATCTTGACCCCATACTAATTCTTCTGTGGTCAGCCAACCCATGCCTTGAATAAAACCCCCTTCTATCTGACCGATGTCAATGGCAGGGTTAATGCTTTCACCCACATCATGCAAAATATCAACTCTAGACACCGTATAAGTGCCCGTAAAGGTATCCACTTTGACTTCACTCACAGAAGCACCACATGAGTAATAGAAGAATGGACTGCCTTTGGCTTGTTGGCGGTCATAATGAATTTTTGGAGTGCGGTAATAACCTGTGGCAGACATGGAAATGCGCGCCATGTAGGCCTGCTGTGTCAGTTCTGCAAACGAGATTGAATGGCTAGGCCATGACACTTTACCATCACTAAATGTGACCTCATCAGCGTCAACTTGATAGCTTTCTACAATATGGTCTATTAAGCGCTGCTTAATTGTCAGAGCCGCATTTCTTGCCGCTTGGCCATTAAGATCGGTACCACTTGAAGCCGCTGTAGGGGAGGTGTTGGGAACCTTGTCAGTGCGCGTTGAAGTAACCTCTATCTGCGCTAAAGGTAGGCCTAATTCAGCCGCAACTATCTGCCCAATTTTGGTATACAAACCTTGGCCCATTTCCGTACCACCGTGGCTCACTTGCACAGTACCATCGGTATAAATATGTACCAGAGCACCGGCTTGATTAAGGAACATGGCAGTGAAGGAAATACCAAACTTCACCGGTGTTAAGGCCAGTCCTTTGAGATAACGGCCACCGGTTTTTAAAGCCTGTTGGTTATCGCTGTGAATCGCCTTGCGCCGCACCCAATAGTCACTGGACTCGACCAACTCTTGTATGATCCGTTGTAGGTCTACGCCCTTGACCGTCTGATGATAGGGCGTGATATTGCGATCGTCTTGGCCATATAAATTGGCCTGTCTGATTAACAAGGGATCTTTACTAAGACTGCGGGCAATATCATCCATCATTTGCTCAGCAAGCATCATACCTTGAGGCCCACCAAAGCCGCGGAATGCAGTATTAGATACTGTATTCTGAAACCAACGATGACCGGTAATGGTGGCTGCGGGCAAATAATAGGCATTGTCGGTATGGAACATGGCTCGATCAACAATCGCGTCCGACAAATCAGGGCTACAACCACACAAGCCATTGAGTTCAGCATTGACGGCAGTAATCAGTCCCTGCCCATCAAAACCCACCTGTGCCTGATTTACGAAAGGATGACGCTTACCCGTCAGCGCCATATCATCACTACGTGCAAGGCGCATCTTGACCGCCTTTTGGTTGCGTACGGCTAATAGGGCCGCAAGGCATGCCCATTGTGCTGCTTGGGTTTCTTTGCCACCAAAACCACCCCCCATACGCCGCGTATCGACCACCACTTTGTGCATCGGTAAGGCCAGCACTTCGGCCACTAGCTTTTGCACTTCACTTGGATGCTGGCTTGAAGTGTGGACCAATACACCACCATTATCTTGCGGTATAGCTAAGCAAACCTGACCTTCAAGGTAAAAGTGTTCTTGGCCACCCACCTGCTGATTGATTGTAAGGCAATGTGCCGAGGCCTGAAGTGCCTTGGCGCTATCACCCCTGACTAAGCGATGGCTCGGGCGCACCTGTTTGTTGCTGACCTGGGCTTGCTCGAGGGTTAACAAGGGTGGTTGCGCATTAATCTGTGCCTGACCTAAGAGCGCAGCTTTACGGGCAGCGTCGCGACTAGTGGCAACAACAGCAAAAAGAGGTTGACCAAAGTAGTTAATTTGCTCTTCAACCAACAAAGGATCACCCGCAAAGACTGCCCCAATGTCTACCTGACCCGGAATGTCCTTGGCTGTGATGACATCAACCACACCGTCTGCACTAGCAACCGCGCTTAAATCCTGACTGGCCAGTAACCCACAGGCTACCGTCGCCATCCCTACATAAGCATGCAAACAACCAACGGGCACGGCAATGTCATCAATGTATAAAGCCTTGCCTGTGAGGTGCAACTGCGCACTTTCATGGGGTGTGGCTTTACCTATTATATTAGGCTTGGAACTGTAGCCATCACTCTGACTCACCTGGGCTTTGGAAGCGGCTTGTGGATGCTTGATTTGAGGTAGTTTTCTCATGCCATAAGCTCCTTTAAAAAGCCTTGGATAATATTGGCGGTGACCTGTTGTCGATAGTCAGCACTGGCCCTCATATCGGCAATGGGTTGATAATCTTGAGCCAACCATGCGGGTACTTGAGCAATCAGTTGATGACTTAAGCTTTGACCTAACAACTGACCTTGCGTTGCGTTGGCCATTTTAGGAATCGCAGCCATGCCACCACAGGCGATATTAACTTGTACAATGACACCTTTTTTTATGATCACGCTCATGGCCACGCAAGTAGCCGAAATGTCATCTTCAGTGCGTTTACTCACCTTTTCCACCCACACTCGCTGACCTTTCAATGGCAAGGGTAATATGACACTGTGAATAAACTCACCAGTGTCTAAAGCGGTTTGTTTATAACCCAGGTTAAACTCTTTTAGGGCAATAATGCGCTGCTTTAAACCACACTGAAGGACTAATTGAGCGTCCATCACAAGTAACAAAGGAGGCACGTCGGCAATAGGGGAACTGTTGGCAATGTTACCCACTAAGGTAGCGCGGTTACGCACTTGGCGGGATGCAAAACCAACTAATAAGTCGCTCATAGCTGGTAAGTCATTTTGACAGAAAGTTTCAACCTCGCTGAGCGTCACACCGGCACCTATATGCAGTCGGTTACCTCGTTTTTCAATCAACTGTAGTTCTGCTACCCCAGTGACGTCGATCAAATGGTCGATCGACTTAAGACCATGGGTAATGTCTAAAGCGAGGTCGGTGGACCCTGCCACCAATCGCGCAGCCGGAAAGGCCTCATACGCCAAGGCTAATTCAGCGAGGTTAATCGGCGTCACATAAGCTGGGGTAGAAGCGTGCTGGGTTTGAGAGGCCATCTGCTGCAATTGTGCGTAGCAGTAATCATAACCCCCCAACTGACTAAATAAAGGGTCTGTGGCTCTGTCTATGGGGGCTAACTGGTCAGCCGCCAAAAGAATAGGATGATAACCAGTACAACGGCATAAATTGCCAGATAATGCCAGTTCAACACCATGACGGTGATGGGCAAAAGCCTGTGGGGTGGCTAATTGATCAGCCGGGGTATTGAGCCACCAAGCCACAAGCGACATGACAAACCCTGGGCTGCAAAAACCACACTGGCTGGCGTGACAATCTACCATAGATTGCTGTACCGGATGCAATATAGGCCCCTGCAGGGCATCTAAGGTAATCACATGGCGGCCATGAAGACTGCCCAATAAAGCAATGCAAGCGTTCACACTGCGGTAAACTATGCGACCTTGGGCTAATTCGCCAACCATCACTGTGCACGCACCACAGTCGCCCACAGCGCAGCCTTCTTTGGTCGCCATTAAATATTGAGATTCTCTTAACCAATGCAATAAGGTGGTGTCTGCTGCCGGATCTACTATTTCAATCGTCGATTGATTCAATAACAGGTGCATATGCGCTACTCTCTTTGATTAGCCTCGTATCTTCTCAATACCTGTCATTTTAGTCAACTTTTCATTAATGTTAAAATAGCCTATGATGATGCATTATGGCTTTAGTAATTAATGGCACACCACATGACCCCAAACATCTCAAGAGGGCCCTATAAGCCTGGACGTATCAGAGAGCAGAGCCGAGACCTAATTTTGCAAGCCGCAGAAAAGGAGTTTGCCTGTCACGGTTTTCGTGGTGCAACCATGCAACGCATTGCCGAGTCTGCCCAAGTACCTAAAGCCAACATCCACTATTACTTTGCTAATAAACTTGGCCTTTATGGGGCGGTGTTAGAAAACACGCTAAAGCTTTGGGATAACGTGTTTAACGAACTGTCTAGCCATGATGAACCCGCCCATGTTCTGAGCCGGTATATTGATGCAAAGATAGATTTTTCTAGGACTCACCCCACCGCTTCAAGGCTATTTGCTAAAGAAATGATTAGTGGCGCTCCCCACTTAAGCGCATACCTGCAGCAAGATTATCGCCTCTGGTTTAAGCAGCGCATGAGTATTTTTGAAAGCTGGGTGGCTCAGGGCAAGATGGATGACGTCGATCCAGCCCATGTGATTTTTATGATCTGGGCCAGCACTCAATATTACGCTGATTTTGAGCCACAAATCCTTATTGCGACCCAGACCCCACGCCTAACAGAGCAAGCTTTTATAGACGCCGCCAACTCTATTAAACACATCATACTCAAAGGTTGTGGCATCAGTTAAAGCACCATGCCACCTGAGTGCATTACCTCAGCTTAACGGCTCTCACCCTCTTCGAGGTACTGCTGGTCGATGTCCACTTGTGGTTTTTCATGCAGTACTCGCTCAAATGACTGTAACCGTTTATAGACTGAGAGCAACTCAACAATGGTTGGCCATGAGTTGATTAGGTATTGGAAGGAGTTACTTACCTGCCCAAAAGCGGTCAGTATTTGCTGCAAAATACCAAAGGTTATGGTGCCTGCAACGATGGTTGGAATAAGAATAATATAGGCAAACAGGTTATCTGCCTGCAAGAAAAAACTACGTGCCACATTAAAGTACATATAATGAAAATAGAGCCGGAAGTAGTTCTTACGTACATTACCAAACAACTCAGTTAGTGTTAAAGGCTGCGCCCGGTCTTCGTGGTCTTCACCGTAAACTAACTCTTTACGGTAAGCCGCTTCCACGCGCTGGTTACGAAATTCTAAACCGGGTAATTTAATACCTACAAAGGCCATGAGCATGGTACCAAAAACAGACCAAAATATAGCTGCATAAAATAAAGGCGAAGCGATGGCTCCAACAATAGGCAGCTCTGTTACATATTGAGATAACGACCAAAGTACTGGTAAAAAAGCCACCAAGGTCATGAAGGCATCCACTAACGACACTCCCAAACCTTCCATGATGCTAGCGAAACGCATGGTGTCTTCTTGCACCCTTTGTGCTGCCCCTTCCACTTGTCTGAGCTGAGTCCATCTTGAGGCGTAAAATTGGTTCATGGCCATGCGCCAGCGAAAAATGTAGTGGCTTACAAAAAAGCGCGTCATGACAAATACGATGACCGCTAAAAAAGCGATTTCACCAAAGATAATAATCAAATCATATAGTTCTTTGGCAGTAATGCTCCCTGGCTCTGCCAGTGCAGCTTGTATGTTATCGAAAAAAGGCCGTCTCCAGGTGTTTATAGCCACTGACACCTGCACCGAAAAATAGGTACTAAATAAGATCAAGGCCGTGCCAAAAATTGACCACAACTGCCACTCATGAGGTGAAAGTCGCATCCACACTAGGCCAAACATCATCAGCGTGGTGAAAAAATAGAGGTAAAACCAGATAAAATCTGAACTAACAAAATGACCCAAACCAAGTACCGGTTCAGCATCCTCACCGGGCAGTTCAAAACCTAACAAGGTTCCTAACTGATCACCCCAGCCATACCAAACCGCAATGCATACACTTGCCCAGACAATTAGAGTAATAAAAAACCATCGTGGATTAGGAAAAAAACATTGAAACATAAGAACCGTCCCTAGAACCTTTTAAATTGAATACAATTAACTAACGCAAGATTAGACAATTGTACCAATAATATCTACCTATAGAAGGACTTGACATGTTATTAGCTCAGTGGCATATTCTGCATATGTATGATGGTATACCATAATACAATCTGATTAATAACAACGCACGTTTAGGCTTGGGAGTTGCCACTATGAAATTTTCTTTGTTTGTTCACATGGAGCGATCTGATCCAACCAAGCCTCATAAAGAACTCTTTGATGAGCTAGTCGAGCTCACCCTCATGGTGGAAAAGGCAGGATTTGAAACTGTGTGGATTGGCGAACACCACATGATGGAATTCACCATCGGCCCCAACCCACTAAACTTCATGGCCTACCTTGCCCCCATTACTAAAACTATTCGCTTGGGATTAGGTACTATTGTTGCCCCCTTCTGGAACCCTGTTCGTCTTGCAAGTGAAGCTTCACTAGTGGACATGATGAGTAATGGCCGCCTTGATTTTGGTATTGCCCGCGGAGCCTATCAATCAGAATTTGATCGCATGACAGACACAATGACGGCCAAAGAAGGCGGTGGCCCCTTGCGAGAGATGATTCCTGCCTTACAAAAATTGTGGACCAGCGACTACGCCCATGATGGTAAACACTTTTCGTTCCCCACCTCTACAGCCATTCCTCGAGTGACACAGAAACCTTTCCCACCCATGTGGGTGGCGGCTCGAGAACAAGAATCACATGATTATGCAGTAGAAAATGACTGCAATGTTATGATCACTCCACTGATCGCTGGTGATGCTAGCATTGAAATGGCCAGCCAACGGTTTAAGCAAGCCTGCATTAACCACCCAGAAAAACCACAACCTCAATTACTCGCTCTGCGTCACACATGGGTGCATGAAGAAAATGAAGATTGGCGCAAAGGTGCTCAAGCCCTGCGCAATTGGTACGCTTATTTTTACGCCTGGTTTAAAAATGACCAAACACCTGTCGAGGGCTTTGTAAAACCGCTGACTGATGAACAAATGGATGAACTGCCAGGCTTTGCTTTAGACGATCTGCATAATAATCTTCTCATCGGCACGCCCGCTGAAGTCACCCAGCGCATTAAGCACTACGAAGCACTCGGTGTGACCCAATTTAGCTTTTGGAGCGACAACGGCCTGTCCCATGCAGAAAAGAAAAAGTCTTTGCAGTTATTCATAGACCAAGTAATGCCTCACTTTAACTAACCCATGTGACTGACTTTAATCAGGAATAAATTATGCATTTTGAAGTACGTAAAGTTGTCACCAGCATCGAAGAAACGCGCATTGAAGGGGGTAAATTAGCACCTAGACCCATTACCATGGTGGGTGTGGCTTATGTCATTAAAAATCCATGGGCAGGCCAAGGTTTTGTAGAAAATCTGCGCCCAGAAATTACTGCGGGGTGTTCTGAATTGGGCGCCGAAATGGTGGCTAAAATACTGGCTCACTTTCCTAGTGGTGAGGCTATAGAGGCCTATGGTAAAGCTGCTGTGATCGGCTTAGACGGGGAGATTGAGCACGCCTCTGGTCTCATTCATACCTTACGTTTTGGCAACCATTACCGAGACGCTGTGAACGCCAAAAGTTTCTTAAGCTTCACCAACAAACGTGGGCCAGCCGGAACCTCTATCCAGATCCCCATGATGCATAAAGATGATGCGGGTTTTCGCTCCCACTACATCACCTTAGAAATGCACATTGAAGATGCGCCAGCAGCCGATGAAATCATCGTGGTTCTTGGTGGTGCAGATGGGGGTCGTGCGCACCCTCGGATTGGCAACCGCTACATGGATATGGAAGAAATTGCCGCCGAAAAAGCGGCCCTAGAGGCCCAGCTTTAATGGCTTTATTTTGTCCAGCGGGAACTCATTACCAAGTCTTTGGTGAGTCAAAACACAACACCCTAGTCTTTATCCATGGTGTGGGGTTAGATTTAAACCTATGGCAACATCAAGTAGCGGGCTTACAAGATAAGTACCAAATTATCACCTATGACCTGCTTGGCCATGGGTTAAGCCCCCATACAGAAAGTGGCCTTAGCCTAGAAACTTTGGCCCAGCAGCTCTATGACCTGTTGGAGTATAGGCAACTTAAGCGAGTGCATTTAGTCGGATTTTCTTTAGGAGGGCTGGTGGCCCGGGTATTTGCCACCCAATACCATGATCGTCTGCAAAGTCTAATAATTATGAACTCAGTGTTTGATCGAACTCGCCGTTTACGTGACACTATTTTAAAGCGAGTGCGTGAGGTAGAAAAACATGGCCCCAGTGCTAATATAGATCAGGCTCTAACCCGCTGGTTTAGTCCTCTATATACTCAAAATCATGGCCTTGACTTAGCCCTGTTAAAGGCCAAGGTATTAGCTAACCATAGCCCCAGTTATAGTCGCTGTTATCGTTTGTTCGGTGAAGGTGATAATGTGGTGCAAGATCAGTTAAGCAACATTAGCTGCCCCACGTTGATTACCACCGGTGAGCTAGACCCTGGCTCTACCCCTGCCATGAGCTACGCCTTAGCAGCAAAGATACCCTCAGCAACAGCGGTTATTTTACCAAACGCTAGGCACATGATGCCCGTTGAGAAGGCCAGTGAAGTCAACGCACTATTAGCCCAATTTATGGGCATTAACTCACTGCCAGTCAGTTAACGCAGTCATTCAAGGAGCAAGTCATGGGCCTTAGCGAATACCAAATGTTTATCAACGGTCAGTGGGTAGATGCCCAAGATGGTAGCCGCTTTGACAGTGTAAACCCTGCCAATGGCCAACCCTGGGCAAGTTTCCCACACGCAAAAGAAGCTGATGTAAATGTTGCCGTTGAAGCGGCGCAAAATGCTTTCGAAAACCCAGCGTGGCGCAACTTAAACGCCACAGCAAGGGGTAAATTGCTGCGTAAACTGGGTGATTTAATCGCTGCCAATCAAGGCCATTTAGCACAATTGGAAACTAACGATAACGGCAAACTGATCCGTGAAACGATGGGTCAAATTGGTTACATGCCTGAATTTTTTTATTACTACGCCGGTCAAGCCGATAAGCTTGAGGGCCAGACCTTACCCCTAGACAAAGCCGATATGTTTGCCTATACCACCCATGAACCCTTAGGTGTGGTTGCGGCTATTATTCCGTGGAATTCCCCCATGTACTTAACCGCAGTTAAGCTGGCGCCAGCCTTGGCTGCAGGCAACACTCTAGTACTCAAACCTTCCGAACATGCTTCAGCCACCATTATTGAACTTATGCACTTAGTCAAGGAAGCGGGCTTCCCCGACGGCGTAGTCAACGTGGTCACAGGCTTTGGCACTGACACAGGATCTGCCTTGACCAAGCACCCACTGGTGCGCCGCATTGCCTTTACCGGTGGCAGTCAGGGGGCTAAGGCTGTGATTAAAAACAGTGCTGAAAACTTAGCCCAGGTTAGCCTAGAGCTGGGTGGAAAATCACCCAACATTATATTTGAAGACGCTGACATTGGCAGTGCCGTTAATGGAGTGATTGCTGGTATTTTTGCTGCCAGTGGCCAAAGCTGCGTCGCGGGTAGCCGCTTGCTTGTGCAAGATGGCGTATACACTGAGTTTTTAGCCGCCCTCAAGGCACGCGCTGCTAGCATTATTATTGGTGACCCTTTGGATCCTACTTCTGAAATGGGCCCCATGGCCACCCAACCACAACTGGCTCTAGTTGAGCGTATGGTAGCCGAGGCCTTAGCCGATGGTGCAAAGCTAATTCAGGGAGGCAAACGAGCCTCCATCGCTGGAGAAGGCTGGTACTATGAGCCCACAATTTTGGCAGTCGAAAATAATGAATGCAGCATTATGCAAGAGGAAGTCTTTGGCCCCGTGGCCAGCATTATGCGCTTTAAAGACGAGGCACAAGCCCTAGCCTTGGCCAACGATACTGAATTTGGTTTAGCGGCGGGTATTTGGACCCGTGACAATGCGCGCGTGCACCGCATGAGTAAGGCCGTGCAGGCTGGTATCATATGGGTTAACACCTACCGGGCTGTCTCACCTATGGGCGCAATTGGTGGCTTTAAAGCCAGTGGTTATGGTCGTGAAAGTGGCATAGACGGGGTCAAAGATTATACCCAACTGAAAACAGTGTGGATTAATACCTCCAGTGAACCGATGGCTGACCCTTTTGTCATGCGCTAAATAACCATGCTCAGCACTACCACCAACAGTTTAATTTAAGTTTAGATATCAAAAGGTTAAAAGAGTTTAACCTTTTGATATAAAATACAACACAGACCACTCATTGCTAATACTCATTATAGGATCCACATGATGCAACTAAACAATACCGCGCTATTTCGTCAACAAGCTTATATCAACGGCATTTGGCTAGATGCAGATTCAAGGGCTACTATTGAAGTCACCAACCCCGCCAATGGAGACGTCGTCGGCACTATTCCAGACATGACTGCGGTGGAGACCGCGCGGGCCATCGAGGCCGCCCGTGTAGCAATGATCAGCTGGCGTAAACAAACCGCCAAGCAACGCGCCGTCATCTTGCGCCGTTGGTTTGACCTCATCATGGAAAACCAAGATGACCTTGGTCAAATTATGACCCTAGAACAAGGTAAACCGTTAAACGAAGCTAAAGGTGAAATTGCTTATGCTGCCAGCTTTATAGAATGGTTTGCCGAGGAAGGTAAACGCACTTATGGCGATATCATCCCTACCCATAAGGCTGATGCTCGTATCGTGGTGACTAAGGAACCGATCGGCGTTGTTGCTGCCATTACTCCTTGGAACTTTCCCGCGGCTATGATCACTCGTAAATGTGGCCCGGCCTTGGCCGCAGGTTGTGGGTTTGTCGTGCGCCCAGCAGCAGAAACTCCTTTTTCTGCCCTAGCCCTTGCAGTATTAGCAGAACAAGCCGGTGTTCCAGCTGGCGTATTTAATGTGATTACCGGCCAAGCTCGTCCCATTGGAGCAGAACTCACCAGCAACCCTACTGTGCGCAAATTAACATTCACTGGCTCCACTCCTGTGGGCAAACTATTAATGCAACAATGTGCCCCCACCTTAAAGAAAGTATCTTTAGAGCTTGGCGGTAACGCCCCGTTTATTGTTTTCAATGATGCTGATCTTGATGCAGCTGTGGCTGGCGCCATCGCAGGCAAATACCGTAACGCAGGCCAAACCTGTGTCTGTGTTAACCGCTTTATCGTGCAAGAGGGTGTCTACGATGCCTTCATCGCAAAGTTTGCCGAGCAAGTTGCGCTGCTGCAAGTAGGTAACGGCATGGACCAAGGTGTCACTCAAGGCCCAATGATTAACCAAGGTGCCATTGATAAGGTCAAAGACCACATTGAAGATGCCTTAAGTAAAGGTGGCAGCCTCATCTGTGGTGGTGAAAGCCACGCTTTAGGTGGCAGTTTCTTTACACCCACTATTATTGGTAATGCCACTACTGACATGAAAGTAGCCACAGAAGAGACCTTTGGGCCAGTCGCCCCAATCTTTAAGTTTAAGGATGAAGCCCAAGCTATTGCCATGGCTAACGACACAGAATTTGGCTTAGCCGCTTATTTTTACACTCGAGATATAGGCCGTGTATGGCGTGTAGGCGAAGCTTTAGAGTATGGCATTGTGGGCATTAACGAAGGCATTATTTCTACCGAAGTGGCTCCTTTTGGTGGGGTAAAACAATCAGGTATTGGCCGAGAAGGTTCACATTATGGCATTGAAGATTTCCTAGAAATTAAATATATGCTCATGGGTGGTTTGTCATAAAATCCATTTTACTTGATCAAATAAGGACTCACTTATGTCGCAAGAAAAGCACAGATCAGCCAAGTTTGAAGCGGGCCTCAAAACCCGCAAGGCGGTATTGGGCGACGCATACGTCGATGCCTCTATCGCCGCGGCAGACGACTTTACCTGGCCCTTGCAGGAACTTGTCACTGAATACTGCTGGGACAGTATTTGGAATCGCGATGGCTTGCCCCGCAAAACTCGGAGCCTCATCAATCTAGCTATGATCACGGCGTTAAACCGACCCCATGAACTTAAGCTTCATATTCGTGGGGCTTTCAACAATGGCTGTACCCAGGATGAAATCCGCGAAGTGCTTTTACAAAGTGCGATATATTGTGGCGTACCCGCCTCTATCGATGCCTTTCGTTGTGCTCGTGAAGTGTTAGCAGAGATGGCTGCAGAATCCTAACTTATGATGACTGAACTTGCAGACCTCAAGGTCACCCGTAACACCGTTACCCTGCGTCAGATCGTGTTGGATAAGCTCCGCAATGCCATTATCAGCACTCAACTTAAACCTGGCCAACGATTGGTAGAAAGGGAGCTGTGTAAAGCTTTGGACGTGAGCCGCACCTCTGTGCGTGAGGCTTTACGCCACTTAGAGTCCGAAGGATTAGTGCAGTACACGAGTCATAGAGGGCCCAGCGTCACCCTACTCAGCCTAGAGGATGTTAAAAACATCTACGAACTGCGGGCCGCCTTAGAGGGCTTAGCTGGTGAACTGTTTTGTAGGCGCGCTAGCGCTCAACAAATTAGCTTACTACAAGAGACGACCGATGCCTTAGGCAAGGCCTTTGATCGCTCTGAGGTGAGTGACATTCTGGCTTGCACCCAAGACTTTTACGAGCAATTACTCGAAGGCAGCTGCAATGCTGAACTTGATGCCAGTTTGAACCGCCTTTTAGCCCGCATTATGGTGTTGCGAGCTGGAACCATCGCCCAACCAGGTCGCTGGAAAGATAGCCTCAAGGAAATGCAGGCCATCATGCAGGCCATTGCCAAACGCGATGGTGAAGCCGCCAGAAAAGCCTGTGTGGCCCACGTTGATGCTGCAGGAAGCATCGCCCTGCAACAGATAAGACAGACTGAAGATGAATTATTGTAGCCATTGCGGCTCTAGTAAATTACATCAAAAACAACCTACAGAGGATACCCATAAGCGCATCGTTTGTGACCAATGTGCGCGGGTGCATTACCACAATCCGACTATTATTTGCGGCTGTATTATAGAGCAAGGTGACAAGGTCGCCTTATGTTTACGTGCTATTGAGCCACAAAAAAACACCTGGACTATCCCTGCAGGCTACCTAGAATTCGGTGAGAGCACAGAAGCTGCAGCCCAAAGGGAAGCCTTAGAAGAGACCGGTATGGAGGTAGAAATACGTGAGCTTTACTCCGTATTTAATGTCCAGCACATGCATCAGGTGTACATCATTTACAGGGCTCAGTTTGTGCAAAAAAACCAAGAAATGGGTCATGAATCTTTGGCTGTAAAGTGGTTTACAGAACAAACCTTGCCGGCAGAGCAATTGGCCTACCCGGCAATAAAAACCATGCTCCTGCGGCATGCCAAAGAAAGAAAAGCCGGCTGTTTTAGTTTATATCAAGGCGACGCCACCTCTGGCCGTATTATTGGGTTACAACCAAACTAAATTAATTGCCCTATCCGCTTGCAAATTTAGCAATAACCCTCATCATTAGCCTAACCAAAATCAAATGGAAAAATTTATGTGGTTCATTAAATCCTGGCGTCGAACCCTCAGCTTAGTTTTTTTGAGCGCTTTACTGAGTGCCTGTGGCCTCAACAACATTCCAACCTACGATGAACAAGTCAAGTCGGCCTGGTCTCAAGTTGAAAATCAATATCAACGCCGTGCAGATCTTATTCCTAATCTGGTCAGCACGGTTAAAGGTTATGCAGCGCACGAAAAAGACACCCTCATTGCCGTGACTAATGCGCGCGCAAAAGTCGGTTCTATTCAGGTGACTAAGAACCTGCTTGAAAATCCTCAAGCGATGCAGCAATTTCAGCAGGCCCAAGGCCAACTAGGCAGCGCGCTAAAACGTTTATTAGTCGTGAGTGAACGTTACCCAGATTTAAAAGCCAACCAAAACTTTTTGGCGTTACAGTCTCAACTTGAAGGCACAGAAAACCGTATCAGTGTGGCCCGCAGAGACTTCATCACTTCTACAGAGCGTTATAATACAGAGATTCGCACCTTTCCCGGCAAACTATGGCATGGTTTTCTATACAGCGACCTAAAACTACGTGAGGCCTATACTGCGACCAGCCAAGACGCTGAAACAGCGCCAAAGGTAAGTTTCTAATGACCTTACAAGTGTTCCCTAACACCAAAATCCGCTGGTTATTAGTCAGTTTCTTGGCCCTGTGTTTATTGGCGCTACCCAGTTTTGCT
>TARA_B110000971_G_scaffold45702_1_pt1 | contig 21805 bp, 19 predicted proteins | sample TARA_B110000971 | Tara Oceans TARA_B110000971 (sample SAMEA4397842) | marine metagenome | biome: Polar Biome; feature: [SRF] surface water layer (ENVO:00010504); material: water (ENVO:00002006), including particulate matter (ENVO:01000060) such as... | depth 5 m | reverse complement strand
GAAATATCTATAGCTGGATTCCGTGAGGGTCCTAAGTCTGTAGATGTTACCTGTATGGACGGAGACGGTAAAATAGGTATCAATTATGCAGAGATCCATTAACAAAGAGTAATAACTATGTTCAACAATAACGATGCAGTATACGAGATGTTTAACAAGTCCTGTATGGAAGAAGAGATGGAGTACGATAAGTGTTTCATAGATGCTGACTCAATCATCTTCCGTATAGCAGTTACAACAGACTCGATCACACAAGCAAAGAGTTCCTTTGACAAAGCACTTGATGCAATCATGCGTGACACAGGCAGTATCAAAGGTTACGTAGCTGTCAAAGGCAAGGGTAACTTCCGATACGGTATCTCTGAGGACTACAAAGGTAACAGAAGTAAGACTGAGATAGACCCTAAAGTAACTGAAAGACGTAACGCAGTTACTGAGTACGCTTGGGAAACAGGTTGCTTCAAGTCAGATAACTGTGAGGCAGATGACATTGTATCTATATGGGCGCAAGAAGCTTACGAAGCTGGTGAGCATTACGTCATAGCACATATAGATAAGGACATTGACATGGTCCCCGGTTGGCATTACAACTTCAACAAGAAAACACAATACTTTATTGACGGTGACCAAGGTCATTACAAAATGTGTATTCAAATGCTTACAGGTGACAGCACAGATAACATTCATGGACTCAAAGGTATAGGCCCTAAGAAAGCTGAGAAGATTTTAAAAGATGTACCGACAAAAGATATGATTGAAACTGTTGCGGACACATGGCGTGACCATCATCCACGTGATTGGAAACCTAAACTTGAGACCTGCTTTAACTTACTGTACATGCGCAGGGATTGGAACGGTTTCCGTAGATTAACTATTGAAGAGGTGTTTAAAAATGAAGATAGTTGAATCAGGATCATCTAACAATAAAGACTTCTATCAAATTACCTATGATAGACATTGGATAGATTGGGAAGACCCACATAAAGAACATCTTGCATCAATGGGGTCTAAAGAATTTACACATACTGTGTCCAGAAACTTAGGTGAAGCAATCATAGATTTATTACGTGAAAATGGAGACTCTAGAGTTGATGAACTAACCTGTAGAGATTTTGATACATGCTATGAGTATCCAAGTAGTATTAAGGGAGCTAATAGATGGCTAATCTAGGACACTGGAACTACAAAGGAGATCCCTTTGTTGTTGACGATTACTTTGGTTTCATATATCTTATAACTGTATCTGTACCAGACGGTAACCCAATCAGATACATAGGTAAGAAACAGTTCCACTCTTACAAGAAAACAAAGAGAGACAAGGAGTCTAACTGGAAGTCGTACACAAGCTCCTCCAAACATATCAATGAACTAAAAGGTAATGGTTCTGAGATGTCTTACGAGATGATACAGTTGTTTGAAACAAGAGGTGGACTCTCAGCAGCAGAGTGTAAAGTTCAATGGTACTTAGATGTTCTCACAGAGAAATGCCTGTTAGGTGTTCCTCTGTACTTGAACAGACAGATAGGTGCAATTAAGTTCATTCCAAAAGAAGCAATAACAGATGAAACAAAAACAAGACTTGACGAAATCTACAGAAGCGGAAGATTACTTATTGAAACCAAAGGAGAAGAAACAACAGAGACTTGATGCTAAGTCTAAAGCAAGTACCAGACGTACTGATACTAAATCCCTAAAAGAAAGCAGGTGGAACTGATGGGTGCAACATTCACTAAGCACTACCCATGTATACATTGTGGGTCTTCAGATGCAGTAGCACTATGGTCTAATGGAAGAGGTAAATGTTTTGCATGTAACAAGCCAGCATTCCTAGATCAATATGATGACACAGTAGTGTCAAAGTTTAACCCCAATACCCAACGAGAGTATGATATGAGTGGCGATTCACTTCAAGATATAAGTAACTATGACAGTGCAGGTGTACGTGAACGTGGTCTGACTAAGACTGCATGTGATGAGTACGATATGAAAGTATCTTATGACTCTAATGGTACAGTTAATGCACACTACTACCCATACACAGTCAAGGGTAAGATAGTTGCGTATAAGAAACGTACACTACCCAAAGAGTTCCGAGTTGTAGGTGACCTCAAGAACGCTAAGCTTGAACTGTTTGGTCAGTCTAAGTTCCAACCCGGTGGTTTCAAGGTGATCATAACTGAGGGTGAGCTAGATGCTATTGCAGTACAGCAAGCTATGCTTAACAAGTACAAGAAGGTGTACCCTGTGGTATCCCTACCATCCTCATCTAACATGAAGATACTTGTAGCTAACAGAGATTGGTTACGCTCGTTCAAAGAAGTCATCTTAATGTTTGATCAAGATGACGCTGGAGAAAAAGCAGTAGCAGAAGCAGCTAAGATAATTGGTTGGGATAAAACTAAGGTAGCATCTCTGTCTTCCAATGATCCCTGTGATGCGCTAATAGCTAACCCATCTGAAATCATAAGCTCTGTGTTCAGTGCAAGAAGATACACACCAGCAGCCATTGTAAGAGGTGAAGCTATCTGGGAGGCATACGTTGAACGTAAGTCTGTTGAGTCTATCCCATACCCTAAGTGTCTTGAAGGTCTCAACCACAAGCTAGATGGTATGCGTAAGGGTGAGATCGTACTGTTCACATCAGGCACTGGGTCAGGTAAATCTACCATGATCAAAGAAATAATATTAGAACTGGAGGATAATACAGATGAAAGCATTGGCCTTGTATCTCTTGAAGAAAGCATTGGAGACTCTGCAGAGAAATTTATCAAGATGTTTACTCCTGCAGACCCGACTGTTGAGCAGGAACGTAAAGCATTTGAAAGAGTATTTGGTAATGAAAGGCTCATACTGCTCGACCACAATGGGGCTGTTTCGGATTCTAGTCTCATTGATCAAATTGAAAACCTATGCTTACTTGGGTGCCAGTATATCATCCTTGATCATATCACCATTGCAGTATCTGAAGGTGCTGATGGAAAGACAGGTAACGAAGCTATAGACTCAGTCATGTCTGACTTACTTAAGATAGTCAAGAAGCATAACGTTTGGCTAGGTCTTATCAGTCACCTTAGGAAGTCACAAGGTAAGTCTTTTGAAGAGGGTCACCTATCATCTATTGATGACATCAAAGGTTCAGGCTCGATTAAACAGATTAGCTTTGATATAATTACATTCTCTCGTAACTTAGTGGCAGAAGATGAAGATGAACGAAACACAATTAAACTCCGAGTACTTAAGTCACGATTCACAGGACGAACTGGAGACTGCGGATCAGCATACTACGATACCAGAACTAACAGACTCAAAGGGCAAGAAGACTTCCTCGAGTACACTGGATAACTCAGCTGGTATAGAGAAGATAACTGAGTATATCAAGGAAAGATGTGAGGGTAATACCTTCCGTGGGAGGCCCCCAGAAGGGGCCAGATTGATCTCTTCAATGATCCCTTATGGATATACCTACGAAAAGCTATCTGTAAGGGCCGTAGCAGGTGCTGTGGCAGCTTATCAGAAGTCCCGAAGGTCATCGGCTAACCCCTTTAAACTAACCGTCACATCGTCTGTGATAGGCTTACAGGTGCTGTCTGCTTTAGGTGTACTAAACACTAACCATCAAGAGATTCTGGCAGTAGGTGACCTATACCTAGAAGCTTTCCTTCAGCTTGGTTATATAGAGATTGAAAGGGAGTACAAAGGGTTCCGTGCACCGTACATTATAAACTTACAAAGCACATGGTCTACCCTTGGTGACCTACCCCCTGAGTATATAAAGAGTACGCTTATAGGTACGTCTTTCACACCCCCAAAAGACATCATGTCATTGCGTAATGAGTTCACCAAGAGGCCATACATTAAACGTATGAGCAGCGAGGAAGACTTTAAGCAGCTTATAGGAGCGCCTTTTATCACTGCTCTTAACAAGCTGCAGCAAACACCTTGGAGACTCAACAGTACAGTAGCCAAAGCCTTAGAGACTAACCTAGGATTGTTTATAGATCTTGAAGATCAGTCTATAAAAGCTAAGTCAAAAGCTATAGAGATGAAGTTCGTAGTGTCTAAGGTACATGCCATAGGGCTACGTGACTTCTATCAAATGGTAGAGTGTGACTATCGTGGGCGTGTCTATTACACTGAGCCATTCCTAAACTTCCAAGGGTCTGATGTATCCAAGGGACTGTTTGAGTTTGCCTATGCAAAAGCTATGGATACTGAAGGGTATAAGTGGTTGTGTATACATACAGCTTGTTCTTATAATCAATCATATGAACTAGAGGAACTACCAGAATGGGTGACAGCGGACTACAAAACTTATCTGCAAGACGAAGGATTATCCACAATTTCGGTAGACAAAATGACACTAAAGGACAGGGAGCTGTGGACGCTAAACAACCTGACTTGGATAAACCAATTAGCGGATGGACAAAGCTTCAGGACAGAAGCAGAAAAGCCCGTTAGCTTCCTTGCGTGTTGCTTAGATGTATCAGGGTACAACGATGCTGTACTAAACAATAGAGTACACATGAGTCGTACACCTATCCCGGTTGACGGGAGTAATAATGGTTGGCAACATCTGGCAGCTATATCTAAAGATAAAGAAGCTGGTGAGTTAGTGTCCCTAGTACCTAGTGATATACAGAAAGACTTCTATGTGCAAGTAGCTAAGCGTCTTATAGCTAGGATGCCTGAGTGGTTTGCTGAACGTAACATACCAATGAAAGCTATCAGGAAAGGGATAGCCAAGCGTGGGTCTATGACAAGGGCTTACTCTGCTGGTCAGAAGAAGATAGCTGCTAACATGTACTACGACTGTAAGGTTGAAGGCTATGACAAGAAGTACAATATCACAGAAGATGACTGTACCCCTCTGTCTAAGCAACTAATACTTGCAATCAATGACACATGTGTAGGTCCCTTAAAGACCATGAAGTTTATACAGAAACTGACTGATCATATCCTGTCAACAGGTGAGACATGTACACGTTGGACAACTCCCTCAGGATTCCCAGTGTTGTACGAAGTGTGGAGGCAGAAGAACATCACTGTGCGAAGTACCATACGTGGTCTTGGTCAGATAGGTCACAGCATTAAGATACCTTACATCACTTCCAATGGCGATCTGTTGCCGTGTAGGAGATCGTTTGCATCTGGATGCTCACCTAACTTCATACACTCAATGGACGCAGCTCACATGGCTAAAGTTATTCAGAGTTTCTCTGGGGACTTTGGAGCTATACATGATTCTTTTTCGACCCATGCATGTGATGTGAATAAACTTATTGACCACACCAAGTGGCAATTTGCTATGATGTATAACAGTCAGAACTTCTTTACTGCTATAGAACAGATGCTATTAGAAACCCGAGAGGGCTATGAACTTAAACAACCAGAGCTAGGATCCTTAGATATATCTGAGATCATATCTTCTGATTACTTCTTTTGTTAAGGATAAATATATGAGTAACGTAACACAATTCCCAGATAAATATGTAGCTGAAAATGATATGCTAAATGACGTAGGTGAACTTGTAAACAAATACAATGGTAGGGTAACCAACGTAGCAATGCTAGGTGTACTTCAAGCAACAGCAAACTTTGTCTTTCTGTCTATTGCAGAACAAGCGATAGAGGCAGAGGATGAGGGGGATGTATAATATGTTTGAAGACCTAGAGAACCATGTCATTGATTGGGGAAATCGTAAAGGTATCCTTGGAGATATCTTTGAACATAAAGATCTTGTGGAAAGGAGAAGTAAACAGCTGCTTAAGTTCTCAGAAGAATCTCAAGAGATGGTTAAGGAAATACATGAAGGTGATGTAGATCGAGTACGGGATGAGATGGGGGATGTATTAGTCACCCTAGCTATCCAAGCGAACCTATGGGGTTTGTCTCTTACAGAATGTTTAGAGGAAGCCTATAATAAAATTAACGTACGCACTGGTCGTATGGTAGATGGAGTATTTGTAAAAGATGAGTAATGAAAATAAGTCCTACAATATAGTTCCGGGCATTGACGATATGGAATACGTTGAGATGTATAATCTTGACCCATCCCTTGCGTACACACCCGATATCAATGAAGCAATCCTTAGTAAAGTCTGGGAACAGAACTACGCAGGTGCACTAGCTGAAGGTCTCTCTGATGGAGAAGCCAAAGCCTATGCTGAAGATGGTAGGAAAGCTGGTCGAAAGACTATAAACAATGCGATGATGCAATAAAATAACCCCCAAGTATACGTAATGTATACCTGAGGGTAAGGCCCTTTGGGTTCCTTAACTGGAACTTAGAGGGCTTTTTTATTATTATTTATTGTTGTTATGCGTTAGGGAATTTAAAAGATTTAAGAGCATCAACTGCGTACTGATGTATAGGTCTATTGCCCATAGCATCTTCTATCTTCATCCTTCTTTCCTTAGCTGACTTCGCTAACTTATCCATACGTTTAATCCTTTGCTTCATAATTGGCTTAAAGATTGTGTATAGCGCAAGAGCTTGCTTGTTAGTCATGACTCTTGCTGGACTTAAAAGTCTCTTTTCATCTTTAGAAACGTTAGGGTCCCCAGCCATTTGAGAAGACCTTTCTTTCATACTTTTAAGAATAGACTCCGCACTTGACAAGTCAATAGAAGATGGCATCTTAGAGTAAAACACAACGTTTCTTTCTTCTGAAACCATATCAATAAAGTTCTGAGCCTGAGCTTGATCTTCAATAAATATATCTGGATTAGCTTCTGATAAAGATTTAAGCTTCTTTTCACCAGCAACCATAGCATTTTCTGCACCTTCCTTTATGTTCTTTATTAAATCATACTGCATTACAGTCTCTTTCCAAGTCTGATTCATTTGCTCCATAATAGGTATAAAAGAACCAAGGTCACAAACAACAGCATCATATATAGCAGACACGTAAGGCACTGAACTTCTTGTTTTCTGCTTTAAATAAGTCCAGTTTTTACCTGATAAAGTGTTAGTGACAACAGCACCGTCTATCATAATAACACCCTGAGCTAACATACCTTGACGCATAGCTGGTGCACCATTAGACTTCTTACCTAAAGCATCAATGACTTTTTCGTTAGAAGGTAAGCCAGCTTTAGTACGAGTAGTGTTAGGGTTACCTGCTTCATCCGTAAGAACTGATGGGTTTTTAGGACTAGGGTCTGTAAATGCCTCCATCTTACCTTTAATTTCTGTAAGAGAAGCACCACGCTCCCTCATTTGAGAAACCAAACCTGATCCACCTTTGTCTCTATAACTATTTGTGTTAAATGAAGTCATAGATCCAGTTGGTTTTTCAATAAGTATAGGTTCATTAGCTGCCATTGCAACATAAGAGACAGCCTTAACTGCTTCACTAAACTCAACTACTTCTTGACCCAAAGTTTCAATAAGGTTTTTCTCAAGGATCTTATGCAGCATACGTGCAACACCTGCAACTTCTAATGAGTGGTTGTCGGCTAACTCTTTTAATTCTTTAGAAGTCATAACCGCACGTATCATTGTACCAGACATACTACTTATTGCCTGACCATATGGCATAGTCATTATAGGTGGTTTAAGGAACTCAGTTTCGTTAGCAATAGCTAAAGCTAGAACTGTACGAACAAAGTCATGTTGGGAAGAATCAAGTTTAAACTCTTTAACAAAGTCAGGGTCTGCAAACATTTCATCAAGACTAGCTTCCATGTTTCTTGCAAGTTCTTTACGTATGTTTTGAGCAACCCCATCAAACTCAGCAAGAATAGTGTTAGGGTTAATACTAAGTACACCCACCTTGTACATCATGTTCATAATGCCAAGCTGAGCAGCAAGACCTGCAAAACCGTTAGTGATACCATCAACTTCAATAGGTCTCATCTGAGATACAAAAGGTTTACCACTATCCACAGCATCCATATAGTTAGCTAACTCGATAGCTTCTTCAATTAAGTTTACAGATTCATTAGGGTGATCAAGAGTTTCAAGAATAAATGCTTTAACATCTGGATCAGCAAGCATACTTTTTTGTGTAACTTGAGATGTTGCAATCACATCAGACACACCTGAAACCTTATTACCTATAGTGTCAACAGCCATTAAAGCTTTAGCTGCTGGTTCAGAATCATAAGCACTAAACAAAGCCTTAAGTTTACGACCAACCTCGGCTATTTTCATAAGCTTTTTGTCACGAAGGTTAACCCTATCTCTCATAATCCTGTAGTTATAATCAGGTATGTTGTTAGCATCCGTAAAGAAGTGAGCGCCCATTGTTATAAGCATAGCTTTTTCTGGATTAGAGTTTGTCCCCGGAGCTATTGTATATTTAGTACCACTCCCAAACATTTGACGAGCCATTTTATTGTTTTGAATGCTCATGGTTTGCTGAGCAACACCTATCCTTGAAGTAGCTTGTTGAATATAATGAGTAAAACCTATAGGACTGTCCCTAAACTCAGCAATATCTTGCATCATAGCTAAAGATTTAGTTGCCTCTTGCATAAACCTTTTCTTTTTCCAAGAATCTGTTGCCATTACAGCAGCAGCTCTTTCCATTATAACTATATCTTCTCTCAAAGTTCTAATGTATTCTTCATTAGCTCTTTCACTTTTTAATTCTAAGATTAACTGTTCTTCTTTAACTCGTATACGATGTCCCATGTTTGCAGATGCATCGTTAATAGTGTCAGCCATTTTCTGACCACAACCAATAAGATTTCCAGTTAAACCAGTAAGAACTAAACGACCTCCTGTAGATTCTTTACCACCTGTACCGCCCTCCATTGAGTAAGTGCTTGCATCACCTATTCCAATAGCAGCTAAAAACATTCCAACCTTAAGTCGTATAGAAGATATAGCATGACGTACACTGCCAAGATTTACAACAGCCTCTTCCTCACGGGTAGTCCGCTTCTTGTCCTTAGGATCTACCACAGTATTACCTGTAGTACGTTTTTGTCCGGGAGCTATTGATACACCTTCAACAAGTTGTGGCCTGTTCCTTGGCTTAGGGGGTAATAGTTCCGTTTCAAGTTCACTAAAAACCTTAAGCCCAGCAAGGGTAGGTAAATAATCTACACGGGTACCACCACCCTTAGAAGTTGTTTTGCTATACTGTTTAAGTAACGCAGGGTGTGCAAGAGAGTACGCTTGCTTAGCCATTAAGCCAAGCATCTCATAAGCTTCTTTAGTTAAGAAGTTATCAGGGTTTTCGTGCGCATCTATCTTAACATCAGGGCCTTCCGCTGCCCTTTGCCTAAGCTTAACCCACTCTTCAGCTAAAGTTCTTCCAAGTTTAGCATCAGACATTGCAGATGTAAGTTCAGTCTCAGGCATTCCAAGAACTTTAGAAGCTTCTTCCTTACCAAGAACATCGACAAGACCTTCAGGTATTACTGACTCCTCATTAACACCTTTGATTAACATACCTTCAACAGTAGCCATGCTGAGGATATCCCAATCTCTTTTAACTTTAAAACCGTCAGCCTTGCTAGTATACTCGACAGCCCCTAAGTGTCCCATTATTCCTGATTGAGTTAGTTTTTTAGTCCTAGCCTTGTCAATATATAAGTCTGTGTCTATTTCACCTTCGGCTAATACTTTAGGTTTCTGTGGAAACCCAAGCATATCAAGCTCCATTTGTTTACGGTTCTCACCAAAAGGTAAAATAAGTTGATCTACATTATCACGAAGACGATCCAATCCTTCTTCAATACGAGGTGCAGCTTTGCCAAATACTTTAACTATATCATCTAATTGAAAGTCTGCCTTAGCTAATCCAAACCTATCTTGAAGAGTCTGGACCCTTTCAATTTCGTCTTGACGTTCTCTCAATACAACAGCTTCATCTTCAGTAATAGGAGGTAGCTCTTCTTTACTGTTAATAGGTAACTGACGTTGTATCTGTGGAGTTCCAAAATCTATATCAGATTCAACTAAATCTTCTTTAGTGCTTATAGGTTCTGCTTCCACTGGTAAATTTAACTTGTCTGAAAGATTAAGTACCATTTGGTTATCTTCAGTACCAACTTTACTAGTTGCACCTGAGTTAGTTCTAATCATTGTTTGTCGCTCCTAATTCCACTCATCGAGTTGTTCTTGTACCTGTTGCTTGTAAGGTGCAAGGAAAGGTAAACTGCCTAAGAAATTCTTCTGTACTTTATCACTGTCACTTTCGAGAGCGCCAGAAATCATTCCGTACGCACGACCTACTGTGCTTGCGGCTGCTGCTTCACCTGCTATATTATCCCAGATAAACTCACCGGGTCCATTGCTGTTATCTCCATATAAAGGAAATAAGAAATTACTTGAAATAACACGTTCTGTAGTACCCAATAATCCACTTGAGTAAATAGCTCGTTGTATCTTCTGTGCATCTGTAAGGTACGGTGAAGACTCTCCATACTTAAGTTCATCCTTTATTCCTTGAGATACAAATGCAAGTGCAAGCATAGTGCTAGCTGATGCAAAGGTACTATAGGTAAGACCCTTAGATCCACGACCATGCCTAACTTGTTCCCACATTGCAGGAAGTTGGTTAGCTGTAAAAGTGGATGTAAAACCATTGAACTGTGTAAGTAACGCCAAGTGTGGGTCACTATAAAACAAAGGTCTGTTGAGCGCGTTGGGCAAAGGGATAGCAGCGTTCACAAAGTTAGCAGCTCCGTTAAGGAACTCACGCTTATACTGTAAAGACTCTGCGTCTGTTAATGGTTTACCAGTTGACATCTTCTTAGATAAAGGAAGTATAACACCAAGTGGCACACCTAGCTCTCTTAACATAATCTTAGCTTCATCAACTCCGACAGTGTCAGGTTGACCTTCATTAGCTGCAATAAGATCTAACTTACCAATCAGAAAATCATTAAAGAATGTTAGACGCATCATACGATGCATGTCTTGTTGATCGTGTAAAAAGTTAGCCTTGAAGAAAGCGTCACCAACAGCCTTAGTAAGTTCGTTAGTTTCTTGAACACCTGTAGTTGTTGCTGCTCCAGTTTCCTGAGACATAAAACCTGTCTCTCTTAAAAACTGCCTCATGTTATCATAGAAAAGATGACGAGGATCATTGGAGTTTTTACCACGAAGTTCTTTTAAACGCTTCTCAAAAAAAGACATAGTATCTTCCCGTGGCTTAGCCAATCTAGAAGTAACAGCAAGGTTACGTATCCAAGCTCCAACTGCATTACCAAACAAGTAACCTTGTGAAGCTGCATTCTTAACCATGACTTCCCTTGGAACTCCCAGAGGTACCATACCTAATTCACCAATAGAAGATATAGCAGCATTAGATAATGCTTGAAGTCCAGTTAGCAAAGTTAAATACTTTTGAACTTGCTTAAGAAACTGATTATCCATTCTCTTATAGTTACCTGATTCAGCGTTAACTATATTCCTAATATCAAATGCAAACTCATTAAGTTTCTTCTGAGCTTCCACAGGATTCATTCCAGAATCTAAAAGCTCTTGGTGTACTTTCCCTAACATACGACTAAGGTACTTAGAATCTTTACCTATAAACTTACGCTGTGCTTGAAATCTTGCAGACTCTCTTGCAGCATCGCTCATATTTTTAAAGATGTTTTGCTCTAGAAACTTATCAAACTCAGGCCTGTCAGACATATTAAGCTTACGTTCTTTAACCATAGCAGGGTTAAGACCACCCCTAGTAACTTCAAATGCATCACCTATAGTAGAAACAGTTGGGTCATCTATAATCGCATTGGTAAGAGCAGTAGCCTCGGTTAAGTTCATTGTATATGAAGCCATTAAGGTTCGTATAAATTCGTCCTTATTCTTTGCAACCGTTTCTTCCATTATCTTCTTATGCCTGTAACCCCAGTTGTCTAACTTGTTAATTAACTTTTCAGAGCTATTAGCTTTAGTCTCATTGTTGTCGTTCAACATCTTATTACTGTATTCTGTAATCTCTTTATGGAATAAAAGAAGAGCCTCCTTGTGAGACTTAGTTTCTTCAGATGCTTTAGACCAATCAAAAGGAGTGTTACTATCAGTAGCAGGTTTAACAACTTCATTATAAAAGTTAGTAACAAGACCACTGACATACGCAGATCTCTTTGCGGAACTAAGACCACGGGGTGTATTAAAAGAGTTCTCAATAACTTCATTCTCACGACCCATAGAATCATATTCAGCAATAGATAATTGCTGTTGTGTAATCATGTTTCTTCCACCAAAGATACGTTGACGAGTAGAGCCTAGCATATCGGCAACCTCAACAGCAGTTACAGATAATCCATTCATCTTACGAACTGTGTGATCCATAACACCACGTAAAGCAACCATTGGGTTTTTTACAAAAGCTTGTACAGCTTCTATTGTAGTCTTAGGGCCTACGTGTGCATCAGCAGATTCATTTATATCAACTGGAGGTGCGCCTCTTTTATTAGCATCTTCTGCTTGGTACGCTTCTTCTTCTGCTTGATTCCTAGCTGTGATAGCATCAAGTGATGGGATATAACCCCCATTAGCTGCTTCAGCTGCGCTTGCAATATGTGAATGCATATTATCAAATCTATTATCTTTTTTATTTACAAAGTCTGCTGCCGCATTCCAATCCAAAGCTTGACCAACAGTTCCGGGAGCTGCAAAGCTAGCGCCCATAAGTCCACCTGCTACAATAGCATTAGTCATACGGTTCTCTATCTCATCGTAGTCCCACTCTTTCTCAGATCCAATAACAGCAGCAGTGTACTCCGTAAGTTCTTGTAGTGCTTCTGTTGTACCCTCTTGACCAGTAGCTCTTGTTAACCGTTTAACACCTTCACGAAATAAATTACCTTTCATCATTTGATTAGCAGCAAAAGCTGGACCATCTGTACCAAGAAGAGTAACAAGGTCTTTCTTAGATGTTCTAAGTAACAGTTGAGAAGCTAATGCTTGACCTTCAGATTTAGGTAAACTACCAAATTGATTAGCAGCAATAAGATCAATAGCTTTCTGACGACCAGCTGGAGTCATCATCATCTTAGGACTGACAAGACCTTTTAAGCCAAGCCTGTCTAAGAAAGTCATAGCTGTTCCTGCAACAAGGGCAACACTAAAGTTCTTATCCTCAATGTCACCTTCCATTGTATCAAGCACAAGTCCTGTGTACATAGCAATAGGAACTGACATTGAAGCTCCGTAAGTAAATGGAGCTGCTGCCATGCCTGTAATAGTAGCACCCATAAAAGGTAAAGACGTTCCAAGCATACCCAACATTCCATCAGTTACTTCATCAAAAGAAGTCCAATCAATTTCAGTTACATCCATCTTAACAAGTGGTTGAGCATTGATGTACCTTTGATTATTAAAAGCGTCAGCAGCAAAAGATGCTTCAGTTTCTTCCATACCAAACCTATCACTTAACGCTTGACCAACAGTGTTAAGACCTTTGTACAGGTTAGCAAATCCAACATCAAAGCCAGTTCCAAAAGGAGTTCGTGAACGCCCCTTGTAATCAGAGCCTTTAGTCAACGTCTTAATACCCATGTATATATCTGGGTTCTGTTCGTACTCTTGAGCATCAAAAGCCATTAGCTTATTGATAGGTAACCCACCGTACTGCTCTGTTTCTACTTCAAAGATAGCCTGTCTAGCTTCTTCGTAGTCTGATATGTGTCCTTTACTTGAATCCATATCTCTGGCAGCAAGACCTCCAATAACATTTTGAAAGTCTTCACCATCAGAGAATGCGCTTAGTTTAGCCACACCAGTTTTAAGAAGAGTGTCTACAAAAGATTCACCAGCAGCGTTTTGAAGGTCTCCAATATCACGATCAAACTTGCCTTTCTCACCTGTCTTAACTACTTGATTAAATCCGTGCTTATTTGCAAGGCTCCACAAGTAAGCAGTCGCAGCATCGCCACCAAGTTCACCACCTTGGAACCCAGAGTCTTCAAGAAACTTAGCAGTCTCTCGGGTATCTATACCCCTGAAACGAATGTCTTCTCCTGTCTCTGTGTTACCAAGGGTGTCACCATCTTTAAAATACCATGAGGATCCTTCTATGTTAAATGCGTTATCTTGAGGGCCTTGAGTAGCCTCTTCTTGTTGTGTAAGTGTGTTACTTAGATCTAAAACAAGACCATCTTCTTCCATAACATCATCTCCTACTATGGTTTATATTTGTACTTTTTATTAAAATTAATTGAAGTAAACTCAGCTTTTACAAGTGGAGAGTTAAGACCTAAATACTTGTCTTCCATGCCAGTTGTTCCACTAGTCATCCACATCATAAACGCATTCTGATTATCCGAATCTTCTGCAACGTCTGTCCAATACTTACGTGCAAGAGGGTCTGACATAACAACCCTTTTAAATACACCAGATAACTCTTGGGCTACACGTGTAGAAGTAATCTTAGACCTAGCTTCCGCTGGGTTAACGTTACCTTGTTCTGCAACGGATATCCAATTGTCTCTCATGTTAAATAAGTTATTACGTAATGCTGCTTTGGCTACACCAGAGGATTTAAATTCTTCTTTATCCTCAGTAATCTTACCACCATCACCCCATTTAACTTTATCATAGACAAATCCGGGTACTCTACCTGAGCCATCTAATCCTTGTTTAAGTTTAATTTCTTCCCACTCGCCAAGCATACTAGCCATGTCCTTACCATAGTCACCAGTTCTGTCACCTTTGACCTGATCATCCATAGACTTGTTTACTAAGTTTTGAAGTGCGCCTACAAAGCTTGAGTTACTATAGTCTCGACCTTGAGCTTTCATTTCAGCAGTAGCTATTTGAACTAACTCCCTTGCTGCTCGACCATCTCCATGAGTTCTCCTTAAAGAGTCATGCTGATCTTCAGTATTTGAATCACTAAGTAAAGTGTTCATATGGGTGCTGGCTGTTCCGACAACCTTGTCAGTTATATCAGAGATAAGGTCTTGGTGGGTTTTGTGGGTACCACTCTTGTAATCTACAAGCTTAGTTTTACCACGCTCAATTATTTCATCGCTACCTACTTGCTGATAACGACCACTCTTTGATTTGTAAACATCATATATTTCACGTGAGTCTAGGTCAAACATCTGCCTAGTCTGTGACATATCAATAGTATCATTCTCTGTTTTCTTTACTGCAGCAGCAGTGTTAGCTTTTCCAGTTGCTAAATCAATCTTAGCTTGGTTCTCAACACCTTTGACATACATTTCACCTGCTGCCATGCCTGAACCACTGGCAGAGTATCCCATCATACGGGAACCTGCATAGTAAATTAATGCGCTTTTAATAGCTGGATCTTCCCAAAGTTCACCTAAAGAATCTGCAGCACCTGATAACATGTCTTCCCACTCAATACCACTGACCCAACCAGAGAGCATATCCCATGCAGTCTTGTCAACTTTCTCTCGTTTTTCACTACCAAGCTGTGGAAGAAATTTACTTGGGTCCATAGCAACAGAAGCTTTAAGTGCATCTGAAGCTGATTTATCTTTTTCAACTTTTAGTTGTGCTTGCTGCGATATCTGTTGTTTAATAGCCTGTTGTTTTGCCAACATACCTTGGGCATACCTTTGATCTGCTTGAGTTCCGGGATCAGCGTTAGGGTCAAATGTAGATGGGTTTCCTGTGAATCCACCTACAATACCTGATACCGTTTGGCCAGTGTTTTGAGTAATAGAGTTACCTACATCAGCTATTGTATCACTAACCTGAGGCCATTCAGTTAAAGTATCCCAAATACTCCTACCAAATTGACCTATATTTTCTGACACAGTGTTCTTGCTATCATACAAGTCAACACCATTGTAAGTCGGAGGTATATTAGAGTTAGCATTAACAGGTACAGCTGTAGATGAAGTAGTGGGTAAAGGGATAGATACCTGATTGTTTACTATTGGACCCAAAGTGTTAGTGGCTGCAGGTTGTGCAACAACTGGAGGCTTTGCTAATTGAGCTGGTACAGCTTTTGGTTGTGCACTTTGAAGTAGTTGTGCAACAGGTGTATTAGGGTTAACGCCTAATGTGCTAGCCAGAGTGTTACCAAGCCAATTCATAATTCCCGTATTAGGTGGGGTTGATTGTGCCATTACTTACCTCCAAATCCTTTGATACCCGTTAGCTGATCTATAGCTGACTGCGGTGTTGCGTTAGCGCCTTTTCCACCAGCAGGTGCTTGATAAGCTGGGTTCTGTGTTGGCAGTCCGATAACGTTTTTGTTACCAGACCTTACAGGTTTTCCAAACTGATCTTCTAGAATACCCTGCTGTTGTTCAACAGCTACTCCAGCTGGTTCCCTACCTATAGGTACTACATAAGACCCTGCACCTGCTGACAGTTCCTCAGCTGTTGGCCCTGTGTTAGGTACAACATAAGCCTGACCAAACTCAGAAGCATGTGGTATATTTGTAGGTTGTATTACTGATTGGTTAGCATCATTGTAAGCAGCCTCTTGAATACTCATAGCTGGATTTAAAGATTCAAGTAGACCACGATCAACAGTTCCCTGATTTATGTAGGGCATAGTCCCTTGTAGTGGGACAACCTGACTAGCTGTTTGCTGAAGTTGAACTGCAGGTTTATTACCTGCTAGTTTTGCCACATCAGTAGTAGATACTTTAGGAGCTTTAAGATCACCATTAAAATAATCCATAACACTCATGTCAGGATCAACACCTAATAAACTAGCAAGCCATTCTCTACCAAAACCTGTAGGTTCTTTTTCAGTACTCATGTTATCTGCCTCCGTTAGTGCAGTAGTTGTTATTGAAGGTAAACTAGGTACACCTGCACTAACCGTTTCTAAATTGTATTGCCTATTTTCCATAGGTACTTCTGCAACCTGTGGTCTTGAGTCTGTTGTAAAAGCAGATTCCGCAGCAGCAATTGTTGCAGCATCTGGAGCAGTGTGATGATACTTGTAATAAGCTTCAAGAGAAGCGTCACGATCACCTGTGAATGCTTTAGAAAGTAAAGCGTCAGAACCCTTTTGTTGATATATGTTGGCAAGCATTAACTCTTCTTGCTGCTCATAAGGCAAGTCCATAGGGTTGTTACTTCGCCTAGCCCTATCAACCCAATCAGGTTCTTTGTGACCTGCTGAAGCATAGGTATTAGATAATCTATTCAAAGCTGTTTGAAATGAGTTACCATCACCCTTGGTTAGGAATTGAAAGTCTCCTCTTGCAGAGCTGTCAGGGTTCACTAGGTTTGTTCCACCGCTACTTTCAACTTGTCTTACATTCTTGGAGAAGGTATCCAGATCTTTTTGAGTAGCTTCAGGAAACTTTGATAATAATATTTCATGCATCTTAGACATATCTATTTCCTTTATTTACCTGAGTTAGCGGCTACCATCATGCCACCAAGTACTAGGGGAGCAAAGGGACCTGCCATTAATGCTAATGGGGCTGCACCTGCGGCTGTAGTTGCTGCTGTAGTTGCTGCTGTGGTTGCTACTGGGGCTGCTAACGCCCCTGCACCTGCAGCTATCTCTGCAGCGGTAGCCCCTGTGGCTGCTAAGGTTGGGGCTGCGGCAGTAACTCCAGTACCCATACCATTAAGCATTGCAGCGTCAGTAAACACACCTACACTCTCAGTTACAGGTATTGCACTTGGGGCTACTGCTGGACCTGTAAGCGCACTCCATGCATCCATAGCACCTTGCTTACCTAAGTCTACTGCACCCTTAGCAATAGAACCTGCTGCGTCTGAACTCATAGCTTGCTGCATAACTGTAGGTGCAATCGTTTCCATAAGTCCGGGTTTATCTTGCATAGCTACGTTAGGTACTTGAAACCCCTGCATTTGTGGTTGTTGCTGCTGTTGAGCTTGAGGTGCAAATGGATTAAAGCCAGCCATTACTTACCTCCAGTTTTATTAGTTGTTTGTTCCTTAGGTGCTATACCAGAAAACAATCCTATCTGTTGAGCAAGAGCAGTGTAAGGTGCATCTGCAAGACGTTGTGCTTGCTGCTGTTGAGCCTGACCAATCATACCCATTGTCTGTGCACCCTGACCTTGAACACCTAAGGCAGAGTTCATATTAGCCATCTGTTGTTGTTGTGCTTGTTGGTCAATACCTGCAAACTGTGCAGCAAGACCTTGTTGTATGTTGTTTTGATCTAAGGCCTGACGAGATCCACTTAAGCCACCACGCTGACCTGCCATGTTACTTGAGGCATTAAGAGACCCTTGGGCTTCTTGCATAGCTCTTGCCCTCATACCAGAGGTGTCAAGGGGTTGTTGAGCTACATTGTACATGCTCTGCTCAAGACCTGTTTGGTTTGCAGCTGAGGCTAAACCAGCAGTTTGTGCATCAAGACCTGCTTGACTAAACCCTGCTACTTGACCTAACTGACCAGCGTCATACATACCCTTGGCATCTTCCATCATACCACTAATCTGTGGCTTGTACTCTTGGGCAAACCCTGAGGTTGTAGTCTGAGTTGATGGGCCACCTCCACCACACTGTGCAACATCTTCTTCCGCATGGTAGGTTACATCACCATGAGAAAGTACTTCTCCTGTAGACATATCAAACGTCATGCCATCATAAATCTTTACTAGTTTAGACATCAAAGGTCTCCTTTAAACTCTTTCTCATTGTTGTGTATCGTTCTTTCCACCCAGCTTTCTCAAGTGGTTTTAGTAGGCCTCTTCGACCTGTAAACTCTAAGCAATCTATCTCAGGGAACTGACTAATCTTATTAGTAAACTCTTGAGTCCACTCAGGGAACTTGTCATTTGTTTTACCACCAAGGGTAATTATGTGGAGTGATACAAAGTTGTTGTACTGGATTACTCTCGTAGTCCCAATGGCAACAAGGGTTCCATTATCAAACACTTCCCATACATGAAAGATTGAGGGGTGTGATATTGCGCTTTGTATGATTTGTTCTGTAGTCCATTCACCTGAGCTGTGAGCTAACGCAGACTCAATGTATGGCTTTAGATCGTTGTACTTTATAAGTATGTCTTCACCCACTACTTGTGTGATTTCAATTGACATGTTTAGGTTGTCCTCTCTATTTATTAAGTATCTATGTAGTTACCATCTCGAAATGATCTTGCGAGATCTATCCTATTATTTCTCCTACATAGAAATACATGCCTACTTTGAAGTGTTTCAAATGAACTACCTCCAGAGTACCCACTATAACTTCTAGCAGAAATTACAGTGCCAGATGTGTTAACTAACATTGTATACGCACTTGATCCGCTAGCGTTATCTGGAGAGAAATTGAGATCTTTTGTAGCTACTTCAGGTCGCATAGCCACAATATATTCTTTAAAACTATCAAAGCCTTCAGGCGTTGTATTCCTATACTCTGCATAAGGTTCCATTACAGCCAAGACAAAAGACCTATCTGGTTTCCATGTAGGTTGCTCATCGGTAAACAATTGGTTAGCTAGGAAGTACGACTCACCTGTATTTAAAACAAATAATCTGTGGGCAGATACAGTATGTATTCCAATCATATCTTTACATACATTATTTGGTACGCAAGTTCGTATGCACTCTACATTAAACACTTCATGAATATACGAATTAGTAACAGAAGAATAATCTTCTATTTGTTCATTTGGAAAGAATGATTTAAGATAGTTAAATGCTGTAACACCTTCTTCAGAGGTTACGTTGTAGTTTTGGCAAGACTGTCCTGTGCTACTTATCATTAAATCACTCATAGCCATCCTCCTGCTTTTAAATGAATAACTAATTCCTCTTCAATGTTTAAATCATTTTCAACAAATATGGTAGAGGACACAGTGGTTTTAGTCTTAGTGTTTGGACCTGTCATAACAGATTTAGATACTTTGTATAAAACCAATGTACCATTCTCTACAACATCTTCTTTTAATATCTCAAATGGTTTAATCATAATAGCTAGCATCTCCTATTATAACTGTGTTGTTAAATGTGTTTATAGTTTCATTAGTATAAGGCCAAGCACCACCACTTGATGAACTTCCACCTGTACCAATTCCAAATGCAGTTGAAGCAGTATCGTAAGTCCAGTTACACCCCCAACTTGCAACACACCAAGTAGATCCTACAGACCCTGAACTCCATGAGATTACGTTTCTATAAAACGCCCAGTAATAGCTATCGTAATAATAATCTCTTTCAAATCCAAGGCAATTTCCTTTAAAGCTTACTCCATCACACACTGTTTCAGAAGTAGACACATGTATTTGTCTGTGTGCTTGTGCATTAGAAGAGAAAAAGAATAAAGGTTTAGTAGGTAAAGAGGTACTGTATGAGGTAGTAACGTTAGGTGTAAAAGAACTGTGGTAAGTCCCAACAGCAGTAGTGCATTGGTTTGAGCTAAGGCCAGAAGACGAGTAGCTGCTACTAGGTTGAGATGGTTGAGCTATTGATAATAATCCAGTTACTAGTAGAGGTGTTGCACGGCTATCAAAAGTTACTTGACTACTAGAGTTAAAAACCTGAACACCATAAGTATCACCTGATGATGTTACCGCTGAAGTAGCAAATATATAAATCTCTGGATTAACACCATCTGTTAACACTTCGATGTCCCACACTCCAGAGGATACACTTCTAACTGCTGTGATAGCACAAGAGTTACCTGAGGGTACATGGAAGAATGGTACAGGTGTTTCACTAAGGGAGAAGCGGTACCTCATTAACTTAACACCACCAAAGAGTCCATTTGAATTAATATCTGTATAAGTGGGTGAAGTTTTCTTTTCTTTAAAATGTAAGTTTTTAAACTCAGACGATATTAAAACCTGACCTGATGAGTTGGTAGCTTCTAGACCATAACTCATCTCATTAACACTAGGATATACATTGCTTCTGATCCTCCACTTATACTTATTGTCGTATTGTTGTTAGTCACAGTAGCTGTATGTGATGTTGCTTTTCTTGTGAGAAGTGGTGGGTTAATAAAGAACAAACCAACCTTAACCTCTTTACCAGATAATGAACTAAAAGTTCTTGTGTCAGACGATCCTGCACCTACTGAGTAGAAGTCTACTTGATTCCATGTCACAGAATCAGAGTCGTACTCTAAGTTACCGTCAGACCCCCACATTCTGAATCCATAAGCCATTAAGAAAGATCTCCTATCTTAACCCTAAGAACCCCACCGTTATAAACTTTAATTGCTGTATTAGTAATCTCAATCCTGTCATTACCAGTACCTGTAGTAACCATGTTGGCAGTGATAGCACCTGTGGCTATCTGACTTGCAGTGATAGAGTTAGCTTGTATCCTGTCTGCAGCAAGAGTCCCTGATACCACCAAAGAACCATCTATAAGTTCACCAGCAGATACCCAAGTACTTACGCCACTGCTCAAAGTAAACTTACCTGACAGTGTAGCGTTATCATACTTGATCACACACACAGTGCCATAGCCTAGTTCTTTTTGATTAGAGTATGGTCTGCCTGTAAAAGATTGAGCTGCAGTTACAACATCAGCAATCCATACGGAGTCATTAAGAGTAGGTGCATTATGACCTGTCTTTACATATCTAATTAACGTAACACCATTGTCCATTGCTTGTACTGGGTATAGTTCCCAAGGACCTACCTTACCGTCAATGGTAAAGCGATCAGCAAGCCAAGTTGTATTTGTTGTTGCACCACCAAGGGTCCAAGTGACACCCTCCACAGGGCTACTAGGAGTCCCCATGTCTGCACGAAGACCTATGTCTTCAGAACGATACCTTGTCAACGCTGATGGTGTAGATGTTATGTCAAACCATTCGTAGTCTGTAGGGTCTGTTGTTGCTATTAACCCACCCCACCATAGTCCTCTGTAAGGCTTAAGGGATCCATTAGGATTTAATGGATCAGCACTAAAGTTAGTCACGTGAGTTTGCAATGTAGGTGGGTTAGTTGTAA
>TARA_B110000971_G_scaffold221752_1_pt1 | contig 22753 bp, 13 predicted proteins | sample TARA_B110000971 | Tara Oceans TARA_B110000971 (sample SAMEA4397842) | marine metagenome | biome: Polar Biome; feature: [SRF] surface water layer (ENVO:00010504); material: water (ENVO:00002006), including particulate matter (ENVO:01000060) such as... | depth 5 m | reverse complement strand
CATGTTCGCCATGTTTAACAGTAAAACACGCCAAACATCCTACCCCACACAACTCAGTAGATACAACGCGTAGACCACTTGTTATTAATGATACGCCGGTGTATAAATTTTCAACTACAGACATAATTATTACACCCCCAAAGGAGATCAATCGTATAATTGATAGACTTCTAAAGTCTAATTCGGATTATTATACAATCGAATATCCGAAAACATCTGACTATTTAAGTATATGTGTATTTAGTGTATTATCTAAAGTATTTAATATATCTACAAATGATGAGAAAAATCACTTACTTAAAAATATAAAAATGAATATTATTGCGTTATTTAATAAGGACAATTACTATAAAAATTACGATTATTCTGTTAAATATTTCAAAAAAAGTGCTGCTGAAAATACATTCGTGAATAATCTACCTATAACGCCGAATATGCTTAAAATTTATGGTGACATTTTACACGTAAATATGGTGTATATTATGAATGATAATATCACATTTATTAATAAATTCAATTCACACAACGCAACTATTATTATAGTAGAATGTAATAATAAAGTCATTGCTATATGTTCGAATGAAGGTTATATAAGAGGCGAATGTTGTGGGGATATTTTAGGTGTGAATAAAGTATTTGTTGATAAAGATTTAAATAGGCTCAAATTAGATAAGCTTCAAAATATAGCAAAAATGAAAAATATAAATATTAGAAAAGCTGGTAAAACTGGTAAAATAAACGTAAGTATACCTGAATTGATAGAGTTAATAACTAATAATTAAATAAAATTTGATTTGTTTTTTATATAAAAACCTTATTATATAATATATAAATGTCTTATTTAAATGATGTAGATATAGCATATATTGAGGGATATATGCGGAATATACGTCAAAACTATATGTTCACTGAAGTCGAATGTGAATTGCGCGCCGGACAAACCTCCAAGCAATTTGAAGGCAATGTCAATCGGATAACGTTATCAAAATTTAGAAAAATTCAAGATTTTTATGATAATTATAAAGCACCCCCGGGTGTAGAGGTGAATAAGACATACGATTACACCCCTTCATTAGATATTTCATTTAAAAAACAACCTAATCTAAATCCTGGTACAGAAAATCTACGATTTAGTTTAATTGGGAGGTCCGCCATATCAGAGTACTGTACTAAAAACGTTTTGCCTACAAACGCACGGACACAAAGTTCCGAATTGGAATTAATTTATAAGGAACCTCTTACATGGAACTTGCCTGATTCAGACGAAGTTCGTGGCACAATGACTTCCGATAATTACACGACGTATAATAATGTAGCAAATATTGAGCTACCGTCAATACGCACTCGCATTTCTGGTAAAGTTGAATTAGGATATGATTTCAAAACGGGCAAATTTGCTCCATCTGATATTACAAATGCGTCATTGTCAACTTTAGCAGTTACTGCAAATAAATCTCTGATAAATTTCTACGCTCGTGGAAAAAAAGATGGACATCAATCAGCACTTAAATATTATCGGTTTAAACAGCGTAAGACATATACTATTATTTATAAGGGAGCTGAATTTACAATAGATCTTACAAAGGTAAAATCATCTAAATTAGGGTATAATAATAAACCAGAGGCCGTTAAATTATTCATGAATTCTGACATAGCCGACCAACCCGAATCGTATGAATATGAAGTAGAGTTCGATCTTAAGGACTCTGACACATCAATATTACTTGATTTTATAAACGAGATTTATATACCATCTTTCGTCCATACCAATATACATCCGTCCTACACTGTCGTACAACTTCAAGAAAAGGTCACAGCGGCGTATAAATCTACAATATTATCTATGTTGACGGATCGTATTACTTCTAAATTAGACACAATTGTGGATGTTATCGACTACCAATCCAATAAATCTGGAGCAGATGAAAGTGAAAAATACACTAAAAAGTACCCAAATATATACGATTATTTTAATATTATTAAAGATAAATCATCAAGCGATATTGGTCGCTTATCTACGAAACTTGAACTGTTGCGAACAAGACAAGGAGCTTTTAAACCAGATAATTACTATTTTATAAGTCCAAAGGTCGTAAGCATGGAATTAAACAATATCCGCGACGATACGCCTATTAATTCAGTAATATCTGATTATACAGTTACTGATAAAGCAGATGGATATAGTATGATTTTGGTTAAATTTAATGAAGAGGGTTTGGGCGCCGACCCCGAACTTATTAATAAAATATTTATGATAGATTCGAATATGCGGGTATATGATACCGGATTTACTACAGAATTGAAAGGGACGTATGTGCTAAATGGTGAATATTTGGAACACGACAACGACAAACGACGTCTTAATAAATACGGCGTATTTGATTGTTACATATATGGTAATGAGGATGTGTGTAAATTACCACTGATGTCAAATGAGTCAGGTGAAATCACACGTCTTAGTAAAGCAACGGAGTTTGTGAATGAGATTAATAGTCTGTTATCTAATAAACCCATTCAAGTTACCAAACCTGTGTCCAATAAATCGGCACCGGTTGTTACCCAATTTGGCGACATGCTTCTCCAGTATTCACGCTCTACTACACAATCACTCGACCCACGAGACAGACAACGAGATGGCGCAATTGAACCGAAAGAAGCAGTATATCAGGGCCCTCCGTTCGGGATTTTTATGAAAAAATTTCTAATGACCAGTGTAGATAAGACCATATTTACGCGAGCCAATACTATTTGGGCCAATAAGGATCTGATTAATAAAGATGTAGGTAGTTTATATTATTTGGATGGGTTAATATTTACACATGCTAAATATCCGGTTGGATATACACCGACTAATATAGATTACGATTTAAAACAGAGTAATACATGGGCGTCTAATTTAAAATGGAAGCCTCCCAAGGATAATACAATTGATTGTTTAATCCAATTTGAACAGACTGATGTTATTAAAAGTGGTTTAAATATTATTACAAAAAATAAAATAAAAAGAGTTCCCCGGAATATAGGGGGTTCTATGTCATACGATACATATATAGTAGCTAATCTATACAATGGTGGTAATGACTCTAAAGACCACCCATGTTTTCATAAAAATAACTTTAATAGATCATCTGACGCATTAAAGCCAATATTATTTACTCCTGGTCAACCAAATACTCCGTCGGCACATACCATATTACTCCCGTGTACTGAAAACGCGTATACGAATAAAACTATAGCATTAGACGCCGATGGAGAACCAATTGATAATAACACTATTATAGAGGTGAGTTATAATAATTTTAATGAAGACTCTAATGAAGAATTTATATCTAATCCAAGTTTAAGATGGACCGTTCTACGAACTCGTCATGATAAAACCTTTAACTATAGACAAGGTATTTATACCCAAAAACAAATATTTCGAAATATTTCGAAATGCCACCGATTGGTGAGCAGCAAGCAACCTATTAAAGATTACGAAAAAGTATTATTTAAAGCCACCATTAAAGTAATAAAGAATAGTCATGGTATAAAATTACATCCCAAAGACACTGACGAGGCAAATTTTAGAAATAATCAGATAACTATAGCCAAAAATTTTAAGTCATATGAAGATATTAGAACGACGATTAATTTTGGAAATCACATAGATGTTGCTAAAAATATATGGAGAACCATACATAATCCCGTTACGACTGAAATGATTACTACCGGTGAAGATATACCCGATGTTAGCAAAGAGGAACAAAAATATTATAATAGAGATGTTAGGCGAGACAAATCTATATCATTAATGATGCAAGATTTCCATAATAAGATTATAAAAAATAGAGTATTACTAACATCTGTAACAGACCTGCTTCGTAAATCTAGTTCAGACAAACTATCCTTATTGGATTTAGCATGTGGTAAGGGTGGTGATATTCCAAAATGGCGGGACAATAATATCACTACATGTGTCGGCATTGATTATATGAGTAATAATATTGACGATAGTCGCGACGGAGCCTGTTCACGATATAACTTTTATAAAGAACAGGCATATAAACGACATAAGCCTATGCCAGATATGTATTTCTTAGTAGGCGATGCTGGAAAATCTATTAACGAGGGAGAGTCTATTACAAAACCTGAATATGTTCCTCTGGCAAACAGTTTATGGAAACCACACGACGTAATTACTACTAATTTTAAAACCAATAAATTTAATATAGTATCCGTCATGTTCGCGATGCACTACTTTTTTAAAAGTGAGACTATTCTAGACACATTTATTCAAAATGTTGCTGATAATATTAAAAATGGGGGGTATTTTATAGGATGTTGCTTTGACGGTCGTAAAATTTTCGAAAAACTGAAACATCTTCCCAAATCGGGGAGTATCGATAAATATAAAAATGGTAGACTTATGTGGAAACTGATTCGGGACTATAGGCAAACTACCTTTAATAATGATGCCTCGTCTATTGGAATGTCAATTAAAGTATATATATCGTCTATTAATCAAATTATTGAAGAGTTTTTAGTAAACTTTGATGTTCTAAAAGATAAGTTGGCCAAACACGGCATTGTTCCAGTCACTGGGAAAGACCTTGATGATATTAAATTGCCCAGCGCAGTGGGATCGTTTGAAGATATTTATAACAGTAAAACATTGTCGCCCAGTAATTCTAAAATTTTAGATACCATTCAATTATCTCCAGAGGAAAAAGAACTTTCATTCATGTTCAATTATTTCATCTTTAAGCGTAAAACGACAGATCATAAAATAGAGGCAAAGATTGTGGAAATTCTATTGAAATCAGACAAATACATTGAATTGTTAAAATCGCAGCAACTCGCCGCGACAATTGCCGATGATCCCATATTCGGAGAGTATGATAAAACTGTATTAGGATATGCTATATCACGGGCACGAGAGACAGTATTGTCAAAGACATCTCCGGCAATTAAACCAAATGACCCTAATATATCAGCGCCCACAGATTTGGTAGAACAAGAGGTTCCTATAAAACCACCAGTTGTTCAGGACAACGTTAGTAAGTCTAAAGAAAAACCAAAAGCTACCGGAGTAGTAATTAAACCTACGGTGCGTAAGAAACCTACTAAAAAACGCCAAGAGAAAAATGCTTTAGACAAATTTTTAACAAAAAAAGATGCATATATAAGTCTCATGCGATCTCATAAGGGGGCATCGCAAAACGAAGAATTTATTAATAAATATAATATGCGATTAAAAGAAGCGTTAGCTAAATATCCGGCTACAGCCAGTCACCAAATATATATTGATGAAATTGCCCGTGAAATTGAAAAATCTCGGGAAAGACTAGATTAAATGGATATTTATACATAAAGCTTATAAGTCAATATTAATTAGAATTAATATGGAATTATTACATAAGTCGGTTATACATTTGAAAACTATAACAACTGAACCAATATTTAATTTAGAAGTATCGGATAAATTGCCCGAATATCTCCTAGACAATGACATATATATAAAATTAAATAAATATAAAAATATGATTAATAATATCGAAAATATTAAGATATGGGATTTTTGTAAAAAACTATCTAATGAATATGAACTATTACACCACTGTATTAAAAATAAACATACTAATTTGGGTGTCGCGAATTATGGCCCAATAAGCAGGTCGTTTTTTAAAATGTGGGAAATATGTCGTGATTTAGGAATTATAGATGACTCGAATAACACCATGACATACGGTGCGTTGGCCGAAGGACCTGGTGGATTTATTGAATGTTTTAATTTTTATAGGCGCCGTTATTGTGTTAATCCACGTGATAATATTAAATGTATTACACTTCGCCCATATAATAACGATATCCCGGGTTGGAAAAAATCACATAGAATATTTAAAGAATGCGCGAAATATAAAATATCATTTGGCAAGGACGACACAGGTGATCTTTATAATGTTGAAAATATTATAGAATATGCGAAATTATTTGATACAGAGAAAGCGGACCTTGTTACCGGAGATGGTGGTTTTGATTTTTCAGACGATTATTCTAATCAAGAAATATCCGCATTTAGATTAATATTTTGTGAAGCTGTGGCGGGAATATCTATATTAAAACGGGGAGGCAATATGGTGTTAAAACTATTTGATTTGTTTCACCAATGCAGTATAGATTTAATATATATTCTATGTTATTTTTTCAAAGATGTGTATATTATTAAACCATTTACGTCCAGGTCCGCTAATAGTGAAAAATATATAATATGTAAGCACTTTAAAACAGTTTCACAAGAACAATTATCAAACCTACACATACTTGTGGACGAACTGGCTATTATTTCCAAACAAAATAAATATCCCAAAAGGATTATCAGTAACAGTATTCCTGGCGAATTTACAGATATCATCCAGGCAAGCAATATTTTTTTTATATCTAAACAGATAAAGTCTCTTATAAAAGGTCTATCATATGTAAAGGACCACTTAAATAATGATGACATTAATGAAATCAAGCAACAACAAACAGTGTATTCACTGGCATGGTGTCAGAAATATAATTTCCCCATAAATACTCGATGTAGATTTTTAAATAATATAAATACATACAATTACATTCCTAATTTTTAAACAGGTTCCCCATGAGTTACAATAAGGGGTTTAATATGTTCAATATACAGAGCATAAATTATAGTTGGACTAATATCTAATGTAGATGTCTCATTAAGTGCGGGAATTAATACATTAGTAAGTCTGTCTATAATAAGTTGTGTATTTATTCTGTTTTGTAATATAGCGACATGTGTCTGTATGCGTGTTTGCAATTGTTCTAACATTTTGACGAGGTTGTGATTAGGCGATAGTAATGATTGGATATATGTAATTTGCGCGAGTTCTTTGGCGCGTAAACCTGTTAACGTGTCAACAATGTTTTTATAATACTTCTCAAAAATATAGAGAACATGAACAATAAATGCTAACATTTCTATTCTATAACTATCTGGTTTAGATTCAATAATACTATAATCGGTAATAAGAAAATTCTTAGTTTTGCGAGTGAATCCTGTAGATAATATGGATGTTGGTGACAGGGAATTTATAAAGAATCCACTTGTATGTAAAAAATGACATCCTTTAATTATACAATCTAACATAAAAAATAATGAATTTTTATTAGGAGTTATACGATTGGAGTATTTACTAACAGTATGTAGTTCAATGTGTTTATGGTGATTCATTTTATCATAGAAATCTATACCACATATATATATATTACCTGTCGTAGATTGATATTTAGGTACCAGAATATGATTATTGAATACTGTGGCTTCTGTAAAATTTTCAAGTAAAATCTGAAAGTCGCGACTTTTTTGTGCATGTAATCGGCGACCAGTAGCAGTATTTGGAAATATCAATCGTATACATAATATATCGTCTATAGCATTATCATATTCATCTAAAAATATTGTGGAACCAAACATATACACGGGTTCGGGTGGTTCACGATCGTCGTAACTTTCACGAACATGTTTTGTAAACTCACCACTGGATTGTCTTAAAAGACCCGGTCCGGTTTTACTCGCAAGCATAATATTATACGTACATATAATATTATGGTTATCCCGTATAATATTATGGTTAGGTCATAGTTATACATTTTTCTGGATGTAACACGCAATTTGTAAATGTTAATTTATCATTCTCATAATGGCTAAATTTTTTAGGCGGAAGAATCGTCCATGGTGTATTTTTATCAATATAACCCAAACAACAATATACATAACCGACCAAAGCTGAGCACCAGAAAGTAGTATCTTTATGAATATCGCCTAATTGAATATTATATTTGGCTTTCATCCAATCTATTGGATTCAAATCATATTTGTCACCCTCCACGTGATTTATACACTCGGTCAACGTAGTATAAAATTTCGGCGATTTATCGGCTTCTAATTTTCTATAATATAAATTACCAATATAGCTGTTTTTATACTCATCTAAAACATGTTGAAGTGGTATAATTTGAACACCCCATACTTTTTTACCAGTATTGCTATCGGGTATATCCTCATATGAAGATTCTAAAATATATAACCCTTTCAGTTTAGTATTAATAAAGGTTGGATCCCGGAGTATAATAGCAATATGGCTGAATAATGACCCTGTCGCCATTTCTATTAATCTTGAATACCAATATTTACTATTATATAATAGAATATCGCCGGTTTGACACGTATTTAAAAAAGTCTTTAACTCGATGGAGTTATCAGATAAAGTCACTGTAGTCATAGTATTTATATACTATATATAGTTTAAATTTTTAAATTATTTTATCATAAAAAGTTAGATGAATCTGTTTGATTTAAAAAATTTTTGTATTACCACGGACCATTCTAATAGTAATGTAAATAAAAATAATATTATAAATACAAATAATATTATAAATAAAAATAATATTATAAATAAATTCGGAGATTTAAATGAAATAGTGAATACATTATGTATGTGTTTTAAACAAAAACGGACATGCGTACTTACAGATAATACTATAAACAACTTTAAAATGAAAGGGGATATTATAATAATTTATAAATACAAAATATACAACCTTACGTGGGGACAATTGTGTATTATTAATTCGTTTTTTTACGACAAGTATGACATAAACAGGTATTTTAAGATAACCCCTTGTATATTCAATATATTTATGCTGAGACTAGTAGATGCGCATTTTAAGTATATATCTAATACAGGAATTGCCCTTATAGCCCCTCATAATGCGATATTTGGAATATATAACTCATATGAGGATATTGTGACCAAATGTGATCATTATTTATATTTTTCATTTAACATATTTTCATTTATATTATATAGGGCCCATGCCACATCAAATCATATTGTTGGTAAATTATTCCCAACCATAGGAATAACTGATGATTATATTATTTTAAATAACACGCGTTATAAATTACCCAAAAGCTTTATAAAAATCAATAGCATAATACATGGAATACGGAAGCGAAAGGTGGTATTTACCATACAACCTGGTAAAAAAATATACACCTCCCCACTGAATAATAGTATAGGTGAATATTATACCAAAAGTTTAGTTCAAAATACATATATAATTAGACTTAAAACCCCTATCACTGAATCTAGATTACAAGACCTGTATAAATTTATATTATTGACATATCCGTTTTTAGCACATGACAATAATGCTGCCATATATAACCCGCCTACATTCGACACAGTCCCCTGCATATTTGGTTTGTATATTAAAACGGTGAATAACGATTATCAGACATTAGTGGTTCAATTAAACAATAGATATGGGCAATATATATCTAATATAATGTCCAAGATAGGTTATTTCTTGAAAAAAATAACAACAAGTAGTAATATTGAGGTATGTCCGCATATATTGACCACGTCATATTCAGACGAACTAATACATATAGTATCAGAATTATATTATTTTATAACATGTATATTATTCCATATTCCAAAAACAATTTATAATCTGAATCCGAAGTGTGTCGAGCCATATAAACACGCGAACTACGTCTTTAGTTCAAAAGAGGTTCACGCACTGTTTGATAATAAAAATAGCATGTTTACTTCAAATATAGATTATTTACAATCGGTTTTTATCAAAACATTGAGTATAAACATGTTTAATAGCTACTGTATTTTACGAACAAATTCAAAGATAAATATAGTCCCTATAAAGCAGGACATGTCTTCTAAAAACATACTGACATTTTTAGAGCGTGGCACTAAAGCGGAATTATGTAAGACATTTTTATGGTCAGTAATGCGACATATTAGCGATAATGTTGAAAATTCGCATACCGAGTTACCCTATATATTTATTAATATAGATACAGTTATTGAAAATTGTATTGATAGTACCTCAAAAATATACACTACAAATTCTAATTTAGACGTGCCTATATTTATTAACGTTTTGTTCAACAATAATAGTCTACATATAAGCATATCTTATAAAGAAAAAAATGTTTTATTTAAGGAGGCGTTCGACCATATAATTAATCAATTAGTAAGATAATTAATCAATTAGTAAGATAATTATAAATGTATTTATAATTACTTTATATGTGACATTGTCAGTTTACTTATATACCACATTGTCGGTTACTTTATAGTTTAGAACAAATTATCGCAATATGCTGTTTGGAATCTTTCGGCATCCCCCATTACTTCTAATTCGTCAGTTACTGGTTCTTTTACTTGTTTAATTATACTATTAAAATATTTCTCTTCATCGAACAATACTTCAGTCGCCCCCGTTCCTATGGGAACTTCTTGTCCCAACATAATATTCGACGATACCGAGGTTACCTTATCTAACTCGCCAAATATTGCCGCACGGGCGATGATATCGGGAGTCTCTTCAAATGAACATTTGGCGAGCGGCCCACGATCGCTTTTATTGATACCATGGCGGTCAATTGACATAAGGAAACCTCTGTTGGTAATAATATCCACAAGCAAGTTAATATGGCGCGAGTTAACATATGATCCAGCAAAATCGAATACATCGGATATTTCTTTTGCCAAAACCTGGCGCGCTGCTTCTAAACCAAGTGTATAATATACTTCATATATATCATTGGATATAGTCTTATATGGGTTAATATCGGGGCGTATTAACATATCTTCTAAATTCGTCCCGTCCGTATTTATAATCCATTTGGTTTTTTTAACATATTCATTGGACTCAGTGTTGAATTCATAATTATTATGCTCGGGATACATTGAGGCCCCCTTTATATTTTTGATACCAGTTAAAGTAATTTCATTTAGTATCGTCTTTTCAAGTGATTTTAAAACACATATTACATCTTCCTCGTCGACACACTCATCTTCGCATTCGCCAGATATCTTATCACATTTTGTCTCGATTAACTGAATGCGCATAATTAGATTAGCGGCATTATCATCCGAAAAGACACAATTAATGTCCTGCTTATCTTGATTAAATTTCGATATAATTGCGAAATATACGTCAGTCATTCTAATATTTTTATCCATCATTTTCATTTTATCAAGGGTAAATCGCAATACCCATGGACTAATATTCATATCATCACTATGTGTCTCTAACTCGGAAAACGCAGCATACATCTGTAATACATCGTCGTCATCCGCAATAGATGATTTATAACGACAATTACTCGATTTATCAAAATATATCTCAGTAGACGCGGTTAACTGCTTTATCGTCGTCAGGGATAATTCATTCAAAATCCTCTGCGAAACCTCTTTATTAAAACAATGCGGCTCATTCAATATAACGGTATTCATTGGCGCTTTGAGGTTTTTAGAAACACTTAGAAGTTCTTTAAAACGAGGAACCCCCTGATTAATATTTGCTTTAGACGCAACACCAGCAAAGTGAAAGGTGTTAAGGGTCATCTGCGTGCTAGGTTCCCCAATAGACTGTGCGGCAATAGTTCCAACAAGATCACCGGCATGAGCAATAGAACTATAGAATAATTCAGTAACCGATGAAATGATCCAATCAAATGCTAATTTAGACAGTTTGTGTTTAGATGCCAGAATGGTTGGACTTAAAAACAGCCGCATCAGCATAATTATTACCTCATTGCTCTTGTAATATTTAGTAATAACAAGTTCATTTTCTAATTTGGAAAAGGTATCCAATACGTACAGTGGGTGTAAGTCAGATTTACCCGTATTCTCAAAGCTGTTACAAGCATTCTCTAAAAGACGTTTGAAATTAACAGGCGCATAGATTTTTTTAGTGGTATCTCCCTTGAATACCTGTGTGAAGTAATAATTGCGATCGGCTATAATTTGTTGTAAGTATATTTGCATCTTACCATGTATATGCTGTTTATTGGCACGAATTTCATCGACAATTTCTGGTAAATATATCGCATCTAAGTTAGAATCTACATCCAAATAATAGGTGTCGTATAGTTCTTTATCACTCTTGCCAATAGATAGTAACTTTTGACTTTCTATTTTTGCTCCATCAAAACCGTCTTCGCCATATATAAACTGTAATATTACACCACTTGCATTACGGACCGTGTGGTCTCCGGCAATGCGAGCATCTTCCATACCTTTAATTAGTTTACGCTGAATGTAGCCCGTTTCCGACGTTTTAACAGCCGTATCAATTAAACCTTCACGACCACCCATTGCGTGAAAGTAAAACTCGGTAGGATTTAACCCGTTCATAAAACTACTCTCAACAAAACCCCGTGCTGCCGCGCCATCATCATATTTATGAAAATGTGGCAAGGTTCTGTCAGTAAATCCATATGGAATTCTTTTACCATCCACCGCTTGCTGTCCAACGCACGCAATCATTTGTCCCATATTAATATCAGACCCCTTCGACCCGGATATAACCATATTCATCATTCTATTGGACGAATCAAGATGTTTTAATGCAACTTTACCAGTGTCTGTCGTAACTTTATTTAGGGTAGATAAAACTTGCATTTCGAATTCTTCGGCAACAGTTTTACCACCGGTGTTATCTAAAATACCTTTATGAACATGGGATATTTTCTCGACGACGTCTCTTTTTTTCTCGTTTACGATATCTGCCATTTTTTTAGTAGAGCCGGGGTCGGGAACTAAATCGCCAATTCCCACACTGAAACCTGATTTAAGCATCCAATTGGTTATTATATTTTGAATATCGTCCAAAAATTGCTGGGTCCGCTCAAAGCCGTATTGATTAAATATAATATGAATCAGTCCCTGCTCGGATGCCCCCAGAATGTTTTTATCAAAAACTCCGCTGGTAACTATACCTTGTTTAATAGTTACCATATTCATATAATTTTCATCAGTATCATAACTCTTATTTGGCTTAACGAGATTTATATTAGGGATCACCAGTGAAAATACCTGGCGCCCCGTCCACAAATCTTTTTTAATAGGATTACATTCATACTTATATCTGGGGAAATATTCAGGTAGGTCCGATTCAACTGTGCCTTTAAGAATGACTGGGTCAGGTAAGTCTCCATTAAACTGTGGAATATCCACCATAATATCCATTATCTCGTCAAGTGTAAGGTAGTTATCATATCTGGTAAATAAATACGACCCGACACATGTATCTTGAACTAAACTAATAATTGGCTTGTGTTGCGCCGGTGTAATAATTTGCGATGGAACCGACGCAAGTTCTGCGATTTCAATACGACTTTGCTCCGATTGTGGAACATGCATGTTCATCTCATCGCCATCAAAATCAGCATTATACGGGGTTGTAACTGAAACGTTTAGACGAAATGTTTTATACGGCAGTGGGACTACTTCGTGCTGCATCATACTCATTTTATGTAAGGACGGTTGGCGGTTAAATAACACGATATCGCCTTTAATTAGGTGTCTATTAATAATATCGCCTTCAAATATATCAATATTAGCGGTATCAATGACGCTTAATGAGATTATTTTACCATCCGCCTTGCGTTTTATCGATTTAGCACCCGGATATTTATGATATCCATTGCGCACGAGTTTAAGCAAACTTTCCTTGTTATATATATTTACCTTCTCAGCGTATGTGAGATTCTTACATATATCAATCGGAACTCCCAATTGATTTAGTTTAAGACGCGGGTCCGGTGTAATTACACTACGAGCGGATTTATCTACACGCTTTCCCATGAGATTGCCTCTTACACGGCCTTCCTTGGACTTTAGACGATCGGCAATTGCTTTAAGAGGGCGCCCACTTCTTTGCTGTGCAGGTGGGATTCCTGGGAGATTATTATTAATTAAAGTAGCAACATGATATTGTAATAACTGGTACCACTCGTCAATGGCCTTTTTATTAGCAGATGCCTGGTTTAATTTATATTTTAAAGTTTTGTTAGTCTTTAAAATATCACACAATTTATGAGTAATATCATCTTCCATCCGCGTATTGTTATCAGCACGAACTGATGGTCTCACTGCAGGAGGGGGAACGGGTAAACAACTACATATAAGCCACTCTGGTCTACACATATCCTTGTTAAATCCTAATAATTCGACATCGGCGTCGGATATCCGGCGAAATATCCTCTCGACGTCTTCTGCCTCATATAATACCTGTACGGCTTCGTCGGAAGAAGTTGCTCGCCATACGGCGGTTAATTTTCCAATCGAAGTTGGTTCTCGTCTGATAATATTTGGATGAATTGCTCCACAACCATCATTATTATGTTGCCCACATCGTTTCACCTTAGAGCATAGCGCCGATACTGCCAGAAACCTACTCACACCTTTGCGCGAATTCGCTAATTTCGCAATTTCGGGATGTTCTGGTGACATTAATAATTTAGAACATCTACAACATACCGATTGTAGCGTTTTTAAGGTATATTTAAGAAAATGTATATGAAATACAGGTTTGGCTAATTCAATGTGCCCAAAGTATCCTGGACAATGGCGGTTATCTAGTTCATCTGTAGGGCATTTTTTACCGTGGTCTAATACTCCCATTCGGGGGTCAAATAGTCCACCTACTTTTGGTATATCCCCGTCATATGTTTCGTTTGTATATATTTCCGCCACAGATCTCCGCCGAATTTCCGCAGGAGATAATATTGAAAATTGTACACCACCAACCTTCTGTATATCACTGTTATACTCTAGTTCTTGAAACATAGACATATTTGTTATATTATATTAATTTATTTTTTTAAGTAATAATTATCAAATTTATTGAAACTTTACTTAAATCGGTAAATAAAATTTGACATAAATTATTTAAGTTTGTTATCATTATAAAATGGACACCAGGGAAACTTCCTATAACACGCGCTCATCTAAAACAGGGCGGCAAATGTATTACAAAAACTGTGATAATTGCGATAATCAACTTGCTATATCGGCAAAAGTTATCAAACATATGGCAGAAGTAACACAACTAAACATAGAATATCATATAAATTGTGATAAATGTAAAACTCAGCTTAATATAGCCGCAAGTCAATTCATGGATGGTAATAATTTACATAATAATCACAATTCTGGCCATATTACAAATGTCGCTACAAATGCCGCTACAAATGCCGCTACAAATAAATGTTCTGCGAATATACCCGAAACATTGCCCAAACGGACTCGCACGATATCATGTTCTAAAAGCGACACTTCGCCCAAACTTATTATACATAATATTCCCGACAGTGATCAGGAGAGTGTTGATGAGAGTAATGATGATAGTGAAGACGAAACTAAAGATGTGCCACCCGAAAAACAACTTTTAAATATGCTGGTTGATATTGCCAATAACAACCTAACTGAAATAAATTCAGGCGACATGTCAGATTGGGATGAGGAACCGTTCGAAGGTCTTCATAAAGATATACATTATACCGAGGACGAGCGCAATTATGTGCGTAACTTGAACCCCGATCAGCGAAAGAGTATAATTAACGTAGAAAATAATTTATATGATATTCTTAAGACAGAGACTCCTCTGCGATTCAAAATATTGAACTCGGATATGCCCGACCGATCTAAATCAAACCTATTATCCAAGATGGATCATTATTATACACTAGACCCGTCTGATAATGAATACCAGAAATTATCTCCTTGGATAAACCAATTAGATAAAATCCCATTTGGAAAATATGTTCCAAATAGGGTAACCAAAACAACACCTGTTTCAGAAATCCAGGCATATTTGTCCGATACTAAAAAAATCATGGACGCGGCGGTATATGGGCACGATGTTGCTAAAACCCAGATCATAAGTGCTATTGCTCGGGAAATATCAAATCCCTCTACTATTGGTAATTGTTTTGCTATCCAAGGCCCAATGGGTAATGGTAAAACCACTTTAATAAAAGAAGGCGTGTGTAAGGCAATGGGTCGGCCATTTGGATTTATTACGTTAGGCGGAATGCAGGACAGTAGCTATTTACTCGGACATGAAATAACATACGAGGGTTCGAAATGTGGACGTATCGTAGAAATTTTAGGAGAAGCTGATTGTATGAATCCGGTAATATTCTTTGATGAGTTGGATAAATTAAGTGATACTCCGAAGGGTGAAGAAATTTCTAATTTACTATGCCATCTAACGGACTCGTCTCAAAATAAAGAATTCCACGATAAATACTTTTCGGGAATTGATTTTGATCTGTCGCGGGCCACACTTATCTTCTCTTATAACGATGAATCCAATATCAACCCGATTTTACTGGACAGAATGCATCGTATCAAAACATCTGGATTTGATAAACCCGATAAAACTAAGATCGCACAAGATTATCTAATCCCATCTTTACTAAAAGAATTTAGTTTACAACCTTCTGATATTACATTCGAAGACGCTGCCATACATACACTGATTGATACCCACTGTAATAATGAGAAGGGTGTGCGGAACCTAAAACGTAATGTAGAAACGATTATCGCTAAATTAAATGTTATGAGGTATCTTATTCCAGAAAAGGTTGACATTTCTCTATCGGAATGTTCGGATGGGGACAATGTAAGTGCCGCTATAACTGGACTTCTAACCCAATTGGTTGAAGAGGTGATTATCACTGAAAAGGCCTCTGCTGTTGTTCAGGGCGAAGAATTAGATAGAACCGCATCTGTGGAAGAAACTTGTATTAATAAAGATGCGATATCGCCACAAGAAACATCGATAAACGTTAAAGATATTGTTAATTACGAAATAGCAAATTTCAAACTTCCATATAATGTGACTGGATCCGACCTTAACTTCTTCCTAGATAAGACTTCTAAGAGTACCGCTTACGAACATATGTATATGTAAATAATCTTAATAACTTGAATTATTAAGATTAACTTGAATTATTAAGATTAACTTGAATTATTAAGATTAAATTTTTATTTACAGACCAGTTTCCCCCCGACTTCCTCCGACAGTTTTAAGTCCCACTTTTTCGTCTCTATATAATATATATATTGTTAGTGTTATTAATGATACTACTCCTATGATAAAAAATTTACGCATTGATGTTATAGTAGTATATAATATACAGATGCGTCTAATTAATTAAGTATATTAGATTGTAATATTACATTTTTATATAATATAAACAGATCACTTAGATGTATACAACTAAATTTATAATATCGCCCAGTATCTCCTGCTAAAACATTATGAATGTCCTTGATTATAAATAGGACCCTTTTTAGTTGTTTTAACGACGCATAGTCGTCATAAGGTAGCTTGTGTAACTTTAATATATTAGTCATGTATTTGCGCAAATCAGTCTCTTTATCAGTATCACCGATGTCGTGTGTATAATCGTCCATAAATATAGTAAGTAAGTATCCTACCATTCTACGACGAGTTAGGTCGGTTACCTCTTCGCGAAAATTCATTTCCATTGTAGCCAATGTATTAATAAAGTGGGTGGTACGGTTATTGTATTCGCGCAGTTTCCACAATAGAATATTTTTTGTCTCAGAATCATAGATATGCGTATTAATACTTATATCACGTGGATTTCTATCAAGAATATTAGCATACACATTGTGAGATACATCCTTAAAATCAGTATTTAACGTATTAATTATACTATAGTTGTCTACATTTTTATATGTATTTTCAATTTCACCAAGCTCGCCTTTCATTAGATTTTTCCAATGGACATTTGCGTAAATAATATGTCCTTCACAGTCCATACCGCGACGGCCACTTCTACCAATCATTTGTAGATAATTATCTATTTCAAAATCAGTAGAGTCTTTATATCCTAAAATACAGGATGACCGGAAAGGCATATTAATACCCAGTGCCAAACTTACATCCGCAATAACGTATCCAAGAGTTCCCGACTGCGCAAGTTGCTGAACAATCATATTATAAACGGGTGGCATATCGGTAGTGTATATACCTATACCACGCTTTAATCCTTGCATAAATACATTAGTATATGCCACTGATATTTTTAACTTTCGGCGAATCGTGTTTCTAATATCTCTAATTTTATTAGCAGTCATGGGACTTGATGTATTTAAACAGAAATCCGGGTGTTTTTGGAAAATATCAACATGCTTCAGTGATATATTGCTACTATATTTATCATACTCTTTTTTTAAATTACGCAGTTGTATTACTTTAATTTTATGAGCGGTCAATGTATTTTTATTTATAGTATTACATTGTTTGTCGTAGTTTTTTTTCCACTTCTGCGCGAACTCGGTTGTCAATTCTTCCCATTTTTTATCTAACAGTTCCTCTACCGCGGTAGCTTTATTTCCTACAAAATCATTATCGAATTTAATAGTTTTTTTATATTTATCCCGGTTTGCCAAAGAGTCTCGAAAGCATTCTTCGGCATATTCTAAATTATCATAGTGATAAGGGTAATTTAATACCTCAAGGTTTTCTAAATAGCCTACTAATGTTGTAAAAATTTCTTTACAATAAGACGTATTCTGTTGAAATACAATACATGGTGTCAATTGGTTATTTTTAATCTCTTTAAAAAGGCTATACAGATTTATATTTGGTGACATTGCGCTATCGGATATGCTATAGTCTGCCAGTAAATCAGATACTTCTTGTGGATTACTTTCATTTAACGATATCAGTTTCTTTTTAAGAATTGTCTCATAATTGCGGGCGTCGTCCAATGATAATCTTTTATTGTCCTCCTTGTAAACATTCGCTACAGATAAATCTTCAACTTCTTTACCAAATTTTTTGTATAACGCGTCGTATAGAACAACGCAGTCAACTGGTGTCATTGGTAAATTATTTAGTAAAAACTTGCCTGATATATCGTCAGTTTCAAGACACGACATCGGATGAATTTTTTGTAAATGATCTTTCATAAAAAGATGGCGCTGTAAATTTAAAAATCTCGTGGAATATGTTATTAGCGATACCTTTGTGGTTACAATTTTCTCAAACCATTTCGTAAGTTTTTCCGGACTACCAATTGTGGCCGACAGTGCCAGAAACTGAGTATCTTTAAATATTTTTACCAATCGCTCGTAATAATTGCCAAAGACTGGGCTGGATAAATTATGGATTTCATCGTATATAACTATATCAAAGTTTTTACCTATAACAGGTAGCTTATCTTCAATGTCCTTGGGTGTGCCTACTACTACATTGTCTGTTATGGCACCGTATGTAAAATCCGACGATATCATAAATACCTTTGCTCCAAATTTAACAAATAACGACGACACTTGGTATACAAGTGCCTGCGTTGGAACTACGAATAGCACTTTTTTTCCAGTAATTCCCGGATAAATAGACAACCACGTTTTTCCACAAGATGTTGGTGCACATACCAATGTAGATTTACCCTTATCAATATTTTTAAGAACATTGATTTGCCAATCGTCCAGTTTTTTAACATGTTCGTTATAAAAATCTAGAGGTGATAACTCATTGGATAAATGTTCAAATTGGAGCCTCTTATAGTCCATTTTATGCATTTCTTTTGTAACCTTTTTCATTAATCGTATTTCACGTTTATTAGCATACTCGTCCGACAACAACTGTAAATAGAGATTTATCATATGACCTTTCCGCGAATTGCTAAACGCAATACTAAGTAATTTCATTTTCATACGATCCTTACCATGTTTGGTTTTAAAATGTTTTATTTCATCTAGAGTAGATTTATCTACACTGGACAATTCGTCGAAATATTGTAATCTTTCGGAATCTCGACCTATCTGAACAGATTCAATGCGTTTATTATTAGTGGATATGATATTACTTTTCTTCGAATTCTTTTTGTTTTTCTTGTTCTTTTCATCCAGCTTATGTAATCCGAATAACTCTTTAACGTCCAGATTTTCATGAACAGCTAAATCGCGCAAGATGATATTTAGTTCTTGTTCATCTAATTCTTCAAAGCAAATAGACATGTAACTTTATATGTGCGTATGTCTTTAATTAAATAATGATATCAAATTTTTAATGAGCAACTCTCTTTATACCCTTGGAAATATTTTTAAATTATAATAATCATTTACATATTCAACGGTGTAAAACATTTAAAAAAATATCCATAGTATTATATATGTATTTATTGAAATGGGGCATAGTATGCGTGGGGTGCGGGTTTTTGTGGACTAACCGTATCAAATATGCGGTTTTAGCAAATGCTTATTATTTAAAAGTAAATGATTGGTATATTCACAATCCATACACGATGAACAAATTTTCGACTATAAGTAGCGAAACATTAACAAACAAATCCTCTGATAAATTATTATTATACACATATACATTTAGAAATAACCAATATATTATTTTATCAGACACATGTTCATTTGAAGGAGTTCCGTATACAGTATCATATATAGACGACAAGCAGTCTAATAATGCCATATCTATGTTAACAAATTCACCCAACGATATTATTAGTTCAGAATTGATACTGCGGGACGGTACCGTAATAGATTATATTGATTGTATAAAGATATTATCGGGTCCACTTGGTGATTTTTATAAAGATACTAATTGCGAGTTAACAGGGGCTAATCTGGCAATATATCTTAAAATAATATTAAATAAATATGATATAGTCAAAGTAACTTATATGCTATGTGATGGGAGTGAATACGATTTGTTAAAGTCCTCCTGATTAAATACTTACTTAAAGGATTCGTCATTATATTTTTTATAAATGGATGTGCCGCAACGACAAGAAGAGTGTGACGAAGCTACACGCGACGCTGTACGCGGAGCTACGCCAGAAGCTGTACGCGAACAACATAGTCTAAACTCCAAATGGGTTGTATGGTACCATAATCCATCTGATAAATCGTGGGACAAAGATAGTTACAAAGATATACTAGAACTTCTATCATTAGAAGATTATTTGGTTTTAAAAAATAGTTGGGAAAAGTGCTTACCATCTGTAATCGAGGGCATGTTTTTCTTAATGAGAAAATTAAGTAACGGTAAGGTAATATATCCACAATGGGAGGACGTTAATAATAAAGACGGGGGGTATTGGTCGTTTAAAATTGATAAGGCTACAGCACAAGACGTTTGGTTTAAATTATGCAGTTTTACAATAGGCGAGTGTATATGTTCAAGTGCGATGGAATCTCTACAGGTAAATGGCATATCGATTTCTCCTAAGAAAAATTTTTGTATTATAAAGATATGGAATAATGATTATAATAAAGAGGATATTCGGTTATTGTCTGATAAATTAGATTTTTTAGATATGAACGAGGTTAAATATTCTAGCCATGTTAAAAATATAGAAAGAGATACTACCAAACAGGTCAAGTATAACTCTACTAAAAAAAATCATAGAAAATATCCCAAAGACAAAGTGGGGCGATTCTAAGTCTACTGGGCGTATATTTTAGTCCATGAGCTGGCGTTGATATTAAATAGTGTATTATTATTCGTATATTCCTTCGCTATTTCAGGCATTAATGGATCATCCGGATTAGGCTCATCCATTAGGGAACATATCGATAGCAAAATCTTACTAATGGTAAGCGCCGGGCTCCATTTATCCTTTAAAATATCAAGACATATATTGCCACTTGTGTCTATATTGGGGTGGTATACTTTTGTAACAAAATTAATTTTAGGAGGCTTAAACGGATACGTTTGTGGGTATATAATATTTAATTTAAATATTCCACCCTCATATGGAGTATCGCTTGGCCCATAAATCATAGCAGACCAATGATACATATTATTATCATTTGGGGACGCACTACAGTTACATGGAGGGTTGGTGCGGATGTCGTCGCATTCTTTCTTTAGTCTAATTACAGATGTCATTTTATTGATAACAATAAAATTTATTTATTGTTATCAAATTTATTAAATACTTAAAGTTCTACCACGAGTGATATACATGTGCGATATGTCATATGACATACCTAATAGAACTGTAAGCCCGTTTTTTATAAAAAAATATAAAGGCGAGGATGCCACTGGTCCTATCGAATATAAACAAGAACTGTCACATATGACCGATATAAAAATAAAAAAATATGCTACACAGATGAAGTTTAGATTAATAGAGGGCGGTGGGCAATCCGTATATTTTATAGGATTACATGATAATGGGACTGTCATTGGAGTTATATCTGATAAATATTTTGAATATTGTGCTATAATGAATCGTATATGCGATGAGATTACCAGCGATATCATAGGGGTTAAGATGTTATCTACGAGTAAACTGAATCACTATATCATGAAGTTCACTATAAAAGCATCTTTCGATATTGACTCTATATTTATATTTTAATCTACTAATAGTGTCGGAGTTCTATAATAATCCGAAACTACTGAATTATATACTTTTTTAATCGCGGCAAGTTTTTCTATTGGGAAGGTAAATCGTTCTTTGGTGGTAAATATAATCCCTTCAATCATGCCGATTTGTTGTAACAATTGTGGTTCACAATTGATAGTAACATAATCAACCGAAATCATTTGAAATCGTTCGCTTGGGTAATCACCGCCACCGTTACGTTTCTTGGCCATTTGCGTAGTAAATCCAAATTTACCTTTACATATGCCATCTGTTGTGCAATTAATTCCTGTTTCGTCACATCCAAATATTCCTAGATAGTTTTGTGGCCCATATACACACATTGAAGTAGTGGTAATATCATTATGTTGGACAACGGATATTATACCAATGTCGATTACGGTCTCCTCCGCAATAGATGGATCGGTTGGATGAACAGCATTATCTTCAGGTATGATGGTAGTCACAGACACCATAGCGGGTTTCTCGGGACGAATAATGGTGGCAGCC
>TARA_B110000971_G_scaffold62462_1_pt1 | contig 23111 bp, 23 predicted proteins | sample TARA_B110000971 | Tara Oceans TARA_B110000971 (sample SAMEA4397842) | marine metagenome | biome: Polar Biome; feature: [SRF] surface water layer (ENVO:00010504); material: water (ENVO:00002006), including particulate matter (ENVO:01000060) such as... | depth 5 m | reverse complement strand
ACCTTGTCGATCGGTATGGCATTAATGGGCTTCACTTACGGACCTTTAGGCACCATCTTATCGGAGCTTTATCCAACGAATGTGCGGTATACCGGCTCTTCCTTATCGTTTAATTTGGCGGGCATTGTGGGTGCATCGTTTGCGCCATTTATTGCTTTATGGCTATCCAGCACGTACGGTATTGCTTATGTTGGTTATTACCTAGCGCTCGCAGCGCTTATATCTTTGGTGTCCATTAAGCTCTCATCACAAGCTAAGGCAGGATAAGGTTTTTTATGCATAAATTATTAGCATGCTATGACGCCGTTTTACGGCTAGCCTCCCACGCGAAAGCAACCTACTACTTATTTCTACTAAGCGTTGCCGAATCTTCCTTTTTCCCAGTTCCACCCGACGTCATGTTATTACCGATGGGCTTAGCCCAACCGAATCGAGTCTGGCGATTGGCAGGTATTACCACGATAGGTTCGGTATTGGGGGGAGTCATAGGTTACGCTATTGGTGCTTATGCTTTTGGCTACATCGAGCCTGTTTTAGCAGAAAGTGGGCATATGGACAGCTATTTGCATGCGGTGCGTTGGTTTGAGGAATGGGGTTTTTGGGCTATTTTTGTCGCCGGTTTTTCACCCATACCCTACAAAGTATTTACCATTGCAGGCGGGGCGCTGAGCATGGCATTTCTCCCCTTTGTGATAGCTTCTCTCATTGGGCGAGGTGCACGCTTCTACCTGCTCGCTTTCTTGGTCAAAGTCTTTGGTCAAAAAGCGGATGGTCTGGTGAGAAAGCATATAGATAGAATAGGGTGGTTCATCGTAGCCATAGTCTTGATTGGTATCATTATGCTATCAACCCATTAGGGAGCTGGATTAAACTTGGCTATGATGAAGAAGATAATTGTTTTGTTGGTGTTTACGCCGATCCTGGCATGGTCGGAAACGTCTTGCGACTTTGATTACCTGAGATCCGAGCTGCCCACCATCTATAAAAAAATTGTAGAAAAAACGGACACCCTCCCTAAGGTATTTTCCTTTTGCAATAACCATCACCACTATTTATTTAACGTCAGCATGTTTCAAAAATTTAATAACGGGCAGGGCATCACTCGGTCGCTAGAAAAAGATTTGTTCAGTTTTTTATTGGAAGAATTCAATGCCAACAGTTACAGCAGAACGAGCCTGATGGTAAGAAAGGATCAGCAGCTCGAATTAGTTACCACAGTTACCAATCACCATCCATTCAAGGCAGAGGAAATTATTCAAGAAGTTTTTATTGATGAAAAGCAACAGCCACGCATTACGTATGGGGAACCCGCGGTATTTGAACGGCCGCAATCGATCTTTGCGAAGTTTTTTGAGCCTACAACTATTTCCGAAGAAGACAGGCTTTATCTGGAGAAATTTAAGCCTTTTGTCGGATCGCATCGGCTGAACTAACCGAAAGTTATTCAGTCCCAAGAATTAGGCAAAGTAACTATTGTTTTTGTTTGTTTTTTAAAAATACAGGATGCTTCAGATGAAAAAATTACTACTCGTTGGCTTATTATTCCCCACCGTGATTTTTGCAGAATTACTCAGCGTTGACTTGATTTGCAGGGGCGCAGTGGTGACCTATTGCGAAGATTTAACCGCGTGTGGAAGTGAGCCGGCTATGGAGAAGATTAAAATTGATGGTAATACCCTTGTACATAAAGCCTTGGGCAACCATTTTCTTATTGTCGACGCCACCACGGTCAGCATGCAAGAGCTCGACGATAACGGAAGTATTGGTTTCTCTTTTAACATTAACCGAAAGACCGGCACCATAGAAATAGTAAGGGGTTGGGGAAGGCCCTACCATTTTAAGGGTCAGTGTGAGCTAGACAGGCTAGATGCATTCAAGCTATAGAGGTGAAGAGATGATTACCGTATTTTATGACGATAGATGCAGTTTGTGCTCTAGGGAGATAGCTTATTATCAAAAAATTAGTGAGTCAGAGGGTCGGTTCAGTTGGCTGGGTATTTCAAGCGCCGAGAAAACATTAAGAAGGCTAAATATTAGCCTTGTTGACGCTCTCATGTATCTCCATGCAATAGATGCTAAAGGAAAAATTCATAAAGGAGTGGATGCCTTTGCACTGATATGGCGTCATCTCCCTTACTTCAAGTGTTTAAGCCTTATTGTTAAGCTACCCCTTATTTATCCGCTAACATGCTTACTTTACAAAGCTTTTGCGAAGTATCGGTTTGCGCGTTTACCTTATTGCCAAGTCGTGCGCAATAAGGAAAAAGATAAGAAATAATCAGTGATAATTAAAATTAAGCAGATATGAATATTGTTTTAATAGTGGGGAGCGCGAAAGATGCAAGGCGCATAAAGGCTTGGAACCTTGATGCCTTTACTGGATGTGTTGTTATTAATAATGCCTGGCAACTAACCGAGGATTGGGATTACTTAATCTACCCCGAGGACTTACCAGTTGAAAACCTTCCTTCAAAAGAAAGCTCCAGAAGTAAGCAATTAATTACCGCCAGAGAATATGTTCCTGAACAAAATAATTTTGGGGGGGTGGTATATGCCGGTGGCACCATGGCTTTTACAGCAGGCTATTGGGCTCTTGGAGCCCTAAAGCCGGATATCATTGCTTACCTTGGTTGCGACATGATTTATCCTGAAGAAAAAGATAAAGAAAGTCATTTCTATGGCCATGGCCAAGCAGACCCTTTGCGTTCAGACGTTACCCTGCAGTCACTGGAGGCTAAGTCTATTCGCCTGATGGCCTTAGCACAAAAGAATCATTGCGTTATGGTTAATTTATCTGAGCTACCTGAAAGCAGACTGCAATTTCCCCGTGCACCAGCAGAACGGTTTTTATTGAAAACCAGCCCACCAATTATCTCCGATGAATATAAAATGCAGCTAGATGTGAGCGCCGTTAGTAAGGCTTTACAGGCAGAGAAAGAATTGGGGTGTATGGTAACCTCAGGAAGGTATTGGGAAGTGGCCGAGCATTTAGATGCGAAAAAGTTATCCGCCATTGATGCTTTGTGGATCGATTCAGTATTGGCTAAGAAATAGCCAGAATGCCATGCAATATATCTGTGCTTAACTTAACCGATGGCTATGCTATCTAATCTTTTAAATTTGGATATTGTTATTGATTCTTATAGGTTGATAGGCTAATATCGAGACTACTGTTTAGGTTAATATTTTAGGTAATAATTAAAAGGAGTTAGAAATGAATAAAATGTTCAAATCACAAAAAGGTTTTACCTTGATCGAATTGCTGGTGGTTATTGCAATTTTAGGTATTTTGGCAGCAGTTGGTGTTCCGGCTTATCAGGGCTTCCAACAAAAAGCAAAATATAACTCAGCAAAAGCCAACTTTACGAATGCTAAGGCATTTATTATGGCGGAGATTTCTAAATGTAACGGTAACGACAACACGCTCTCATTCGTTGACGCCTTAAATGCTACTTATAGTATGGATGTGGTATGCCCAGTAGGCTCAGCAACTGGTGGCCGGGACGCAGCGTTAGGTTACTTTAGGCAGATTTTGTGGGACAAATTTAAAAACCCATACAACCCTAAAAAAGGTGTGATTATTGATGGAACGGACATTGCTTCAGCAAAAACGGCTTCAACGCTTGCAACTGTCGTTCAAGAACATTTAGGCTTTATGGCTATAACAGAAGGTACGACAACAAATACTATGCGATTAACCATCAATATTGGCTCACAAACAGGTGTAGGTACTAACGAGTTACTTTCCCAGGAAATCGGTGTTAACGAATAATTATTTAACGTTAATATTATTTATTTAAGGGGACGGTAAATGTTGTGGCCATTATTGCTTGAGCTTACCGAAAAGACCAAACTTTCTGACATCCATATTCACTCAGGCGAGGGCATTGCTTATCGCGAGTTGGGTGATATGGTTCAGTTAGATCATGCCGTCGAAGAGGCCGATATTCATACCTTTCTTAAAGAAGTTATGGATAAGGAAGATTATGATGAATTTTTAAGTCATAAAGATGCTGACTTTGCTATCGCCAAGGGTGAGTCCCGCTTCAGGGTCAATGCCTTTATGGATAGGTCTAAACCGGCACTTATCATGCGTAAAATTGAATCAAAAGTCCCGACTTTTGATGAGCTTAATCTCCCCGCATTTATTAGATCCATACCCTCAATAGAGACTGGTTTGGTTCTCGTTACCGGACCAACTGGCTCCGGAAAAAGCACTACCTTAGCCGCACTGATTGATGTAATTAATCAGACGCATAAGGGCCATATTATTACTATCGAAGATCCTATAGAGTTCGAGCATAAGTCCAAATCGTCTGTCATGACCCAGCGAGAGGTTGGCCGTGATACAAAAAGCTTTACCAATGCACTAAGGGCGTCACTAAGGGAAGATCCTGACGTTATTCTTGTTGGTGAGCTAAGGGATTTAGAAACCATACAGCTAGCATTAACCGCAGCTGAGACCGGCCACTTAGTTTTTGGTACATTACATACCAACAGTGCCCCATCGACCATTACCCGTATTATTGATGTCTTCCCGCCAGAACAACAAGGCCAGGTTCAGTCACAATTAGCACAAACCTTACGTTGCGTGATTACTCAGAGATTGCTTAAAACCATTGATAAACCAGGTCGCGTCGCAGCATTTGAAATTATGATTTGTAATACCGCTATTCAAAGCCTCATTCGAGAAGGCAAAGTGTTTCAAATTGAAAATACGATGCAAATGGGTAAGGCAGAAGGACAAATGCTCATGGCAAATTCGCTTAAGGATTTGGTTGCATCGAAACGTATTGACCCATCGGATGGCGCTGCATAATGAAACAAACAAGGCGGAGCACCTCAGGCTTTACCCTTATCGAATTAATGGTGGTAATCGCTATCATCGGTATATTGGCGGCTGTTGGAATTCCTGCCTATTCAGGTTATGTGGCTGACGCAAGAGATAAAGCAGCCCAAAACACACTTCAATCCATTGCATTAATGCAAAAGAATTATTATCAGGATAACTTTTGTTACGTAGTTACCGGTGCGGGATCAGGTATGGGCCCAACAATTAATCAATATTTGTTTGGCAGCACTGAGGCAGAGAGCACCACTAGCCCAATTGACACCACAGCAACTAACTTTTTCTATTTTGAAATAACCGGTGAGGCGTCTGTTGCCTGCCCATCCTCTGAAACGCCAATGCGAGGAAAAGACTTTACTGTCAAGGCGGTTAACAGGGTGGATAACGAAAAATGGTTTAGTATCGACCACAAGCTAGGTAAAGTAAAAAAAGACGGAGCAGATGCATCAGAAAGTACCTGGTAATGGGCTAAATGACATTAGACTTAACTATAATCTTCATCGGGATCGGCTTAATCTTTGGAAGTTTTTTTAATGTCGTTATTCATCGTTTACCCGAACTTCTAGATCATAACCTAAGCCAAAAGTCTCCCAAAAAGTCTCTCCTAACTCATCTATCCTTTCCAAGATCGCATTGCCCATTATGTCGGCATTCAATCTCCTGGTTTGATAATATTCCGTTATTTTCCTGGTTATTGTTATTAGGAAAGTGTCGATTTTGCAGAGCATCGATTAGTCCCATCTATATAGTGGTTGAATTGATAACGATGCTAATTTTTACCTATAGCTATTGGCATTATGGCCTCACCGCAGACACCTTTGTGTGGATAGCATTTTTTTCTATACTGACTTTATTATTCTTTATTGACCTTCAAAGTTTTTATCTCCCGGATACACTTACTTATACTTTGATTGGCTTTGGTTTATGTTTTAGTTATTTTGGGTTGACTGGCATAGATTTCATCCCATCGGTTATTGGCGGTATCTCAGGCTTTTGTAGCTTCTTTTTTGTTAATCTTATATATAAGTTATGGCGGAAGAGGGATGGTTTTGGAGGAGGCGACATGAAGTTGCTTGCCGGTTTCGGTTGTTGGTTAGGTTGGGTAAGCCTATTGCCGATAGTGATGATATCTTCGGTGCTCGCCATTGCTTTTACTGGAATCATGCTTGCGTTAGGAAAGAGGTACAAGATGACCACAATGCTGCCATTTGGCCCATTTCTAGTACTATCAAGCATAATACTATATGCTGATAAATATTTACATTTAATCCCCTCTGTGAGGTTTTATTTATGAACTATAAACACGTCATTGCCTTAATCGTTACGGTGCTAGTAACACAAAAGGCTCTAGCAGAAACTAAGATTGAGCACCAATGCACCGATGCCCTTTCGGATGTAACGAGATCGCTCATGACCTCATCAACCAACGCAGCCCTCAGCGAGGTCGTCCGTAATTCTACTAAATACACCAAGGTAAGGGAGTACATATGGAGTGTGTGGATTCCAAAGCTCAAGAAAGATAAAAATTTTACCGTTAATACTTTTACGATGGATGCAAAAAAATATATCCAAGAATGCGCCTCATTCGCTTCTAAATAATGCTACATATGGACGTGGTAACTCATAATTCTTGGTCTAAGCAAAAGGGATTTACCCTATTAGAACTGTTAACCGTTATTGGCATAATGTTGGTCCTAACGACATTTGTTACGCCGGTAATAGGTAATTGGCGTATAGAGAGAAATATTGAAAAAGATTTCTATGCATTGGTCGGGGCGATAGACTATGCCAAGGCTAAGACAAGGGTGGTCAATGGTACTGCTATCCTTAATTGCCAAACTCCTAATAATCTCACTTACACCATTTCTGATTTCCGGCAAACAACCACCGCAAGCATGGATGCAAGCTATACCGCTGGTATCATAGAGACGAAAAATGAAAACATTTTATCGGGGGACATTTTTTTTAATTGTGTTGACGATACGAATATTATTTTTTTAGCGAATGGTAGGGCGTCCTCATGGTCTGGCGAGCTTGCTTATCAAGTATCTGGTATAACTGATAAGGCAAACTTTTCAGCATATAAGGTGACCGTGAATTCGGCCACAGCTTTTGTGCAAAAATACAAATGGAATAAGACAAGTGAAACCTGGAATGAGCTTAGGTAAACAGAATAAAGTAATGTTTAGTCAGGCAGGCTTTACCTTGCTTGAGGCAATCATAGCTATGATGATGTTCGGCATCAGCTTTGCCGGATTATTCCTATTGTTTGGTATTGCACAGCAAACATCCATTAATACGCAAAAGAAAATGTTCCTCAACCTTATGGCGAACCGTATCATCGAAACTATAGCCAATGAGGGAACTAATACCAATACCACCCTTAACCCCTTTACCAATCAAACGCCTTATCATGGAAGCTTAAATGACTGCTCCCTTTATGCGATTACCGACTCACCCAACTATAAATTTCACTGGTGCACTGACCTTAATGAGCAATTAGGTGGGTTTTCAGACAACCCAGGGGAAGAAAGAACGATTAGCGTCATCAAAGAAGGGAGTGATCTTTTGGTCGACGTGGTCCTGGTAGTCGACGGCGGAATGGATGGGCAAAACCTAGTGCAGTCTTACTTCTCAAGACGATTAAGGCAGGGCCAACTTTGATTTCATTAAATTCGCTCAAAATCAATCGGCAAAAAGGTTTTACCTTGGTTGAAATGTTGGTAACGTTAGTGGTTTCAGCGATTGTAATTTCTGGGACTATAGCTGGGTTCACTTATTTTTCTAAGCAGTACGAGACACTGAGCCAAAGAATTGCGATTGATAGGGATGTGTTAAGGGTGATTGATCTCATTCAGGCTGACATAAATAAGGCTGGCTTTAAGGCCTACGCAACGGGTAACCCTGCTATGGTAAAGACCGATGTTTTTCAAGGCGTAAATAGCGCGACGGTGGTATCAGATTTTAAGATTGTTTATGATGACTTCAAAGATGACGGGACGCTATACCGGGCTCTGATTCATTATTACCTTGAGGCTTACACCTCGGAGATCACCAAAACGGAAAGACAAATCTTACGACGTGATTGGCGCGTGTGTACCTCCCCATCTACTGGGTGCTCACTAGCAACCTCGACCCTAAGAGCGGATGATAGTGGGCCAATTATTGATAAGGTGACTACCTTTGAAGTGTTAGGCTTAAATGCAAAAACGGGGGATGCATCCAGTACCTTTTTTGGTATATTTCAGGCGTTAGAGGTAAATATGACGGTCGAGGCTCCAAGACAAATCGAGGGCAATGACACGATTATTAGCAAAAATTTTAAATTCATCACAAGGGCCTACAATGTCTCCATCGTCCCTTAAGCATGAATCACTAGAGCAAAGAGGTATGACCTTGATACTCACCTTACTCCTCATGCTGTCATTAACCATGATGGCCTCTGCCATTATCGTCGTGGTGAACAATCATGCAGACCTCACCTCGTCGGTGACGCAAAAACCGATCGCTATGAAAACTGCTGATTCGTGTGTAGATCAGGCGGTGGTATGGCTCCTGACCCCAACTGGGGCAGCATGGGCCACTTCTGGCATAGGCACAACAACCGACCTTGCGGCATCGGGAGGCATTCTGTACGGTAAAAGCTTGACCGATGACACCGCTAAGAAGGCTTCCGCAGACACGCGCACGGATAAATTTAAGGCAAGAACAACTAAGTCGACATGTACGTCGGTCATCCTAACCATCTTGGCAGAGGAGTCATCCGAGGCTTCTGGCGGCACGGGAGTCGGTGCCGAGGCTGGCACAGAAGCATCGTATGATGCTGACGCCGCGGTCAGTGGAACGAACTCTATTATTAAGGTAGTGGCTGAGGGCATTTTTAATACACCGACCTTGCTCGGCGGAACGGTCGTAGACAAAAGCGAATGGCAGGCAGGATCAAGCCGTGGTATGGTTGAAGTGGTTCTCGAGTATCAACAATAACAACTTTAAGCTGTACCCAGATATTATAATTAAGGTAAAATTAGTTTGATGAAAAAAATAGCATTACTGATAACACTTCTCCTTTTTAGCAGTCAGCCTATTCTTGCCTGGCATTCGATAAGTTCTTTACCCGGTAAGATTATCTATAACTCAACTACCCCGTCAGAGCAAAAGATTGCGTTAGGCGTCAATCCGGAAGGACACCTCAATACCTCAAGAGAAGAGGATGGTGGGACTAATATCGTCAGCAATGCCACTTACACGGGTGTGGCCTACAAGTTTCCGGTTGGGAGCCCAAGATCTCGATTAGACCGTAGCGGTTTTGGCCCCATCACTACAGCCACATGGTACGACGCCATTGCTCCGGGTTGCCAATGCGAGGGCTGGGGGGCGGGTGGTATAGATAGGTACGGAAGGCAGTTTGTTGGATACGCCAATGTTTCCAGTGGCATCTCAAACGTTAAGGTAGTGAATTTCACTTTTGATACGTCTAGCATTGAATCCGTCACCACCATTAATGACAGCAGGGGAGACCCAGCACTGCAGATTAGGCATGTATACGGCCCCTCACCCCTGGCTACAGACAAGCTGTTTGAGGCGGTGGTAACCATAACCAATATCAGTGGCCACAAGATTACCGATGTCCGCTACAACCGGAGTATGGATTGGGATATACCTGAAAGTGAATTTAGTGAACGGGTAACCATTCAAGGGGTTGCCGCATCAGCTACCTCGGCAACTAAACCGCGTGTTAAATATGCTGGCAATAATGGCTTTATGAACGGCAACCCTTTTAACCCTAGTAGCAGCCACGGCAGGATATGGCCATCGAGGGGCGTAGTTAATGTAGACTTTACGGAAAGAGGCCCAGCTGATCACGGTGCAACCTTTACCTTTGAATTCGGCGAATTGGTGTGCGGTGAGAACCATAATTTTATTACGTATTACGGGGCAGCCAAGAATAAAGAGACCATGGAGGCTGCGCTTGCTCTCGAGGGGGCTGATGTGTATTCCCTTGGAGAAGCAAATGGCTGGGGCTGGGGGATTAGCGAAGTGACATTCGGATTTGGCTTCAAGGGAGTTAGTGGCACCGCCTTGGCACCAACATTACCCGTAAAAACTGCCATCATCCCGTCTGGCGAGTTAACAGATGAGACTAAGATACAGACCTACGCTAGCCCGGTCATTGCAAACAATGCAGCTTATCAGGCGGTGTTCACCTACCGTAATAACCACCAATGGGAGGGCGATATCCTCAAATACTCGCTGGAATCCGACGGGTCATTCAAGGATGATGCTCCGGTATCTGCTAAAGCCAACATAAAGCTTAGAGCAATTACTAATTCAGAAAAAGCGAGAACTCCCATCTATAAATGGCGCAGCTCGTCAATCCGAACTGCTGTTGGAAGGAACATATGGACCGTGGGGTATGATCCAAATTGTCCTGGGGACGGGACTCCTTTGAGACGGAGTGAGGTCAGCATTGAAAAAGTATCACCATCAGGTGGTGTGTTCACTTCGGCTTTGGGCTTAAATAACTTTAACATACCAGGATCTGTATCAGCAGAGAGCACTAACAATCTTGATGAGCTTCTTTTTAACTGTGCCGGTGAAGTATCATCTGGAGATACACAAAAACTTGTAGACTTTGTTAGAGGAATCGACTCCTATGGTGAAGATCCCGGATCTATGAGACAAAGCTTTCTTGGAGATACTTTTCATTCCGACCTAGTCTATGTAGGCGCACCATCGGCTGCTACCTCAGCCTCAGGCATTTACACCGAGGCCTACTTTAGAGGAAGAAACGGCTACGCTGCCTTCAAGGATACCCATAAGAATCGTGAAGGCCGGTTATACGTAGGCGCGAATGATGGCATGCTCCATGCTTTTGACAAGGACCTTAACCATCTATGGGGATTTATTCCGCCGTCGGTCCTTCCTAAGTTAAGGAGGATGGAGGGCCTTGCAGGACAAAGTGTTACTCAGTGGTTAGTGGATGGGCCGATTGTTGTGAAGGACGTATTTATTAAGGCTACCAGTGAGTGGAAGACGCTATTAATAGGTGGTATGGGGTGGGGTGGCAAGGGTTACTATGTCCTTGATATTACCGACGCATATAACCCTAAGCACTTGTTCACCTTTGATAATGATTACAAAAATAAGCAGGTGAGCTACTGGAGTGAGTCAGGCTACAAGCAGACCTATGACTATGCCGACGCCCCTGATAACATGAACTACACAAAGATTGGTGATACCTGGGTACGGCCTAGCATCATGCTCATGCCGATCAAGGATGCGTCAGACAGTACATTCACCCAGCGATACACCATGGTATTTGGTGCGGGTTATGCCGGCGGCACCACCACCGATATCGGTAGTTATGTTTATGTGTTGGACTTCGAGCCCTCCACAACCACTTTTAGCGACCCCGTCCTCGGATCCACAGTTCCCAAGTTTAATGGGGGTAATGTAATTAAGATTGTGACTGTGCCTCTTGACTCAAGCTCTGATATACCCAATGGTGTGACTGCCCACATGTCAGTCATTACTCCTGATGGAGCACCCGTTCCGACCGGCAAAGAGGCTCTGGCATATTACGGCGGCATCGCCTATTTCCCTGACCTCCAGGGTCAGGTATGGAAGCTAGATTTGAGTAAAACGGCACTAACAGAGGATGATAGCTCGATGTACACCCTCAGCCGCATGTTTAAATCTGAGGGCACCCTACCAAACGATCGTTTTGGTTATAACCAGATGGCCTCCACGCTGGTCCAAACAACTACGCCCGCAGGGACCCACCTGTTCCAATATTTTGGCACAGGGGATCAGGCACACCTGCAAAGACGCTCGACATCGATTGCTAACCAGATATATGGGGTTAAAGATTTAGACTGGCCAGGAACCGACCTAACATTAACGGGAGCAGATAAGACTAGTGCGAGTGCTGGCTATACCAATATTGATACAGGGGCCTGTGAGCCAGAAGAAATGCCTGGATGGTTTAGTAACATCAAGACCAAGACAACCCTATCTTCCTTAGGAGACGGGTCGGACAACCAAAGAGTCATTGGCCGAGCAATCGTTGCCAACAAGGATATTTACTTTACGGTATACCGACCAGAGGATAAGGATTGTCCAGCATACGGCACCGGTGAAACTATCAAGCTTGAGGATGGTTGCTCAGGCTCAAGCTCGACAATTGCTATTGGAGCGGGACTGACCACTGCCCCTGTAATGGACAACAAAGGTAATATTTATGTGGGGGTTAGTAACCTCGCCACCGGGGAAACGCTTGAAGGAAAAGGTGAGGACGGTGAGGGTCTGATCGGTAAGTCTAGCGTTGACAATATATTAAAAATTGGTAGCTCAGAGGTAAGCGCCTCATCCTCAGACCCAGGAATACAAATTAAGTCGTGGCGAGAAATTACAGGTGCCTATTAATGAATTGCCCTAATTTTAATGAATTGCCGTATAGTTAAAGGGTTGGTTAAAATTAGAAGAAGGAATTACAGTAGTGCTGGAAAAACTAAAGCTAAGTAGCTTAAAAATAGGAAATTTATTCGGTGGATCAACACCAACTTCAGAGCCAGTCCAGCAAGATATCGTTGGTATAGATATATCCCATTCCTATGTCCGGGCGATTGGTCTTAAAAAGAAAGCAAAGCAGTGGACGCTCCACAAAATCAGCACTAAGATTCTTGATGAAAATTTTCCGAACGAGGAAAAAAGAAACGATGAGATTGTTAACCTACTAAAAACAATCAGACTAGAGCAAAAGTTTGAAACTGATAATGCTGCCATCTCACTCCCGGTCAACGATGCTATTGTCCAAGTTATTCAAATACCCTACCTTGATGATAAAGAGCTTAAAGAAGCAACCGACAATGGAAGTTTATGGGAGGCATCGATCGAGCTTCCTGGCGACCAGTCTGAATACTCAATTTTCTGGCAAACAATAAGAAAAGATAGAGAAAAAAATACCCTATCCATCCTCTTTGTTGCTTCAAAAATATCTCAAATTGAAAAGAATTGTGATTTAGTTCGGAGGGCGGGCTTTGATCCATTGATTGTTGACGTCCGTTGCTTTGCCTTGAGAAATATTTTAAAAACATATGACGAGATAGAGAGCGCAAAAACTCAGGTATTTTTAGAGATAAGTGGTACGGAAAACTATGCTGTATGCATGCATGACAACCTACCTTTTATATACGATATTTATGTTTCCGATCAAGATACTACGGCTTTATTAGAAGGTGGAAAAGCATTAACAGATGAATTATTCGACAGGGTTGCGTCGCAAGTCCGCACCGCTTTAACCTCATTTATTAAGCAAAGCGGAGTGCCTGGTCTTGAGTTGGTTCAGGTTACAAGCTCATTATCTAATGCGCAGTTAATTTTTGATAGGTTAAAGAAGGAGATTGTGGAATATAAAGTAACCCCTATAGAGCCATTTACATACGTCAAGATTCCACCCCAACATACATCACGTATCGAGACGGAAAAAAATCAATCTGCTTTATCGGTATCATTAGGACTGGCCACGAGACAGCTTGATGTATTTGGTTATTATAAGTTTGTAACAGCCGTTTCAAATATTAACTTATTGCCTGACCGAGAAGATAGGATTAAGAAGGAGAAAAAGAAACATAGCAACTCATCCTTGATGACTAAGATGAGCATTATTTCTGCTACGTGCCTAATTTTATCCTCTACCGTTTATGGGTATATGTTTATCAACTTCCCTTCAAGCTCAGATATCTCTTCAATGACTGTTAGCGCTTCAGCAATTAATGCAGATTTGGCAAAACAAAAAAAACAGTACAAAGACTTAACGAGGTGGACAAAGGATTCAGGAGAGATAAACGACAAAATTTTAAATATTGGTTACGCATCCGGATTTCCTAGAGGTGTCTTCGTTCAAAAGATTGTGCACCTAAGAAAAGGTAAGTCAATAGTAACTGTTCAAGCTGTAGATCCAGGGCTTTCATCGGACATACTTTCTGACTTGAGCAAAAAATTTACCAATGTAGAGCTCTTATCTATTAAGTCACCCAAGGGTCGAGACACTTTAAGTACCTTTGAGATCGCTTTTGAGATAAAATAAAGGCTATGGCTGAAGAAAAAAAAGAATCGATCGACCTCAAGAACTTAACCCCACAAGATTTGGTGGGTATGCTGAAGTCTGTGTTTGGAAAAGACTCACAATTATTAAGCGACAAAACGCTAGTTTTTATTGTTTGTGCATTTCTGACATCGTTCATTTTGGCTTTTTTCATATACTCACAAGCAGACAACCAAAACCTCTATGATATTCAGCAATCAAGGTATAACAAAGCCTCCACAGAACTTTCTGCCTTAACAAGCAAATTTGACGCAACAATAAAGGCTAATAAGGGCTACTTTACTCAGTTATTTACCAGCCCAAAAACTGTTAACGAATTATCAGCGAAAATTACCAAGCTATTATCTAACTACAACCTAAAACTTTTAAATATTGATCTGCAGAAAAAAGTAGATAAAACTAAAGTTCCGGGAATTGGGTTAGAGGTTAGCGGAACATATATGAATTTATTTAAATTCTCTAAAGAGTTGAATAAGTATGTAGCTGCCTCTCAGATAATCGACGTTAGTGTTACGAAAAAAAAGAAAGACTCAAATTTGGTCTTGAAGATGGCAATTAAATTTGCTCCCCCACCAAATCCTAACTCTATTCCCAGCCTTAAACCCGCTACTGTAAGTCTTAATTTAGATAATATTCATGCAACCCTTCACAGCAGTCTGCTCAATAAGGTTCTAGGTTCGCTTATTGGTGCTGCCTATGCAAATGAGACGACTACACTTTCACCCTTTCAAGAGGCTTATCTTAGTGCAAGAAAGCAGGGTCTATATGATTTTGAATTTACCAACAAGGAAGGCAGGACATTAATATTTAAAACCGGCATCCCAAAACAAGCCACTTCAGAACCATCTAAAGAAAAGAAAATGACAGACTTTCAAATAGCATTATCTGATGCTAAGAGACAGGGTCTACACGAATTTAAATTTACGATTAAATCCGGTGAAACTAAAATATATGCCACAGGCTTAACAAAAACAACAGTGGCTAAGCTTCCAGAAATAGATGCGGTTAATGGCTATGAATTGCCACCTCTAGTAAATACTGATCCCATTATTGAACAAAATAAACCATATAGCGTTCCAGCACCTATAACAGCAAGGATCATTGTTGATAATGACTTCGAAAAAAATGATTTGAAACTAGCGGGTTTTGTGGAGTCTGATCCATTTGGTGAAAGCCAGCCTAATACAGACCCAGTAAGAGAGCCAGAGCTTGAGCCAGAGCTTGAGGCAGAGCAAGATACGTTTAGAGATCCATTTGCTGAGCCCATTGCTAGAAAGGCTGTTAAAAGGAAAAGTACGTCAACGGATGCGGAAAGCGAGCAATATTACCTATCAGGTATAATGATTTCCGATGAGATGGACCTTTGTATTATTTTAACGCCAGAGGGAGAATTTTTGATATACGGCATAGGTGATAAAATTTCTGATGATATAGTCCTGACGGGTATAGCGTTCCGTTCAATTCAAATTAGCAAGCTAAATAAGGAAAAGGTGATAGGTTTTGGTGAGCAAGTTAATTAAATCACTATTGTTAATGGGCTTTTTATCCTTGTTTTTAACAGGATGTATGGACGCATTGATTGTAAAAGATGATGTGTCAGGCAACCCATCCACAACCAGGCAAGAAGTTCTCGAATTGATTGAAGCTTCCCCTATGGAAGCAGATGGATTGTCCGTTATTGACCCAAAGAATGCCGGGGCGGCGAGAGAGATGGTTGAAATTACAGGCAACCAAAAAGGGGTGAAGTTTAGAGATATTAAATGGAAAGACTTCCCTATCTCATTGAATGTAAACGTAATCCCAGTGAAGAAATTTTTTACGCTCATGGAGGAGTTAACCGGGCTTAACTTTGTTATTGGGGATGAGGTAGGCGGCGATCTTTCTATGCGAGTAAAAGATGTAAGCTGGTTAGAAGTCTTTGACATGGTGTTAAGAGAGAAAAATCTAATTCACGATGTAAATCAATCAGGTACGGTCATTACGGTTCACACCTATGAATTTGCGGGATCACAAAGCAAAGCCTACGAAGCAGCTTTGGCGGCAAAAACTAAGGTAATTAACTCCCTGTCGGCACTAGAAGCCAAAACAACAGCGATATTTAAACTTAACTACACTAAGCCTGAAATCGTATCCAAGCAACTTCAAGAAGTTATTGCTACATTAGAAGCGGGTGGAGATGTATCAGGAGTTGAAAAAAGAGCAACCTTTGTGATTGATGCTAGGACAAACTCTCTTATCGTGCAAGCCACACCCTCCGACATTGAGTGGATTAAGCAAACCATTGATAATCTGGATAAACCAACGAAGCAAGTGATGGTTGAGGTCTTTATCGTTGAGGCATCCGACGGGTTTGAGGAAAAGCTAGGCACTCGCGTAAGCTTATTTTCATCGGGAGCTAATAGCAAGACATTAAACAGAGTATCGATAGCTGGATCAGGGGGAACGCCACCTACAACAGTCGGTACTATTAACACAGCCACAGCAGGCGGTAATATTGCAGATAATTCAATAGCAGGAGCAACGGGCGGGATAATAGGCGCATTTGCTGGAAATACTGCTGACTTAAGGATACAGCTTGAAGCTATGCAGACCGAAAGCCTAATAAAAATAATATCCAATCCGAAACTCTTTATTATTGACAATGAAACTGCAGAGATTACAGACGGCCAGGATATCCCCTATCAACTAGCTGCTCAGGCAGGAGCAACACCTACTACTGCCTTTATAGAGGCTGCATTAAAAATGAAAGTGACACCATCCATCATCGCTGATGGTAATGTTTACTTAGACATCGAGGTTAATAAGGACACCCCATTAACTGGCTCAACTCCACCTCCAATATCTAAGAAAGTAATTAAAACAAAATTATTAATACAGGATGGAGGAGTCGCAATGATTGGTGGAATAATTAAGGCCACTCAGTCAACAGCTAATGCCGGCGTTCCTTTCTTTAAAGATCTTCCAGGCGTAGGTGTATTATTTAGATCAAGAGAAAATAAGGACACCAAGGATCACCTGTATATATTTATAGCTCCCAGGGTACTTTAGTAGGGTCCTAGCATGAGTAAAGATCAAATAGGCGACCTAAAAGACGATCTTTCATCTCAGATAAAGGAATTGGGTCTTGTAGAAGTGACTATTTTTCAAAAGCATCAGACGCAAGCAGCTAATATGGGCACCACAGTATTTGATTTACTCATTAAAGATGGTGCAATTACTGTGGAGCAAATGCTGCAAGGTTTCTCAAAGAAATATGGCATCCCCTATGACATAAATCCTTCAGCTGTAGTGCCGGCAATAAAGAAGTTTCCTGTTTCATTTTGCCTTAAGAATTGTGTCGTTCCCCTTAGCGATGGTACTAGCGATACTATTGAGATGGGAATGTGCCATCCCAGCTCATTAAACTCAATAAAAAATCTTAGTTTGATGATTGGTAGGAAGGTTACGGCTAAATTCATTCCTCCATCAATAATCTTTGAATCAATTTCACAAAAACATATCCATACAATAGGCGAGATAGCAAAAGCAAAACTTTTAAAGCAAGAGCAGGTAAGTTTATCTAAGAAAACAATTAACCAATCAAATAAAACGGTGGAGCTAAAGATGGAGAATGTAGTTAGCGGTAAAAAGCCGGCGGAGGTTCAGCTAGACATATCGAAGTTAAAAAAAGAATCAGAAAAAAAGAAAGAAAGGGATGAAAGTAATATTCCCTTATCAGTACTTGATATCCCAAAAAAAGAAGAGCCTAAAGCGGAGCAGTTAGATTTAGAAGCCCTTAAGGCATCCTCTGAAAAGATTAGCATGCGAGAGGAGAAAGCTCTCGAAGAAAAATCTGCTAAAGTATCCGAGGTGGAAGGCGCGCCAAAACTAGACTTATTGGGAGCTCTAGCAAAAGCAAAGAGTGAGGAGTTAGAGGTAACAGGAAAAGAAGAGCAAAAGCAAGACCAAGATACGGTAGAAAAAAGCGAACAAGAAACAATCGATAGCATTCCCGCTGAAGATCAAGTAACTGGTGATGTAGTAGATATTGTCGATGAAATGTTATCAGAAGCCGTGTTGAGCGGTGTCAGTGACGTACATATCGAGGTATTTAAAGAAACTGCGCAGATACGTTTTAGAGGTAATGGCTCTCTAACACCCCAGCCTAAATATAAGAAATTTATATCAACGAATTACAACGCTGTCATTGCCCGAATTAAGATTCTAGCCAACCTTGATATTGCCGAAAGACGGTTGCCTCAGGATGGTAAAATCTCATATATTGCAACCAATGGTACTGAAGTTGACTTTCGTATCTCTATGCTGCCTACCAATTTAGGAGAGAGGGTTGTTATTCGTATCCTAAATTCCTCCTCGCTCGCGGTAAACTTATCTGCCCTTGGTTTCACTAAAAAGCAAGAGGCAGATTTCTTAAAAGCTATTAACATGCCACAAGGCATGGTATTGGTTACCGGTCCAACAGGAAGCGGTAAATCTACAACACTGTATGGCGCAATGAACTACCTTAATAAGCCAGACGTAAACATCCTTACTGCTGAAGATCCAGTCGAGTACACAATGTCGGGTATCTCTCAAGTACAGGTAAGGGAAAATATCGGATTAACATTCGCAAGCGCCCTACGATCATTTTTAAGGCAAGATCCTGAGATTATCTTGGTTGGTGAGATTCGTGATGCTGAAACAGCAGACATTGCCTCAAAAGCAGCACTAACTGGTCACTTGGTTTTAAGTACTCTGCATACAAACAGTGCTATTGGTGCAGTCAGCAGACTTATAAACATGGGACTTCCGGCATACCTTGTATCGAGTGCGCTTTCACTAGTTGTTGCACAACGACTGATAAGGGTAAATTGTGATAAATGTTCGAAACTAATTGATAAAACTACAGATGATATAAAAAAATTCTTGCATGATTATGGGATTGATGAAAAAGCTAAATTAATGAAAGGCTCTGGTTGTACTGCATGTAAAAAAACAGGTTACCGAGGTAGGAGGGGAGTGCATGAAGTGTTGGTTGTGTCTACAGAGCTTGAGGCAGCTATCAGTTCTGGGAGTAGCGAAGCCGAAGTTTTGGCCGTGGCAGAGGAGCAAGGTTTTCAGCCAATATTTAAGAGTGGGCAACGCTTTTTAATGGACGGCACAATTTCTGTTGAAGAATACCTGCGGGTCATACCAAAAGATGAATAGCCGTTATAGGTTAGCATATGAAGTTTAAGTGGAAGGGGCTGAATAAGAATAATTTTGCGGAAGGCGAAATTGAAGCTGAAGAGAAAGATGATGCCATTTATCTGCTGAGGCAAGAGGGCATTACTGTGACCACTCTAGAGCCAATTGGAAAGCCTGAGAAGAAGAAAAAGGCTCGAAAATCAACGAGTGCAAAAATTACCGACAAAGAACTGCTGCTCTTTACAAAAAAATTGGGAACCATGATGAAGGCGGGGTTAGCAATTGTTCCTGCACTTGAAATGCTTCAGGTTCAGAATGAAAATCCCTCATTTTCTCCTATTATTGAAGAATTATTATTGCAAATTAATGCTGGTGTTCCCTTGTCACAATGCCTAGAAAGACACCCAGCTTTATTTGATAACGTGTATGTCAACCTTATAAAGGCAGGCGAGGCCAGCGGTAATTTAGACACCTTTCTGGATAGAATTACCTTCTCTCTTGAGAAGTCAATAAAGATAAAAAAAGCCATTAAGAGTGCGATGATGTACCCCATTATTCTTTTATGCGTAGCATTTAGTGTTGTTGGTGTGATGATGGTATTTGTCGTCCCTGTTTTTGTTGATATCTTTGGGGAAGCAGGGATTGAGTTACCTGCCGCAACAAAAATTGTTATGCATATTAGTGATTTTCTACGAAGCTGGGTAGCCATTATTTTCTTTGGTGGTTTAGTCGTTGGCTTTCAAGTATTGAAAAAGGTACTTCAATCAAACGAGGCTTTGATGCTAAGTTTTGATAAGGGGATATTCAACGTGCCTGTTGTTGGTAAATTGATCAAGGACTCTATTATGGCAAGGATGGCGATGATCCTTACTAACTTGATTGCTGGTGGCGTTAATTTGGTGGAAGCCCTTGAGATTGTTAAGAACTCTATTTCGAATACAAAAATTCAGGCCTCGCTCGAAAAGGTAAAGCGTGAAATATATTCGGGCAGGCCTTTTTCTACCTCACTCCGTGACACCAAAGATTTCCCGGAGACTATGTGTGGGTTCATTGAAGTTGGTGAAGAAACAGGTAAACTCAATGAAATGCTGAACACCGTCGCCCTTTACTATGAGGAAGAGTTCGATGACTCGGTGGATGCATTCTCTCAGTTGCTTGAGCCGCTGATGATTGTCTTCCTTGGGGTTGTGATTGGCTTTATTTTGGTTGCTATGTACACACCAATATTCAAGATGGGGACCGCCATATAATGTTAAAATTTTTTTTTTAGCATTTCTCTCCTTCTTTTCCCTGCCGGCATTCTCCGAGCAGTTTTATGAATACTTCGCAAGATCACAGAAGATACCACATAAACAATTACAGACCAGTGTCAATAATAAGATAAGTAGCTTCTATAGCCTTGATCTGATCATTTCCTCAACGCCATCTATAAAATTTTATGCTGACTTGCTGACCGAGGAAGGTTTACCGATAGATCTTGCGGTTATCCCACTAATGGAGAGCGCAAACAATCCACTAGCTCGTTCGCCCAAGGATGCCCTTGGGTTATGGCAGTTTATACCCTCAACCGCACGTGAGTGGGGACTTTCAACATTAAAAGGTGGCGATGACAGAGGAAACGTTATAAAGTCGACGCGTGTTGCCATTAAGTACCTAAATTACCTTCATGGGCAATTTAATGACTGGAATTTAACTCTGGCTGCATATAATTGGGGAATGGGCAATGTAAGAAAAGCCCTTAAGCGAGGACTGGTAAAGAATAGCAAGATTAATTTACAGTTACTGCCAAAAGAGACTGCAAAGTATCTTATAGCCTTTCATCACCTTAATAGGGTAATTAAGTTTAACCATGCCAATAAGGATTTTAACAAATTTCCAAATAGGCCATACCTAAAAATAATTAAACAAAATGATTTACAGAATTATTTTATAAAAAACAATAATTTAACTAGTAGTTCTAAAGTTTTACTTCATATAAATGGGTATGATATTGAGAAATATAGCGCCTCAAATCCTGATATTCTAGTGCCAACGCAAACCTTCGGTAATTATTTTCTTTCCTCAAAAATAGCGTACAAAGCCTCAAAAAGAAATTCTGGGTGTGGAAATCCCTTTTATAAGGCAAGGCGAGGGGAGTCCATCAGAAGCCTTGCTAAAAAGTTTAAGGTTAAGTTAAGTAAATTCCATGAAATGAACCCAAGTGTCTACCATCTAAGGCCGGGTATGTTAGTAAAGGTTTGCCCGTAAGTAGATTCCTTCACGTTATATCTTCTTGAGAATCAATGCCCCGACCTTTCATGACTATTTGCCGAGGGAATTAACACGGGGTAAGATAACCTTGTGTTATAGGCAGTTTTTTCCCGGCACCTACTATGGATCGATTATGAACAAAGTATTATTTTTTTTCCTTTTTTTGTTTTACGGAAATGTATGCATTGGGGAGTCAGCATCCCTTGGCTGCATTCGTGGTGATTGCAAGAACGGACAAGGCACCTTCTATTTTAAGACCGGCGAGAAATATGAAGGGGATTGGCAGGACGGGAAATTTCACGGCCAGGGCACGTCGACGTCTGCGCTTGGCGATAAATACATCGGTGAGTGGAGCAATCAAAAACCCCACGGAAAAGGTATTGTTACCTTCGTAAATAAGGAAAAGTACGAAGGCGATTGGCAGGACGGGAAATTCCACGGCCAGGGTACTTACTTTTATCCAAACGGTGATAAATATACCGGTGAATATATGCATAATCTACCTAATGGCAAGGGCACTTACTTTTACCGAAACGGCGAGAAGTACGAAGGCGATTGGCTGGACGGTAAGTTTCACGGAAAGGGTGCTTTCACCTACCTAAATGGCAATAAGTACGAAGGCGATTGGCTGGATAATGCAAGAAATGGGGAAGGTATATTCACCTATGCAGCAGAATGGACTGTGGTGGATGGCATTAATCAACGAAAAGGGCACGTCGATAAATATATAGGTGCGTGGAGGGATCACAAGCCTCACGGAAAAGGTACTCTTATCTATGTAAATGGCGATAAGCTCCTAGGGGAGTGGATGGACGGGAAGCCACACGGGGAGGGCGCACTCATAAAAGCCCACCAACTTGACGCAAATGAAACCACCAATCCAGAGCCCCAATATGAAAAAAAAGATAAGACTTTGTAAGTAAAGCAATGACTGACCAGCACTTTCTGTCGCTTATTATGCAATGCCTAGGTTGGGGGCTTGCATAAGCTCTGGCTTCCACGTCTTTTTTTAAAAAAAGGCCTCGTTGGCGGCATCACACCTCCCAAACAAGGCTTCAAACTTTGTTTCTTTACTCTCCCTTTTTTTATTGCATGCATGGGCTCTTTTTATAGGTTTTCTCCTTTAACCAAACTACCGTAAGTCTGCTCTATACACACCTTCAGGTTGTAGATATGTATCAACCAAAGGAGTAGGGTGTTACCATTAAAAAAATTTTTAACTAAACATAATCAAATGGTTAGTTAAAAAACTTACCGGACTCTGACAGGGGCTAATTTTTTTCCCTGCTCCATTAATTTTTATTAATAGAGCAGGGGCTCGTATAATATTAAATATTTACCTTACCTCCTTGTTTTTTTCCTTGGCCTAAGCTTTTCAGCATCGGCCGATGAGGTCGCTTGCTCCAGTGATTCTACCGCGGTAAATTGCGGCCTGACTATTGACGGCGATGATACGGCTACCATTGAAGCTAACATCACCCTGAGTTCAGGAGACGCCGCCTTATATCTCAGTACTGATAATAATACAATCAATATGACCGGGGATATCATCACCAGTGGCACTAGTGTCGAGGGTATTGGCGTAGGCGGTACTGCTGACTCCAATGCCATCACGCTAATTGGTGACATCACCACCACGTGCGCCTCAGGCAGTGGGAGTAATTGTTTTGGGATAAATATAGGTGGTGACTCCAATACCTTGACGATGACAGGCGATGTGAGTGCCGCCGGCAGCACTGC
>TARA_B110000971_G_scaffold221264_1_pt1 | contig 23124 bp, 32 predicted proteins | sample TARA_B110000971 | Tara Oceans TARA_B110000971 (sample SAMEA4397842) | marine metagenome | biome: Polar Biome; feature: [SRF] surface water layer (ENVO:00010504); material: water (ENVO:00002006), including particulate matter (ENVO:01000060) such as... | depth 5 m | reverse complement strand
ACTCTACCACCTACTGCAAACTTCTCACCTCCTTGTGCGTGTGATTTTCCTTTTACCATACCTCCATTAGCAAACTCTTCAATCATACCACCCTTTGCTTTTTTATCTAAACCTGAAACTGTTTGTGCTACGATACCTGCTATAGACAATGCGGACATTGTATTGTTTGCTGCAATAAGTGTTGCTCCAGTAGCAATAGAAGCACCAAAAGAAGGAATAGCTGCTGCTGTAGCTGCTGCTGTAATAGCAGCATTTGCTTGTAAATTCTTCATAATCACTTCCTTAACAGCAAGAACCTGTTGAATTAAAAATATTCCTTTTGCTAGAGCAGAGTCTTCTTTAGCAAATCCTGCTGCAATATCTAAATACCCTCTTAATGCAGCTGCCTTAGCGTTTTGCAGACCTATATTAGCATCTTTTTCTTGTTGTATATATCCGAGCTTTACATTCTGTATTCTCTGTTCTTCAGTAAGTTCTAGTGCAGACATTTGTTGTCTAAAGGCTACCTTTTCTTCTTCTGATGTCAATGTATTATCTATTCTTGCTTGTAAGTAATCTAATTGAACTTGAAGTTTTTCCTTATTAAATCTATTCTCTAAATTAATCATATTAATCTCCCTCTCCTCTAACGACATACCTTCTTGGTCTTGTAGTAAGGTAGCATATTCTAATTGCAAATCTAACAATGCTTGATTTCTTGCTTGAGTTTCATTGATAATATTATTATCTCCACCTGTACCTAAATCTTTATCTGCATCCTTTTTTTTCTTTCTGGCTGCAGCTAAACCATCCATAATAGCTGTGAAACTTAATCCTAATTGTTTAGCGGTTTCTTCATAACCTGCAATTAAATCCCTTTTATCTTGGTCAAAATTTTCAATAACATCTTTATTTAGAATTATAGATGCTTCTGCCATATCTTCCTTTAATTTAGCTTGGTCTAATGAATTAGCATCTAAATTAATTAAATCTCTTTTTCCTTCAGCTAAATCTACATTTGCATTAACCTGACCTTTAATTGCTTTTGCTTGTTTTTCTGACAACTTAGCCAAATCCTCCTCCATCTGCATCATAACGATTCTCTCCATCATTTTGTTATTAACCTCAATCTGCATATCTCTAATCCCTTCTAAATCTGTTTTTTCAGAAATAAGATTTGGCAAGTAATCTTTATACTCAGTATTCAAATCTTGAATAACCTGAACTCTAGCTTCTTGACTTAAATTACCCTGAGTTAGTAATGAAAATTGGTCATCCATTGCCTGAGTAGTTTCTTGTAATACTTCAAGTTGAGTTTGCTGAGGAGATATAGAATCAGTTATAACATTCATCAATTTTGCTAATTGACCTGTGAAGTGAGCAATAAATCCTCCTTTTTCTCCACCCATTATTGCAATCTGTAATCCTTCAGAAGCAGACTGAAATCTTTTAAAAGAACCCTCAAGTGTGTCCCCAACAATTTCAGCCATCTCTTTTGCTGAACCATTAGCTAAATTAAATTGTTCTGTTAAATGTGATATTCTTTCAGAACCATTAACCATTGTTTGAAACGCAGCTACCTGTCTTAAATCTACAAGTTTCATCATTTCTGCATTTGACAACCCTTCAGAATTTAATTGCTGTAATGCTCTCTCTAGGTCATCAGAACTTTTTACTGTAAATCCTAAATGTTTTGATAAGTCAGATGCAGGGTCTTGCATCTTCAAGAATATATTCCTTAAAGATGTTCCTGCAATAGAAGCCTCAATACCTGCATCAGTAAGTGTACCCATAACTGCAGTTGTTGCTTCTAGTGATATATTTGCACCTGCAGCAATAGGTGCTACTTTAGTCATAGATGTTTGAAATTTCTCTATATCCAATGCAGATGAAGTAAATGCTTTAGCCATAACATCTGCTACTCTACCTGTTTGATTTGCATCTAAACCAAAACCTCTAACTGCTGCACCTGCTACTATCGCTGCTCTTGCTAAATCTGTATCTGTTGCTGTTGCTAACAGAAGAGTTGCTTCTTGTGCCTTTAATATCTCTTTTGTAGTAAAACCTAATTTACCATAGTTAGTTTGAAGTTTTGCAACCTCAGTTGCTGTAAAGAAAGTAGAACGACCTAAATCTTGAGCAGTTTTAGTTAGTATTTTAAAGTCTTTATTGCTAGCACCTGTAATTGCTTTTACTTTAGCCATTTGAAATTCAAAATCTTTAAAAGTTTTAACAGCATTACCTATAACGCTACTTATTGTTCTAAACGCAACAGTAGCAGCAAAAACCCCTGCAGCCATCTTAGCCATACCCTTAGTTAATCCACCAGCACTTTTAGTAGCTTTAGTTGTTTTCTTTGTTAAAGCATCTAACTGCCCACCACCTTTTACTATTACCTGAACTACTACTTTCTCTGTATTCGTTGCCATTATATATAATTAATTAAAATGCCTTTTGAACATTTATTGTTGGATTATTTTTTTTAATTTGTTCCGCTATCATATCTGCTACATCTTTACCTATTGATGGTGCTAACTTTTGCACTATTTTATCTTTAAACTTATTTGCAGTATATCCTGCAAAGTCTGTTCTTCTAGGCAGTCTATTTCCTTCCTCATAAAATCTATAAGGTACTTTCCTTCCATAGCCATCTTCTTTCATTCTTCTTAATATACTATTCGCATTACTCCCCCCTGTAGGCTCTACTAAGCTACCATTTCTTCTCTTTGCGTTCAACCAACTTTTTATTGCATTAAGGTTTGGTATTTTAGCGAACAATGGATTGTTTACTGCCTTCCAATAGCTAACAGATGACATTATGCTTAAAACATTATTTTTAATGTGATATTTAAGCCCTCTGCTTAATTTACCTGTAGCGTTATGCTTCTGTGCTTTAAGTTCATCTTGCAATCCCTTTCTAAGCATAAACCCAACTTCAATAAGAGTTTTATTTGTTCTTTTTAATTTAAACATTTGATATTGTTTGGTCTGCTGCTATTCTTAATACTTTGTGTGAGTTGCCATACATATCTTCAGCGTATATAGGAACTAAATACTCTTCCTTTTCTCTTACAGATATATTAGTTATAGTAACATTCTGAGCAGAAGAAGATTCAAGAGTTGTGAAATAAATAACAATAATATCTTTTGAGTCAATGGCTGTAAATTGTGATTTAACATTACCTATTCTTGTCCTTATAATTGGATATCCTATATTTGATGTAGAATATAACTTGTAAGTAAGCTCAGATGTAACTTGATTTGTAGAGGGTGTATAAACGTTAATATAAAGAGCTCCTATTCCTGTATTTATAGGAGTTGTAAGTTCTATTTCATAATCCACCCCTTCAATCAAAGACATCATTTGATATATACCACTAAAAGATTGATTAGGGCTGTTAAAACGACCATTAAAGCTATAATAACCACTACCACTTGTAGGTGCTGATGCTGTTGCATAATTACTTCCTGCTGCTGTATGGTATCTCATCCATTGACCAGCTACAGTCTGTGGTTGATTTACAAGAGCATCAACATGAGGGTCTGCTGCTGCATTATTTACAGTATAATCTGGGTCTAAACCTAGTTGAGTTGCATAAGGAAAAGCATCTCCCCAGTTAATATATTGTCCATTATAAGTTGTAACTGTATTAAAAATCTCTAATCCACTTCTTTGAGCAATTCCTCTTGGTGTTATTTGTTGTCCTCTTGTATTATTCATATTATTTATTTAAAGTCCCATATTATCATTGCTGTCATCAGTAGAACTACCATCTTCACTCCAACCTGAATCACCACCTTGACCAAACGAAGGTGCAGTTGCAGCAAAAACACCCACTTGAAACCACTCTATCAATTCTACTTTAGTAGATTCATTTTTATTAGGCTTATAATCTATAATTTTACTTATTCTCCAATAAACTCCATCTATATAAACTAATTTAGTAAAGTCTAAATTTACAATGTCAGTTATATTTAAAGATAAAGATACTGTTCTTAATCTTGGACTTCTTTTAAGTCCCTCAATCATATTCCTATAATATGTATCGTACAAACCTTTTCCTGTTTGATATGAAGTATATTCAGTTGTAGTGTCATCATAATCTCTTACCCAAGCATTACCATAAGCTAAGTTAGGACTTGTAGTGCTATCTCTATTTAGCATTGTTGCTTGTGGATATATATTTGAAAGTGCTGGGTAATTGATAGAAGCGATTATAAATTCGGTGTCAGATGTCCAAGTTTGTGCCATTGCAAATTTTGATGTTTGATTAAGCCCTGCAGTAGAGGAGTATTTATTCCAATATAATAATCTTGGTAAAAAATCATTACCTTTATTGGGTCTACCTAAACTATTTTGATTAACATTTTCTGTCCATAAACAAGCAGAATAAGCAGTATCTAAAGGATTATACAGAACTGTATCTTGGTCTTTAGCATTAAAAGTTCCTGCAAAGAAAGGGTTTTCAAATGTACTATCTCCTTTTTTAAATGTATTAGGTAGTGTCTCTCTATAAGGGTATTCATCTTTTATGTCATCAAAAAGAGGGCTTCTACTCTCTACCTTAGCATCTTTACCATCACTTTTGTATTTAAAAACTAAAGTTCTTTTTAAATCAGAATCAAGCCACTTATCACTTGTCTGGCTACTTCTATTTAACTTATAAGTCCAATCTATTGCCTCACCATAAGGTTTGTAAAAAGAGTCAAAAGGCTCAATATTTACTGTTCTTGTACTTTCGTTAGTAGTCATTTTAAGATTAAATGCGTGAGCAATACCTTTAATGAAATCTGTCTGCTTGTAATTAGAATTAATTACATCTTTTAAATTGTAAGTTTGACCATACTCTACATTAAATGGGTCTAATTCAATAGTGTACATAGCGTTAGCATTATCAGATGATGTTGCTGATGTTGGTGATGATGAGCCAAAGATATATAACGTTAATTGATTGCCAGTATAAGCGACTGTTCGAGCTTTTACTTCAACATTTATTCTTAATTGGTCATTCTTGTTTAAAAATCTCTCTGAAGTCATGTTTGGGAATGTTAGAGAACCATAACTAGTACCACTACCAGTAAGGTCAAACGAATTACTTTCAGAAAAATCAACTGTATTCCAAGAGGTTTGTCCTGCAGTTTTAACCTGTACTCTAAGTCTTACATATTCTACATTTAAAGAGCCTCCATTATAAACTGTTTGTTCCCAATAAAAACCAAAATCATTTAATTTAGTTTGATAATTACCAAACTCTTGTGCTGTAAAAATACCTGTATTTGCATCCCATCCTGTATTATCTGTATTAGAATTTAAAACAAAATCAGAAGAATCATTTAAGTCTAATACTGTATCTGTTGTTTGATAAGGAGCAGGAAATGCTGTAGTATTAGTAGGGGCTACTAAAATAGAATCTATTAACCCCTCATTTTCAAATCTATTACCATAGCTATATTTAATAATTCTATCATCAGGGTTATTATATTTAAAGTTTGGTAACAACCATACTAACTTCTTAAACATATCAGTTTCCATGAAAGCTGAATTTATTGTATATCCCAAAGTTCCAAAACCACCACCTAATTGTGAAAATATTTTATCTAATGTAGGCTTAACAAATACTGAAGGTCGCCAATCTGCAACAGGTGCTGGAGTTTCATAACTATATCCATCATTAAAAAACCCATAATAACCTATTTTATCTACACTTCCACCATTATTGTTATAAGCAGTATCTAAAAGCTGTATTGTTCTATCTATACCTTCTGGATTATAATCTCCATAAGATGTTATTGGGTAAACTATAGGTGAATTAGATAAATTATCACAGTCTTCGTGTTGCCAAGTAGCCGTAATACTATTTTTATTATATGTAAGTGCCTCCCCTTCATTACCCCAATCTATAGTATTCATATAAACATCTTGAATCTTATCTGCCCAACTTAAATTACTTCCAAAAAATACGCAATTATAATAAGATGGTGTTTCTCCATACCCACCTACTCCATCTACCTGCAATAATCCAACTAAAGAGTAAAGATTATTAAACAGTATTCGGCAAGGCTTTTTATCAGTTACTTTATTATCAACAATTAAATTAGGGATATATAGGTGTTTTAATATATTATTATTATTTTTTGTTGCTGGAATTTTAAATGACTTACTATAATCCCCACTTGTAGATGTTAAATCTTTAAAGTCTGATATTTGAAATGTTAAGGCTAAAGGAAAATCTGAATGGTCAGTAATATCTAGCTCCCCTACAATACTATTATCCCAATCTATACCACTTGCATCTAATACAGATATATTAACCATAGTGGCTGAAGTAACAGTTCCTCTACTAAAAACCCTAACCTTTCCTGTTGCTATTGCTGTAAATGTTTCTGTTATAGTTCCAGGTGATGATATTTTAGCTGCCGATGTTATTCCTAATAAAGTGCCCCCTGAATCTCCTTGTGAAAATCCAATATTACCTGTACCACTATAGTCTGATATTTGAAATCTTATTTTATATGTTTTCCCTAAAATTACATCAAGACTTATATCATTATAATATTTTACATTATTAGTTCCATCTCCTGTAAAACTTGCTGATTTATTTGATATTAATGACCACCCTGTTTGTGGAGCACCTGAATTTACATCTACAATACTTACACCATCCCCAAGTACATAATCTAGTATTTCAATTTTAACTGACATTTATTAGTTTCTTTGAGTTTGAACTTTATGCGATAAAGTATATTCAATATTAAATTTAACTAATCCATTTTCCTGATTAACAGTTTCGGCATCACTATTAGTAATTATAACTGGTATATATCCTTTTGTTGATGGTCTTAGGTATGGGTTTGATGAATATCCCTTTTGTGTAGCGTCTGTATCTTTCTCTATCCACACATTAGGTGATAATAGCATTTCTTCTAACCACTTAGCAACAGATTTATTTAATGGTTCTGTATATACACTCTGCACTCTATCTGCATTAACATTTGAAACCTCTCTACCACCTTTATATATATCTCCACCTCTCATTGTGTCTGATATGTATGATGAATTTAGGTTTGCTGGAGGTACAGGTACTTCTGAACCACTTTGTGCTCCTGAATTAGCTTGATACCAAGTTCTATCACCACTTTTTCTTTCTATTACATCTCTACTTATCGTTAATCCTTCTACTACATCTCTTTTAGCAGTATAACTATCAGTTCCACCCATAGAGTTTAACCAATGAAATCTAACAAATCCATAAGGTATGTTTTCGCTTTCTCTATCTATGCTGTAATACCTATACTCACTACATCTTCTTTCTGCAAAATCTTGTAATGCAAACTTAGACACACTAACTCTATAGTAAGATGTAGATGTTGTTATTGTAGAGCTTGAGTAAGAGTTCCAGTATGGGAAAGTACCAGCAGTAGGTGTTGTTTTTTTTACAGCAGCGTTATTAATAAAAGATGGAGAAATATTTTGAATAAAAATACCTCTTTGAACTGCCGCCCAATGAGTACTAGTAGTTAATATAGCATTATCTTCAAATTCTCTTACATAGAAAGTATTTTCTGATGTTCCATTTGCTAAAAATGTTTCTACCTTTAATCCAATAGAACCTACAGAGTTATAATTAGACCCTCCTATGTTATCTGAATCCCCTTCAAACATAAAAAACTGTAAAAATTCGGCTTCTTCATCTACTCTTATAGGTTTTTTAAATGGGATGATTGATGTTGAACTTGTATTATGACACCTAGAAAGGAATTTAAAACTTTTTCTTATAGTTTCAGTTGGTTCATTAGTCATTGTATAACTACCAGTTGTGCTCTCTTTTGAATTATAATAAACACTATCTCTTTCATATTGATTTACTGAATTTATTACAGTTATAATATCAGGATTAGTAAGATTATTTGTAGCATCAATTATATTTCCATTACTATCTATTATATCAAAAGTTGCTGAAACTTTTAACTTCCTAAATGTTCCATTATCAGAAACATTATAATCACTTATAGGACTTCCAGCAGGTAAGTTACCTCCAATAACATTATCTTGCATTGTTAAACCTCCATTCATTCCTCCGTAATAATTACTTTGCCAAGTTCCTTTATTTATAGGACATAAGCTATATGATAGTTGGTCAGAAACTAATTGACTAACATCTATAGTAAATCTATGACCAGTAGGTGTAGTGTTGGTGTCATATTTTTTGTTAGCAACATCTCTTGACTTTTTAATAGTTCCAATCGTATTCCAATAAATACCATCAACAGATGATTCAATCTTAAACACTACATTAACAACATCACCTGCAGTTGTAACTCCAGAACCATTAACTACTGCATTACCTGCACTTGGGTCAGTAGCTTCATTAATACTAGAAGAAAACCATTGAACCTGATACCTTAACTGGTCATTAGCACTTTTTAAGTAATTAGCCCTATAATCCCAACTCATAGTTGCTAAGTTGCTATTATTATCTTCAGCAGGAACTATCCCCCAAGATACTGCTCCATTTATAACTGCCATATCTTAATATATTTTATATTTTAAATTTAAGTAACCCCTAACATCAGCAATTTCAGAATCAGATAATGCTCTGTTATAAACTATTACCTCGCTTACATTACCATCTAAAAGCTGACCACCACCATAAGAGCCTACGCTAAATGTGTTTTGATTAAAAGTTTGATTATGGTCAAACCCTGAATTGGTATTGTCTGTTAAAATTGAATTAGTAGCATCATAATACTTTAACTCAATTCTTTTATTATGCTTCTTTAAGATGCCAATATGATTTGTGAATCTATTATCTACTAATGTTTTTGTTGTTACTGCCTCTTCCGAACCATCTACCACAGTAGCATAAAGCTGATTAAGATTTAGACCCAAATATATAGATGCCCCAGCACTTTCATATCCAAATATACAATTAGTAGCCCCATCTATTTTACTAACTTCAAATATAGTAAAATCTTCTCCAATAGGTGAATTTCCATTAGAAACGAAACTATCATTAGTGCCATCAAATTCAATATATTCTTTATCGTTAATACCACCATATCCATATCTTAATGGTTGGTTTGCTACAATATCTTGAGCCACACTATTACTTTGTCCTGACTTATCAGCCCAAGCACTAACTTTTTTTGTTGGTATATCAAATGTTACTCCACTATCTGCTCTTAACCATACAGATAAGTCTGCAAAGTCTGATGGGTAATTAGATACAGGTCTGAAACACTTAGTAAACGCACTCATTGTAAAGGTTAGCTTTATTTGGACTAACTTATCATTCTTAGAGTCCTTAACTCTCTCAATCTCAACACTCTCATCATTAAGGTAAGCCTCAACAGTTACGTCTTGATAGTTTTTAAGTACCATATCCAACCATTCGTTAGATAAGTCTTGTAAGTTATCCCATCTCTTTTGTAGTGTTACTACTGATTGTGCTGCTTGAGAATATAGATTATAGAAGTTTATTTCAAATGAATACTCTTCTCTACCATTATATATTGCTGGTATTATAGACTCTGGTGGTGTAACTAGCATTAATGGGTACTGAGTATCGTGGTCTTGATTAACCTCGCCATCATATCCAAACTTTACATCCCCATAAGTCCATTTGCTGTCAAATACAGTTATTATATCTGTTAGTCTTGTTATTGCCATAGTTATGGTGTTATATTATTTTTATTATGTATCTTTTCCTGTACAGCAATTTCATAATCGTTTTTAGCAGTATTATAGCTGAGGTAAGTTAATACTTTATATAAATTTGTTTCTTTCACGCTATCAATATCATTATAACCTTCTATTCTAAATATTCCCTTCTCTGCCACCATATAAAGGCTGTTAAGCCATCCGTATGGCTTTATAAACTTGTTGTAGAGTCCAATTGTAGAAACTCTACCTTTGCCTCCTCCACTTCCTCTTCTGTTTTCCCCAAAAACATTTGGAAAGTCCGAGTTAATTTTACGCTTTGCATTGTCAAAAAAAAACTGAACTCCCAAACGAAATCCATTGTCAGTTCTTTAAACTGCTCAGTCTTAGCTGGTATTGCATCATCATCATACTCCTCATCTGCCCTTCTACACAATATTGCCATTTGCTCAGGCAATACATCAAACCTTCCGTGTTTCATTATCTCTATAGTGCTATCTAAGTGTGTAGATTCAATATAATCTCCAAATGTGTTTCTTCTTAGAAATTCTTTTGGAAATAAATACTCCTCACCTTCAAATTCAAATTTCTCTAAGCCTTTTGGTTTGTATTCTTCTAAAAGACTAGAGAATGTAGATACTGCACCATTTACGCTATCTACATCTAGTCTATTCATCTCATTCTGAGTAAGTCCAGTTAGATACATAAAAATATCTCTATTCATCTTTAGTAACTCAACTTCTGAGTGTTCTGCTTCTATAACATTACCTTCATCATCCCTTTTAGTATATTGACTTATAATTGTGTATAATCCACACCAATACCTTAATGTAATGTCTTTCCACTCGGTTGGAATCTCGTATGAGTTGTTTTCAATCTTAATTTCTACCATATATTAGTTTTTAATTGTTTCACTTTCTACTATATCTTTTAACAACTTCTTCTTCTCAGTCTCATCTATAAGTACATCTGCTAATTCACTTGTAGCGTTCTCACAGAAAGATGCTACATCCTCTAGGTAATCCTTCATGTGTTTAGAATTTCCTTCATTCTTTAGTGCTGTAAGAAATCCAATAGCAGTATAGAATATCATATTAGGAATTAAAAAGATAAATTCAGCCATTACACCATTATCACCTTCTAACTTTAAAGTTGTTTCATGAAAATTATTAGAATATAAATAAACAGAGTCAAGTATATTTAAGAAGTCTTTATACTTGCCAGAAATTTCTTCTTCTGTAGCATAGTACATTAGTTCTTTAACATCTTTCATTAACCTTTCAACAACATCCTTATGATTATTGTTCAAGTATAGTATTTCTTTCTTATTCATAATTTTCTGATAATTTTTTCACAATTATTCAAAACTATGCAAAAATAACAAATACACTACTAAATACTTTCACAGTTTTTAGACAAACTGAAAAAATATTATGAAAAGTATAATATCTTACTTCCTCCACTCCATATCTCCTTATTGACAGCCATAACTAAACAATCTACCATATCATCATGCTTTGCTGCTGGAAACTTAACTAATTGCTCTAGGAACTTATGATTCCACTCTCCATTTAGCAAACTAACTCTACCACTCTCTAAAGATGCACTCACATCACTTACTCTAGCTACCTTATCTTTAGTTGGTGGTTTATCTTCTTTAACATTAAGTCCTGTTTCTCTTACTAATGTTTGCACAATAGACTTACCTGATGCTTTAGGTTCTACATATATCCTGCTTCTATTGGTATATCCGTTCTTCTTAACCCATTGTGGAATGAATTTTACTAGTTCTGGGAACTCTTTATAGACATTAATACAATCTACTATCTGCCATTTGTTATCTTTATATGTATATGCTAGTAATGCAGAGGGGTCATTCTTCTCATTTGCTGTATATGCAGGGTCAATAACGAAATTAACTATCGCTTCATCAACTCTATACCTATCAATCTTAAACCAATCCTTATGTATCATACCACTATCTAGGGGTGTTGGTGTTTGCTGTAGCTGTCCTGCATAGCCATAAGTACCTAATGCACTCTTGTAATCATCTAATATCTTCCTGCTAAACCTATCTTCCCAGAATAATCCTGTTTCTTGGTTATAAAACTTCTCTAAAGATTTTGGTTTAATGTTTCCATCTTCATTTGTTGCTGGTATGCAGATATGTCTATACTTTGTTCTAGTTTCTCTATCTAACAAGAATCCACTTAGGTCATCTTCGTGAACTCTCTGCATAATTATTATCCTTACTCCAATGTCTGCTTGATTGAGTCTCGAATAGAATGTAGTCCTATACCACTCGTTTGCATTTTCTCTTTCTGTTGCTGAGTTAGCCATTTGTGGTGATAAGGGGTCATCCACTATTAAAAAGTCCCCACCTTGCCCAGTAACAGTACCACCAACTGATGTTGCTCTTCTCATTCCAACAAAGTTGTTCTCGTATCTCTCTTTTAGGTTCTGGTCTTTCTTAATATGAAACACATCTCCCCATCTAACCTTAAACCAATCACTAAATATAATATCTCTACTCTTAGTTGCAAGTTCAATAGATAGAGTTGCAGAGTAAGATGAGGTAATGAATCTTAGTTTAGGAGATTTTATCCAAGCCCATACAGGAAACATAACAGTTACTATAAGTGATTTCGTACTTCTAAAGGGTACATTAATAATAATATCTTTAGTTTTGGGTTTCTGTGCTATGATTCTCTCACATTCTTCCTGTAACATATCACAAATATATTTATGATGCCAATTAGTTGATAGTGGTACTGCTGGTTCTACTACAATCCAAGCTGCTTTAAAGAACTCATAGAAACTCATCTCACATAGTTTCTTTTCTAGTGCAAACTTTAATAGTTTTTTATTAGTCATCTAATTCTGTATAGTCAATATCTTCTGCTTCTTCAAGACCTCTAATCTGTCTTTTAATATCTTCAAGTGTTGCTCCTTCGTTTAAGTTAATCTCAATCTTAGTGTCTGTATCTTTCTTAATCTCTGTTGATGATAGTTTAGGCATTGCATAATTCATTAGTTTAGCTATTGCATCTATGTAGGCTCTAGGGTCTTCATCAAATAGTATATCTAATGCCATCTTAATCTTTACAGGCTGTCCTTCTAATGCGTAAGCTAAAGACTTTCTAGTCATCTTAGCTAGTTGCCTTGTTTCATTATTTTTAGGTAATAAAGACTTTGCAGTTTTATTATAGTTCTCATCTATATTTTGAGGTCGCTTTTTCATTGCTTCGCTTCCTACTATTTTCTTTTCTTGTTCTTCCACAGTTGTTTATTTAGTTTGCCAATATACAATAATCTTTTAAACTTCATTCACAATAAAGATATAAAATTGAACTTCTCTAGTTTTTTTGTACCTATATAGCCCTATATTTAACTTATATTTTAATATTTATTCCTTTTGTAAAGAAACTGTGAAAGTATTTAATATCTAAACGCTATCTTCGTGCCTCTTATAAGAACCCATACATAAATATAAAGAAGTCTGCTTGTGAGTGTAATACTTAGTTAGCAGATATGACTGTTCTCATAATCACCACGCCTTATAGTAAACATCATTGCTCATATCGCAAAGTATATAACTCTTTGTAAATAGATGTTTAATGATAACTACCTTTTATAAAATTGAACTTGTATTCTGTGTGTGTGCGTGTTTGTGCTCAAACGCTTCTGCGGTTTGGGTTTACGGTAATCAAAATAAACCCTTTTTAAACCTCTTTAACCTCTTTTTTTTTAAATCATTACTAAAATAATGACTGAAATACTGAACTTTAAACTGGTTTTTAGTTTGTTTTTGGCTTGAACATGTGTGTAAAGAGAGAAAAAAATAGCCATATCATAACATTTAAAACAAATTTAATAAACATTTATTAAAAATTAAGCATAAAAAAAACCCTAATTAAAGGGCTTTTATAGTGTTATTTAGCTGTTATTTTATCCAAATATTAACGCAAGGACAAACAATATAAGATAAAACGTGTTGCTAAATTCGGTGGGCTTTAATTCTCCTTGTGCCATGTTATTTTATTATGTATTTGTTAGCGTTAATACTTAGGTTTGTTAGTGTGTTAATGTTTAGACTTCTCCAGCCTTTTGACTTCATATCATAGATAGGTATTAAATTATAATCTTCTGCCTTGTATGGTGCTTTTCTTCCTGTTTTACTAATATACTTTTTAAGTCTGGCGTTCATTAGTCTATGGCTGCCGTCTTTCTTTGTGAATGTAGCCGCAAAGATTAAACCTTTACTTTCTTTTATAAGTTCTTTTGCTTTTGTTTTGTTTATTGTTTTCATTTTATTATTGTTTTATATTAATATTATTACCGCTCCACTCTACACCGTTTAAATACCATTTAAAATCCTTTTGCTGAATGTCTACACCTTTTAAAGCGTTTAAGCGTTCTTTTGTTGTTACTGTAAACCATCCGCAAGTATTGATAGTTAAAATATTTTCTTGATGGTCAAAAGTTGCTATACAATTATTATATAAAAGCATCCTGCTTTTGTAATCGTATGAGTCAAAAAATACGCTCATATTTTGTTTGTTTAAAGTACCTTTATTATAAAAGGATTTTACTGATTCTTCTGTAATTTTTCTCATTGTTTTATGTTTATTAATTATTAAAAAGGTTTTCTAATTCTGGTGCTATTAATTCGTGAAATGTCTCTTCCTTCTTTTGTGATGCGTGAAGACTTGCAAGTAATTCAGAATTAAGATTTTCTGTAGTGTAGCCGTATTCGGTTGCAATCTCTAAAGATTCAGTAAGTGAAGGGTCATTTTCTTTTAAGTACCTAATTGCTGAACTATAATATATTACTTCTTCGTTAAAATATCCGTTGTTTTGCAAATCATCAAATAAATCATTAACATCTGTCAAATCTGTTTTGATGCTTAAATATTCGCTTGGAGTATCTCCAATGTACTTGTCAGCTAAAGTATCAAGTAAATCAATTATTTTTTCATCTCTTTGAATCTGTAAGTCTTCATCGCTTGAAATGTGATTGATTGGGTTGTTGGGGTCGTGTTGTGTGTGTGTGTCCATTGTTTAAAGTTTTTAAGTTAGTTAAAGGGTTATTAATTCAATTAGTGTAATTATTGTACAAAGTGCATAAATTAAGCCGTAAAGAGTCGCAAATGAACAGATAGTAAATAAAATGCTATCTTTTATACTTGTTTTTCTTTTACTTACTTTTTGTAATAGTTTAGAGTTTAGTTTTTGCATAATTTTATTTATTTAGTTAATTATTATGATGCAAATATACAAAGGTTTTACACAATAACAAACAAAATGTTAAAAATATTCATAAATATACTAATTTATATTCATTCTAAATAGTTGATTCTTAGTAAGTTGCAGTATATAGAACGCACATACATACGCATACACGCACATAAGAGAAGTCTGGCAGTTTCAGCAGTTTCAGCATTTTCAACAGCAGTTTCAGGAAATATTAAAAGTGAAAATAAAAAAAAGAAAATTTAAAAAATAAAAAAATTTAAAAAAAGTTTTAAAAATTATTTTAATTTCATGTACCAGTCAAGGACATCCATACACTCTTCTAATCCTTTAACTACCTTAGCATAGTAACCTGCTTCATTGAGGTCTTCTACCCATTGTTTTTGTTCTTTGGATGCATAGCAAGTCTTATCAGCTTTAATCTCTAAGAAGAGTCCTGAGTACTGGCTATTGACTTTACATATCTGCATATCAGGAAAGCCTTTAACATATCCAGTTCTCTTAGCCATTATAGCTTGAGTCATTGATGTTCTTATACCACCAAGAGATGCACAGTATCTAACTTTAGGATAAGTAAATTGTATGTATGTACAAAATGCTGATTGAACTCTGGCTTCTTTCTTCATTGCCATACCCCTAACCCCTTAACCCCCTAGTACCCCCTCTACCTCCCTTATCAGTATAGGTTGTTCCTTTAATTAGTTGGTACATTAAAGGTTGAGATACATTATACTTCCTAGCAAGTGATGAGATAGTTATCTTCTGTGTAGCTGTGCTGTACTCTAGTCTTATTGCATCAGCTTCAGCAACAGTAAACTTTCTTCTTGAGAACCCACCTCCTCTTGAGTCTTTTCTATCTTCTATTTTTATCTTTCTAATCTTTGGCATAATTTAATATTCATCATCAAATCTATCAGTAGTCTCACCATATTGATTTTCAACATCTATACTTATTATAGTGACTTCTACCTTGTTTAGATTCTTTTTATTTAAGTAACATATTCTATCTATCAACTCTTGGTCTTTCTTTATCTCCTCTATATTAGATGTAAGTACAAATGTATCTAGCATACCAGTAGTAACCTTCCTTGTAACTGCTTTCTTACTTTTAATCTCGTAAGAAACGAATACTCTATATATAGGTTTCTTCATTTTTTATTTTATCTAACTCAAACTCAAGATGATTGATTGCTTTCTGTATGCACTCAACACTTGTAGTGTGCTTTCTTTTTGCTCTGAGCAAATATGTGGTTGCAGTACCAATATTATACGATAAATCAAAATCTTCAATTACTTTCCTTGCTTCATAGCCATACACTTTGCCAATATAATAGTTAGGAATCTTATCTTTACTATAGTCTACCTCTAAACCTAACTCTTCTTTAGTTAGTTTCATCTTAGGGTTTATTGTATCACTCATAGTATATCCATTCCTGCCCTGTTCGTAATAAAGTTTATTGTGTTTTTTCGTCATTTTTCTTTTGTATTTCGCTATAAGTTCTATTTCTATCGTGTGCTAATCCTCCTGTCCTAGTTTCTACCTTATCTCTTTGTCCCCTTATGTTAGCAGTTTCTACTTTATCCATCTTCCATAAAGTCTTTTCGTTTGTTTTATTTCTTACTCCACCTTCTATAATGCTCATTAAAATAACGACAAAGAAAAAGATTGCTGTAAAGATACCTAGTAGTGTAAATATTATCATTTTGTTAGTATTTTTAATAGTTGGCTTGAAGTGTAAATTCTATCATCTCCTGAATAATTTTCATATATCATTGTAAAGTTATCATCCTTCCAAGTCCATAGACTTCTTACATTCTTTTTGATATTATCTTTTAATATCCATTTAATTGTTTTGTATGTTCTTTCCATATCTATTGTTTTAGTTCTTTAATGTTTCATATAAGTTACATTTTACCTTGTTTTGTTCCATATTAGATACACTTCTATTGTTTTGTTGAGCCGATTACTATTTCTATTCGGTTCATTGTATTGGGGAGGTAACCACACCCCCCCTCTACTACTCAGGTCTGAAAAATTAAAAGCTTTTAGGTCTTACCCTATATTTATTATTAATTATTTCCTGAGTTTATTAATCACAAATATATAAAAATATTTGAATTTTATACTATTTACTTTCTAAAACTTTTACCCTTGATAACCACCACTTTACACTTCCTTAGTCTATCTAAAGTCCTCTCATCATATCTTTCTTTCAATGCTTTGGATGCTAAATTAGTTGTTATCAGTAAAGTCTTTGAACTATCTTCAGCATAAGATATGGCGTCAGCAACTGCATCAATCTTAGTTCCATAATCATTCTTAATACTCTCAGTACCTAAATCATCAATGATGATAAAAGAAGCATTACTTCTCTCTATTTCACAAAGTTCTTTTGCTGGTGTGCTGGTAAGTAGCTTATTTGTTTTTGTTCTAAAGATTGCAGGAATAACATAATTTAATATTGTTGATTTACCTAATCCACAATCACCCATTAACATTAGACCTCTACCTTTATTATCTACCATCCAATCAATAATTTCATCATAAGCAGGAAGATGCTCATATACATCAATCGTTCTATCGTAATGCCTAAACGCTTTAATAAACATTTCTCTTAATTCATCTTTAGTTCCTAATTTAAACCTATTATACATCTTAGGTTGTAGGAAGTTTTCTATTTTAAATGTATCTTCTATTGTTCTCATAATCTATATATTTTTAATTAAATCAGCAACTTCTCTCCAATCATCATTAGTACTAATATCTTTATTCTTGTATAATACACGCAATGAATTTAAAGCATCATTAATCTTTTGCTTTTTAGTTTTATTAGAGTTTTTTATTTTTATAGGAAGTTTATCTGTCAAATCCCATTGAATTACTTTTCTTCCTGTACTCTTACATTCTACTATTTCTTTTTCATAAACTACACCTCTATCAAATAATTCTGATATTCTATTTCTTATTCCTTCACTATGGTTTGAACTAAAGTGTTTTTCTTTAAATAGAATTGATATTTCTGTTCCTGTTAAACAACCATTGTGTAGTAAAATCTCATACACTTGTAATCTCCTTTTAGAGAGTAAGCCCTCTGACTTAATTTGCCTATAGCAGTCTATTGATGTTTGTCTTGTGTTCATCATTGTAAGTAGTTCATTATACATTCGTGTTGGAAATCCCCATCTTCATTAAGTTCATCTAACTGCTCATCATTCATTGGCACACCATCATAGTCTGCACTTGATATGTATGCGTCACAGAAGTCAGGATAGTCTTTAGTGTCTATTCCATCTATTTCAATATTGTAAATTTTTTTATAGTCCATAGTTTTTTAGTTTTTAAAAAGAACCATCTCCATAGTCTTGTCCTGCTGTATGTCTATGTGATGTAGTTCTATCATTAGTATTATTGCTTCTACTGCTTTTCTCCCACGTTCTTACACAGGCTTTCCAACTCTTCATTTTGTTTTTACCTATTAACCAATCTTTACTTTCATAAAAATCACAGAATGTTTCTGCATCTACATTATTTTTTCTTTCAGTACAATATTCTTTAACTTGAATTATTGTTGGTATTTTAAAATTACCCTTATTATTAATACTCTTATTATTAATACTAGTATTATTACTCTTTAGCATTTTTGTTAATACCCCTTTGTCATTTTTGCTAAGGGGGGTGAAACAAATTTGTATATACCTATTAGCAATTTCGTTACTACCCTCCTTGTATGTATAACTAACTGATATATAGCCTCTTTCCTTTAATTCTTTAATCCATCTTGAAATAGTTACTTTATTCTTACCATACAACTCTGAGAAGTATTTATTAGAAGCATAACACTCCCCACCCATTGACAGTAGAGATGTTATTTCAGCGTAAAGAAGTTTAGCATTTGGAGTCAAATCTTTATCATACCTTACACCAGAAGGTATTACAGCATAGAAGTTTGGTTGTTCTTTCATTGTGTTATAGTTTTTAAAATAAGAGGAGGATATTTCACCTCCCCTCATATTGTTTATTTAGAATGGTAAGTCATCACCATCATCATTACTAGTTGATTGCTTAGGAGCAGTCTTATTAGCTTCTTTAGGCTCAAAATTATTTACATAAGCATAATGTGTTGCACCTTTTTCTGATGGCTCTCTACGCTTTGAAATCACCATTGATACCCAACCATTCTTTGAGTTCTTTTGTAATTCATCTAACTTAAAGTTAGCAACCATAATTTCTCCATACTTAGTTGGAATGTTTTTAATACTACTTGGTAAGTAAACTTTCTCTTTCTTGTCTGTCATTTTTTTCTTTTTTAATTTTATATAATTTAGTTAATGAATCCTTTATTTTAATTTGTCTTTCTTCTAATCCTAATATCTCCTCTTCTAACTCAACCTCAATAACTCTGTTCTCTACTCTATTGAACGCTTCAGAGTCATGTGAATAATTACTATAGAAAAACTCAAACTTCCTGCTATGATGTATTATAGATGAGTGATGTAAGTTGGTAATTTTTGCAATCTGCATTATAGTTAATCCAAACATATTCCTAAGAATATATATATACATTCTTTTAGCGAATATAATATTTTTCTTTCTGCTACCTAAAAACATTTTATCTTTATCTATTTCATAAATGTCTGCTAATTCATTAACAATTATATTATGATAATAGTCGCTAAATTTTAATCTTCTTCTTCTCATTTGTTTATTGTTTATTTTAAGTCGTACACTATTGTATCAACTACATCTTGAACTGTTAAGCCTATAAAGTCTGCTAACCTGTGTGCGTGTATAAATCTAAGATTAGTAGGTACTTTAATAAAGTTTCTGCTAGTAGCATAATTAACTCCTATTACCTTACAAAAAGTAGAATTAGATATACCATAAATTCTTAGTAGTGCTTCAAACTCATTCCTAGATTTTCTTATCTTTTCTAATGAATATTTCTTAGTCATTTTTATTTAAGTATTTCTCTACCTTATCAACTCTAACTCTAAATAATGTCTTATCAAAATGATAAAAGTCTAAGATTTGTTTTTCATCCAGCAGTTTCATTATATCATCCTCAACAATATAACCTAACATACTTTTTTTATTCCATACTATGTAAGTATAAACTTTTAAGAAGTGTTTAAAAATCTCTATGTTTAAATACTCCATCTCTGAACATTTTGAGCCATTGTTTTTGTGGGTCTTTTTCATATCTATTGTTGTATAGTGTAGTTATTATTTCTTCTGCTTCTTCTTCTGATAAGTCATTTATTCTATTTAAAATATCAGATTTAATTGTTGTGGTGAGTGATGTAAAGTCAATGTTACCTTCAATGGTCAGCCATTGTGAGTTTGTAATCTCACTAGGCTTTCCATCAAATAGTTCATCTATATCCTCATTACTTAGTCTCATCTACAATTTCATCTTGACCAAATACTCCTTGCTCATAGAATCCTGTTAGTTTTAAAACCACTCTACTCATTGCTCTCTTCTCAGCCATTGATACTGGGAATTTCTTACCACCACCATTTAAGTTAGCAGGAGATGCTTCACCAAAACTCATTACATTTCTAACATCATTACCCACTTTCATAGTTCCAGCTGCCTTTAAAACACAAGTGCTTTTTTCAATATCCATAGTTATTACTTCATATCCAATAGTAATACCATTCTTAGCAGAAATCTTATCAATACCTGTTCTAGTGATGATAACAAAACCTCTAGGGTCTTTAAACACATCTTCAGCAGTTAAGCCATTCTCTTTGTAAAGTCTTCTTAAAGCCTCTGTTCTTGTTTCAACAACTACCTCTGGTTGTTTTGTTAGTTTTTCCTGCATTGTTTTTTTTGCCATTTTATTATTTAATTGATTAGTATTCTGATTTTGTTCTTCTTTTTCTTGCATAAATTGTTCTTTCATCTTTCCCATAGTTTTATTGTTTTAGTTATTAATTCAGGTGCAAATATATAAAATTGGAATTACCTACCAAAACTTTTTTAACAATTTTTAGAAAAATGTTTATCTACTAGAGATAAAAAGTATGTATATTGTGTGTTATTTTAAAAGTAATGCACTAAACGAGCCACTTGACCACTTGATTTTTCGTGTAAAAAACCTTCAACTGCTCTTGGAACTCCCACATATCCTTTTCTAGAGTGCCAACTATCAGTTCCTGATGGACTTCTCATATACTCTACAGTTACACCAATAAAATCCTTAGCATCTAACCACTTATGTTTAACCTTGTGATGTAAATGATGTAGATACCAATACCTATGAGTTGTTTCTGACCATAATAGAGGTCGTTCTTGAGCCATTGTTAAAGGTAAGTTTGCCATCTTAGCACCATCTCCATGCTCTAACCCTATTAAGTTCTTACCATACTTATAATACTTTCTATGTGCTACTGATATATCAAAAGTAACCTCACCATCTAACCTAAACCAACTCTTTAATGCGTGTGCTAAATGAAACCCACTTTGATAATCGTGATTACTCATTGAATGAATTACATCTACAGGTGCAATCTCTCTAAGTATCTCAACACACTTAACATATAAAGCTAGAGCAATTTCAAAATGCTCCCACCATTTACCATCTACATCTTGATTAGTACCTGCAGTAGTTGTATTGTAAACATTGTCTATATGCAGAATATCGTTTCCTATGCAAAATAATACTCTATCAACCTCAAAGCCTTTAGACTTCTCAATAAGTCCTTGTAGCCCCTCTAAGACCCTCTCACAGGCAATCTCTACATTGTAACCATCACCAGTTTCAAGTTGGTTTGCATATTTACCTATATGTATGTCTGCTGGATTAATTACTAATAAGTGATTGTGATATTTAACATCTCTTTTAACTGATGGGTAGTGTGGTGAATGTTTTTCTATGAAATTACTGACTGTCTTTAGTATATCATTTTCATTAGCAGTCAAGTCCTCTTTAGTTACTATACTAAATCTAAACTCTCCACTAGCAGATTGCCAATGCTTTACAGAAACTACATCTTTTTTCTTAATTCCTCTCTCTGCTAAGTTAATGTCTAATGCTGTGTTGCCATTAGTGTTAGTAGTTGATTCTGCTCTATTCTCATAAATCATTTCAACCTCTTCTTCTGATAGTCTTAGTCTTTTACCATATTCTTTCATTTCGTAAAGTATTAGTTATGAGGCAATATTACAAAAAAAAACACCTATATAATACAAAAGTGAGATGTTTTTAAACATCCCACTCTTGAAAACTATAAACAATTTTGAAAACAAAGATAGGCACAACCCTAATCTAAGTGTTAGCAAAGATAATTATTTATTACAACTACCATTACAATTTGCATTGTTTTTTTCAAATACTGAAAAACATAATGGTAAGATACCTAACCCTGTCATTATTAATGTATTAGTATCAATACCATTCTTCTCAGCATATAAACTTGCAGATAAAACTATCACACCACTAATAGTTCTCTTGCTACTCCACTTGCCTTTAGTGTCAGTAAACAATTCTTTTACTGCTTTTAATAAATCAGTTATTGGCTTAACTCCACCTTTAACTAACATAGACCCTATCCATTGAGGCAGCACTATTTTTTCTTTGGGTAGTTAGGAACGAAAGTATCAATCATTGTATCTAACCAACCAAAGATTCTATTGTCTTTGTTTGATGGTGTTAGATTTGTAACGACTTTAATAAAAGCCATTAGTCCAACTAATAATTCTAGCCAATTTTCTGTAATAAAATTCATAATATATATATTTAAGTTAATATTCTAATTAATATAACCAAATCGCAGGACTTGATTTTTTTTCATCTATATCTGTATGGATAAAAGTATCTGATATTCCAAATCTTTTAAACCCTACATATCCTAAAGCATCAATAATGATAGCTCTTTTCTTACTGTTCTTGCATTTAATGTCTACAGCTAATCCCTTAATGTGTGATGATGTTGGATTTTTAATTGACTCAGGATGATTATTACATCTATAACCACTTGTAACAACAAATGGAGTCTTAGCGAAATCCCTAGCCTCATCTAACATCTCAAGTAACTCTCTACTTATTATAGTTTCTCTACATCCACACTTGCAAGTAAACTCACTCTCTTTAAAGTAATCTAAAGACATTCTAAATTATTCTGTTATTAATTCATCAGGTTCTACATCTGTACCTTCTGCGTTCTTTGCGTAACCTAAGAACGAATGTACACAATCTACAGGAAATAACTCGTGTATTCCGAAATC
>TARA_B110000971_G_scaffold52870_1_pt1 | contig 23446 bp, 38 predicted proteins | sample TARA_B110000971 | Tara Oceans TARA_B110000971 (sample SAMEA4397842) | marine metagenome | biome: Polar Biome; feature: [SRF] surface water layer (ENVO:00010504); material: water (ENVO:00002006), including particulate matter (ENVO:01000060) such as... | depth 5 m | reverse complement strand
CTTTATAGCAAGAGCAAGAGAAAAGGCTCTGATATGATTAAAGATGCCTTAAACGGGCAACCCCCCGCAGTATCGCAATCAGATGGGAATAAAGGAAGTGGGGATAAAGGAACAAAAAAACCCGAATATAGTATTCCTACGGGGGAAACAAAATATCCAATTAAACCACAAAAACCTAATAGACCAAAAAAAGGTGGTACAGTAGATTTGATTACAAATTCAAAAGATTGTAATGTCTTAATAAGTCAATGGAAAGGTATTCAAGCAAAAACAAGGTGGTCTAGTCAAGGAGCAATGATAAAAGCCCGAAATAAGTTTCTTGGAAATTGTATTCGACCATACCCCGTAATTATTGATTAAATAAAATATATAAGAATATGTTTAAAGGAAAGTTTATTTATTATGGAATTATAATTGTTGGTGTAGGAGCAATATCTTATATGTACTTTTTATCTGATGCGGGTAATAGAGTATCTGATGCAGATGTTATAGATGATTTAATAAAAGATGGTAATTTAAAAACAAATTAATTATGGCAATAGGTAGAGGTGTAGGTGCAATTTTAATATTTAAAAAGAAATAAAATGAATACAACAAATCCAAGAGAAGATTTATTTGCAGATTTTTTTCAAGTAAGCGGTAGCAGTACTAAATACAGTAATTTTTCATCGGCTAGTGCGAATCTTATGAGTGGTGGCGGTGGTAGTTCATCGGGGGGTAATTTTCCGCTTAGTGTTTATGCGAGTAAAGGTAGGAAAGGGGGTTTGACGAGAGTTCTTTTTAAAAAATTTACCACCCTTTATGATAAGGTTGCTCAAGATTTTGGTCTTGGCGAACAAGAGATAAATGATTTTTGGAACGATTGGAAACTAGCGGGAAACTCTACTAAAGACATTAGTACATTCCATAGGTATGTTGAATTACAAAAAGGAAAAGTCTTACAAGACCAAATTATTAAAGACCAAAAAACATTATCTGAAAACGATGTAGTTGATGTTAGTGATGTTGATTTCACAAAAGAAGATAAAAAAGGCATATCTTTATTGTATATAGGATTAGGTGCAATTGTTTTGGTAGGTGCTACTATTCTTATTGTAAGAAAATAAATAAGACACACAAAGTAGTATAATTTAAAAAAATAAATAAATGAGTTTTTTAAGTGCAAATCAACAATATAAATTAAGCGGTTCATCTCTAAGTTTTACAGAATGGATTGAAAGAGAAAAATCAAAAGGTGTTGTTATACCACAAAAAGGTATCACAGATGTTTACGAAAAAGAAATGTCTGAAAAACAAGAGGAACAATCGCTAGATAAACAAGAGCCAAAAAGTTCTAAAACTATTTTAGGATTAAATAAAAATATGCTAATGCTTTCGGGATTAGTTATTGTTGGTGCAATTGCATATAAGGTTTATACAAAGAGAAAATGATTTATAAAGTAGAGAGTAGATACCAACAGATGATGCTAGGCATTACTGTTCAAGTTTCAAGACCTACAAAAGTTAGGCTAAAAGTTGTTGATGCTGATAAGCCAAATACTGTTTTCACAAGCAGATACAAAACAATAAGTCAAAATTTTAAATTCTATGTTAGGCTACCTCTAACATCTCAAAGACTAAACATTATTTTAAGTGATGACGATAATGGAGGGGATATAAGTAATAGGGTTAGGGTAATAAATATTGAAAAACTAGGTCTTGAAAAGAGAATGGATGAGGTTGACATAAATAATTATTCAGTTATGTCTTTTGTGGATTTTGCTCAAAAATTTAGCTTTAACGCATCTTATTTAGAGCCAAACAACTATGTTAGTGAGTTTGAAAATTATAAAATTGAATACCTACCTACCATCATTGATAGTAGAGGTAAAGAGTTAAAAACACCCGCTAGGATTAGTAATTCAACGGGGAGAATACAAGTATCAAAGAAGTATTTCAAGGACTATACAGTACCTATGAGAATGGCTATTTTGCTACACGAGTTTGCACATTTTTATCTTAATGAAAATATTGAAGATGAGATTGAAGCAGACTTAAATGGATTGTTGATTTATCTAGGACTTGGTTATCCTCGTATTGATGGATATGAAGCCTTTTTAAGAGTTTTTGAAGGAACACCATCAGCACAAAATAAAATAAGGTATGATGTTATAAACAAGTTCATACACGATTTTGAGAATAAAAAATATGTAATACATTAATATTAAATAATAAAAAAGAGTATGATTAAATTTATCACAAATGGTGGTTCATTGGAAGTTAAAAATGTTGGAGAGGCGGTCTTGTTGTTTATTCCAATGAAAAATATAGCTTTTACTTCTTTAGAATTATATGAAGATATTCCAACAATATCTCTATACAATATTAACGTAGGTTTAAATGAAAGATTGTTTTCCGCACCACTATCACAAGTTGCAGATAATGATGGAAATTTTTTCACAGTTGATAGCTTTTTAACTTACGCATCTCTAAACTTTGGAATGACACCAACAGAAAGTAGCACACCTTCATCGGGAACATCAGATAGTTTAATTCACAAATTCCCAATTAAAAATGGGCAAACTATTGTTGAAAACACATTTGTTCAATTAGATAATAATGGAGAAATATTTAATATAGAAAGTTCGGGTAGCATACCATTGCAATTTCCCGTAGGTAGTTCATACGAATACTCTACAACTTTTGCTCCCGAAAATACATCTTCCGATAACTTGGTAAAGTTTGTTGATGATAGAGAAAATTTTATTATGTTTTTTTCTAATAGAAACAGTAATAATTTATATGATGGAATGTTTGTGGGAGGTTCAGTAGATGCTTTAGGCAATTATGATATTAAAAACGAACCCGTTGATGCAAACGATGGTAAATTTATTAATTTCGATATAGACCAAACCACTTTTGGGCAATCTACTGTTAAAGGTCTATGTACTTTTTCAACCCAAAATTCTCAAAATTTATGGGGAAATACATTTGAATATGTTGTAGCAACACAAGTTTTTACTTTTGGTCAAGTACAACAAATAGCACCAAATATGGGAGGTAATCAATATGGAAAGGCTCTTGTTAATATTGGAAGTAATAAATATCTAAGTGAGGGAGGACAATACAATATGGATGAAGAAGTGTTTGTATTAACAGTTTCGGGTAATGTAATAACTAAACAAACTCCAACTATATTACCGAACAATAATGGAGCGGGAACTTTTATAAAAATATCAAACGACAAAGTAATCAGCATACGCAAGAGCCAAAATTATAAAATCGAAGCTCAAGTATTAAATATTAGCGGAAACGATATTACTCTTGGCACTTTATCAGAAAGTACTTGGAATGAATATGGAAATATGTATGCAACACAAGTGCTTAATTCAAATAATCAATTTTACCTTTACAATCAGAGTGGTAGTGGGGGAGCGGGGAGTATTAGACAACAAACATACGATAGTGCAACTGATACTATTACCTTTGACGATGCAAATATGCAATTAACAGAAGGGATTCAGCCTAGTGATATGTTTTTTAATTTAGCTTCGGAACAAGTTATAATTAGTGGTGCGGGGCAGAACACGGGTGTTCCAATGGTTGTGGTGATGCAATTTGGGAAAAATATAATAAATTCAACACTTGGCATAGCATCAAATTACTATGTTGGGTCGGGAATGAACTCTTTTGGAGAATTTGTTTTTAATTGGAATCAAGATAGTAATTCAGCTAATAAAAAAGCTACAACAAGTTATGGTAGAGTAGGAGATATTATAAGTAATTTGGATTATATGGGATTAATTGGAGTAGCAACAGATGGAATAGGTAATGTAAAAATTAGTGGCTCGGTTGTAACTGATTCAAATTTAACATTAGCAATTAATCAAGATGTTTATGTTAGTGGGCAAGGTACTATAAGCACAACATTTTCAAATACGAGTTCTGTTATTGGCTATTCAATTTCAGCTACGTCATATATATTAAACATAAATAAATAATATATTAATATTAAATAATAAAAAAGAGTATGATTAAATTTATCACAAATGGTGGTTCATTGGAAGTTAGAAGCGGAGATGTTGTCTTGTTGCTTACTCCAATGAAAAATATAGCTTTTACTTCTTTAGAATTATATCAAGATATTCCAACAATATCTCTATACAATATTGATGTGGGTGCAAACGAATCATTGTTTTCTGCACCACTATCACAAGTAGCGGATAGCGATGGAAATTTTTTCACAGTTGATAGCTTTTTAGAATACGCATCTTTGAATTTTGGAATGACATCAACAAATACCGCAACGTTAAAAATATCAACAGATATAGTAATTAATGGGATGGTAAATAATTTAGCTTCGCAAGGTAGTGGAGGTTATGATTTTATGGAGTGGACAAGCAATGTTACAACTTCTAGTCAAATACCTTTATGGAGAAATCCTAAAGACTTTAAAATTTTGGAGGTTACTTTTGTATGGATGGGAGTTAATAATTTACAAATTGGGGTAGGCGAACAAGTGGAGTTTGAAATAGGGTATATTACTAATAATACATCGGCACAAATTAATAACTTTAATAGTATAGCAACTTTATTTACTTTAGACTCTACATACAATAACACTTTTGCTTCGGGGCAAGTTGCATTTTCAACGCCTATTGATTTAGCAAAATACCAAAATTTAGCTATTGTAGGAACAGAAACGGGAACTGTAACGCCAAACGATGGGGAGTTAGGTATTTCATTACTACTAAAAAACGTATAATATGTCAAGAGAAATAATTAGAACACTACCAACCGCAAGTTCAAACGATTTAGTTTGGATGGCTTGGTACGATGCCTTAAAAAAGCAATTTGGTAAAAAGAAAGCTAATGGTCTTTTCACATCTGCTTGGGATTCACAACTTGCAACGGGTGGAGATGCCAATACAAGTACTTTAAGACAACATCTTAACAAAGAAGGCGGTATTGATATAAGCGGTGGTTTTTGGGGAGAAGTAAAAGACAAAACATTTGATGTTGGAAACTTCTTTGGGGATTATCTAGTAATGGGTAAATATCTTGGAATAGGGCTTGGTGTTATAGTTGTTGGTGGTCTTGGACTATTTGTTTACAATTTAGCTAAAGACCCCGAAAAGGCAGTAAGAGTCGGTTCTGCGATAGCAACAAGAGGAATGTCAGAGGGAGTACCTAAAAAATAAAGATATGACAAAGAAGAATAAAATTATATTATATGGAGGTATTAGCTTTTTAACTATAAGTTATATTATTTATAACAGATGGGAGAAGCGTATATTCTACGATGAAATACTAAAAAGAATTGGTGGTGGTTCAATTAAATTTTCAGAGTTAAAAATTTGGAACTCGTCTTTTCTAAGCAGTATTAGGTCAAGCGGTAAAAATTATCAAACATATAAACAAGATGTTTTAAATGAACAAGCAATAAAACTAAATGATGCTATTTCGGGTGGCGGTACTGACGAAGATAAGGTTGTTTCAGTATTTAGGTTTTTTAATTCTAAAATAGGCATTGCAGAACTTGTTAGTTATTACAATAAAAAATACGCTACGGATTTAAAATCAGACTTAGAAGATGATTTAAGTGATTTTTGGTTAACTAAAATTGGGTCTATTGTAAGTCAGAAGCCCGATGTAATTTATAATTAATATGAACGAGAAAACATTATATGCAATTGGAGGTTCTATCCTAGTTTTATCATTAGGCTATTTTGGGTACAAACTATCTGTTGCTCAAAAACAAAAAGAAAAGGCTAAAAAAGGAAATAGCATTGAAAAAGGTGGAGAACAAGGTGGCAACGATGATAATACGCAGTCTTCTCAAGGTGCAAAGGAATCAAGAGATTCATTTCCTCTTGTTGTGAGTGCTTTTGGGTACAAAGTACAATTATTGCAATCAGCATTAAATAAATTAGGAGCATCTTTAACAGTAGATGGTAAATTAGGAACAAAAACCTATGAAGCTATAAACGATAATGGTGGATTACCTTTTTATACTTGGAATAGCGGTTGTGAAATTAGAAATGTTTGTTCTTTACAAAAAGAAGATTACGAAACAATATTAGCAAACGCAACTAACGAGGGTTGGATAGTTAAAAATGCAGAGGATTTAGCATCTGAATCTTGGTTGCCTTTTGTTCAAGATGGGGATGATTATGCTTTTAACAATTTAATAATGTAACTATGGCAAAACCTTATTTTAATAAAAGACTATATCCGATAACAACAAATTGTCAAGTATTAGATGCTCAAGTAAGTAAGCTAAGAGATGACAAAGACCTTGTTTATAGAAACTTAATGTCGGGGGATAGAAGAACTGTAAAGGATTTACTATTAAATAAAGAGGTACAGTTTGAAAATCAAAAATGTAGTCAAGTGTTAGAAGATTCTAGTGTTTACGGAACACTTGATATGACACAAGACGAGTTTGAAAAGTTAGAGCAAAGTATAATAGTAGAATCAAACAAAAAAAGACAAGTTATGCTTGTTACGGGAGGTGTTGTTTTATTAATCGGTTTGGCAATATTTATAAAATAAAGATATGGGTTGGTTAAAAGATGTATTTAATCCTAGCGGAGCAGAAAATGATAGGTATAACGACTTACTTAATAAAAAAAGGAGAGAATACCCACAACTAGTTTATGACTTCTCTAAATGGAAGGTAGTAAGTCCAACTGTTAAGTTATCTAAATGTCAAGACTTAGGTGCTGATGTTGAAGTATTAAGGCTTTTAAAAGCGGGTAAATTAGACGACAACGCATTATCTGATGGTCATAGAGTTGATGAAAGAGGAATAAAGGTTTACACAAAGTTGTATAACGAATACAATAATGTTTATAGAAAAAGATATTGCGACCCAATTTTAAATACTAATATTCAGAATCAAGATGCAATTCAGCTTAAAAGGGAAGCAGACCAATTACAAGATAGAATAGAAAAAGATACTGACAAGCAAAGAACAATTATTATCGCAGTTGGAGGTGTTGTTTTGTTATTAGGAACGACATTAATTTTAAGAAAACTATAATGAATAATATAGAGATAAATAGTATTGAAGATGTAGGTTTTTCAAATCCTAGTAGCAGACCACAATGGAGTGGAACTAATGGAGAAGAAGAATATGAAAAGCCTTACTTTGGTCAGTTAGACCCAAATTGGAGGGAAAAGGCTCAAGAATTATTAGATGAACAACAACAGATAATGAGAGAGGTAGAAGATTCCCAAAGAAAAAAAAGTCTTCCCAAAGAGATTATGATTTTTGGCGGGGGGATAGTTATAGTGCTTACAATTTTAATAATTTATAAATACAAAAAGAAATAAATATGAACTCAAAAGAAAATTACCAAAATGCTTGTGGTTGTGATTCTCATTCAAACGTGGATGGTCAAACAATAGAACAAGGAGGTAGAGATATTTTAAACACAGTAAAATCGGGTGCTTATGACATTTTTGATGTTGTTAAAGGTACGGGAGAATTTGTTGTAGAAGAAGCCCAAGAAGGGTACGAAAAGGTTAAAGAGCAAGGCGTAAAACTAGATGAGAAAGAAAGAATTATCAAGTCTGTTCCAAACTCTTATATTGTATTTGGTGCAATCGGGCTTTTAATTTTTAGTATGGTAAAAAAATAATGAAAAAATTATTATTTATAATCGGTTTAGGTGGTATTGGCTATGGTCTTTACTACTACTTTAAAAGTCAATTAGATTTGGCTCTTAACTTTGACTTCAAGTTTAAAGATGTTCAATTGGAAGACATTGATAAAGATGGGGTTAATTTAGCGTTGGTAATATCGGTGTTAAATAAGTCATCTTTTGCTTTAGAAGTAAAGGATTATGATATTAATATGATTTACGAAGGAACTAAAATAGGTAACGCTAAAAGTGTTTCTAGTTTTACAGTTCAAGGAGATTCTTGGTTCGATGTACCCGCAAAGGCTTATATTAAATTTAAAGGTTCAGAGGGTATTTTAGATGATTTAGGTCTTTCTTTATTAAAAAGTAAACCCGTAGATGTTGATTTTGTAGGTAAGATGAATGTTGTGTTTGCTAATTTGCCAAAGGAGGTTGTTTTTAATGTTAAAGATGTTGTATTGACTGAAAACTTAGCTGAAACAATAGGTATTGGTAAGACTATTGGTAAGCTAAATAAATTCTTAGATAAATTAGGTATAAAAATATAAATTGTTTTAGTAAATAATTTATCTTTACTATTTATAAATAAAAACAAGAGATATGATTTTAGGTAAGACACAAAAAATAATGAAAACGGGTATTGCGAAGTATTCTAAAGAGTTTGAGATAACTAAGGATAACACGCAAATACTTATAACTGCTCAAGAAAAAGATGGGGCATTAACTTTTAGGATGTGTAATGGTTGGAATCCAAAGCAAAGAGTTGGTTTCAAGGATATTATGGATGTACGGGTTGATATGTTAGGGTTTGAGATGATGGCATCTCCGTTTTTAAGTAAAAGTGTTGAAATGTATGCTAAGTACTATGATGTTCTTGTGAAAGAGATAAATCTATTCATTTTTGAAAAGAACGATAAAGTAGGAGTAGCGGTTTACGAAAATAAAAAATTTAAAGAAGCGGTATCACTCGAAAAACAATTTGAAAGATTAGGCTTATAAATAATAATAAATGGCAGTACAAAGAACTATACGTAAAAAAGCAACTTCTGTTAGTGCAAAAGATATGGAGTGGATAAAAGAAAAACTAACAGAGATTGACGATGATTTAAAGGCACTAAAGCAAACTGTTATAGGAAACAAGGAATATGGTCAAAAAGGGTTGGTAGAGCAAGTTAATGAGCATAGGAAGTACCTAGAAGCAGATAAGAACTTTAAAGCAAAAGTTGTCGGAGGCTCATTAGTTGTTGGTACTGTTTGGACTTTGTTATTAAAGTTTTGGGATAAAATATTTTAATAAATAATAATAATAATACACAAGATGAAAACAAAAGGCACACAAGTAGTTAAAGAACAAGAAATTAAGAAAAGTTATAAAATTATAAAAGAGCAAGAAGAAAAAAACTTATTGGCTTTTATTAATGATATGCCAACAAAATTTGGCTTACCTCTTTTAAAGTTTTTAGATGGACTAGAGAGTATTAAATAGTAAAATAAAAAAATTATGGCAGTAACAATTTCAGCACCTCAAAACATAACATCTCCCGAAGGGAACTCTCTTGCGTTATATAAAGATGCAAGTACGCTTAGATATTTTGTAAAAGATATTAATGGGCAAATAGAAGAATTTTCTGCAAATATTTTATCTGACACCTTGCAAGAAGTTTTATCGCAAGGCAACACAACGGGGGGGAATGACTTAATTTTTTCAGATGGAGATAGTCTTAAAATTGCAACTCCAAGTGGGAGTGATTTTTTTATAAAAAGTTCATTAACAGATGAAATTCTTATTGGGTTAAGACCCGACAATGGTGTTATGTTGTATTACAACAATGATAAAAAGTGTGAAACTACAAGTTATGGATTTAGAGTAGGCGGGGATTTAAGAGTAACGGGTTTACTAGATTTATTTCAGACAAATGATAATACCTTTGCGGGAACTAATGCGGGTAATCTTGACAATCAAGTTGGTAATACTAACACGGGGTTTGGGGAAAATTCTCAATCACTTCAAGTAAGCGGGAGTAATAATTCATCATTAGGGTTTAACTCTTTAAAAGTGTCAGCAACGGGGAACAACAATACTGCCATAGGGACAAATTCTTTACCATTATCAGATGGTGGAAGTAACAATACTGCGGTTGGTAATGAAAGTCTAAATTCAGCAACAACGGGTAGTGGAAATACTGCAATAGGTAATGAGGCTTTAAAATCAAAACTAACTTCAAACTTTAATACTGCGGTTGGTAATGAAAGTCTAAATGCAGTAACAACGGGTTTTAGAAATACTGCAATAGGTAATGAAGCGGGTAGACTTACAACTACGGGTAGTTACAATACATCAATAGGGGATGAAGCAACACCAACAACATTATCTGCAAGTAATGAAGTTACTTTGGGCGGTTCAAGTGTTACTGTTTTGAGATGTGCAGTTACTTCTATTACTTCATTATCAGACGAAAGAGATAAAACTGATATATCTGAACTTGAATATGGACTTGATTTTGTAAACTCTTTATCTGCTAAAAAATGGACTTGGAATCAAAGGTCTGAATATAGAGATGAAATTGATGAAGATGGTAATAAAGTTCAAGTAGAGATTGAAAATAGCAACAGAGGTAAAATAGACTTTGGATTTATAGCACAAGAAGTTCAGTCGGTAGATAATGAGTTACTAAGACTTGTTTATGATTCAAACCCCGAAAAACTTGAAATGAGTTATGGTAAATTAGTGCCTATATTAGTTAAAGCTATTCAAGAATTAAGTAATAAAATAAATAAAAAATAAATATGAGTTTAACAGTTTCAGCACCAAAAGATATAATTACCCCAATAGGTAATCAATTGGCTATTTTTATAAATAGTACAACTAATAAATTATCTCTTAAAGACATATATAATCAAACACAAGAATTGTTTAGTGGAGAAGCTACATTTGATAGATTAGTTTTAAATCCCGAAGGAGCAATAAGTAATCCCGTTTCAAGTAGTGCAACATTATTATTAGCAAAAACAAGCACCGATAATTCAACTCAAATTAACGTAAATAAAAAAGTTAGTTTATCGGGAGATGGAGGTTCGGGTACTCTTAATTATTTAGCATTATCAGAAATTGAAAGTTCAACAGTTTTTACGGGAAATTCCGCTCAAATAGTTGAAAAACAATCAAGGGCAGAGTTTAAAGGGCAAGGAAGTATATCGCAATTAGCAAGTTTGAAAGGAAGTACAGATTTGGATGGGTCTTTAGATAAAGACGTTAATTTGAATTACACAATTCAATCACAAGCATATTTGAAAGGAACGGGTAACGATACTATAAGATTTATTGTGGGTTATTATTGTGCATTAAATGGGAGCAATTCAAATGCAATAGTTGAAGATTATTATGGTTATACCTCAAATGATAATACTACGGGTTCAACTCAAATAACAGATGCCTATACATCCTTTGCTTCATTTGGTTTAAAAAACGCCAATTTGGTTGTTAATGAATACATAGGCTACTATCACACATCTGCTCAAGTAAATCTTGCGACTGAAAATTATTTTATGAAGAATGATGTGGATATGCCATTAGATACTATGGGTTCTGTCGTAAGTAAAGACTATAAAATCAAAGCATTAAATACTGCACCAAACTCCGCAACAGATACGGGAATTTTAGGAGAAATTAGATATACAAGTGATGCAGTATATGTATGTATCGCAACAAACACTTGGAAAAAATCAGAATTATTAACATTTTAAAACAAATAATATGCCAATTCAACCACCAGACCCAACAGAAGGTTTCATCGAAATAGATGAAGTTATTGAAAAAGTAGAAGAAGAAGATAAGAAATAAATAAAAAATGGAAAAATTACCAATTCAATTACAGATACTAAACGACTTTATTTGGGAGAAACCTCAAGTAGTTGTTAAGTTATTAAAGGAAAACGGAATTAAGGTTTCAAGTAAACCAACGTTACCCGAAATAATAAGAAAGTCAGTACAAGCGGTAACAGATGAAAATCAAGGCTTTATTGATGATGTAGACAGAGAGATTAGAACAGAAGGCGAAAGCGGTGTTATATTTACTACTGCGTTAGTAGTATCATCTCTAATTAGTATTGGTGGTGCTATTTTTGGAGCGAGTCAAGCAAAGAAGCAAAGGAAAGCAATGCTTAATATGAAGCTAATGGAGTTGGCTAGTAATGAAAAACTTACTTATGCCAATATTCAAGCAATGAAAGAGCAAGGTCGTATAGAGATTCTAACTAACACTCTTTTAGAGTATGGTAAAGCACTTCAAAGTGAATCAACTCAAAGGCAAAAAGATACGGGTTTATTTATTGGTATAATGGGCGTGGGATTAGCAGTAGTATATGCAACAACACAAATTTTTAAAGAATAAGGTATGAAAAAGATTAAATATTTAAACGCATCGGGAGTTCCCACACCCACACCATCGGGTGGTGGAGTTAATGCAGACTTGATTGCTCAAGGTGTTCAAGTATTGGTTGGTCTTGTATCTAGTTCAATTTCGGCTAAAAAGAACAGAGAGTTGCAAGAACAATTAGCAAAACTAAGTTTAAAGCAACAAAAGGAACTAACCGAAAGACTTCAAGATGTAACTAGTGATGTAGACAGATTACGTATTATGTATAAGACTTTTGCGGTCTTGGAGAATCAAAAATTAATAGACAGTAGAAAAGACAAACAATTAACACTATTTTACTTTCTTGGTGGAGGTAGTTTACTTTTAGTAGGAATGGCAATAATATTTAAAAGAAAAAAATAATGGATAACGAAACAAAAAACATTTTAAAGATTTTAGGCGTAGCAGTAGTTGTTTTATTTCTTTTAAAACCAAAAAAGGTTAAGTCTTTACTAGGTAAATCCTCAAAAGATAAAGATAGTGTAGCACCACCAAAAACAGAATCAAGTAATGTTGCTAAAGTTGGCTCGGAGCAAGAGTTTGAAAACGCAACTGTTTCTTTAAAAGCATTTAGAAGTGCGGTTAATAATAAAGAATCAAAATCAGAGTTAGACAAGCTAAATAGAATACTTTTAAAAGATTACGGAATCAAAGTGTTTTTAGATGAAAAAAGCGGTAAATTAACCGCAAGAAATAGCAAAGGCGAAGATGTTGCTAAAGAAGAATAAATATGGCGGGATTATATGCTCCTATTATAACTGTATCTCCAACACCATTTATATCAGTAGATACAAGTGATTTAACATCCTATGATGAAATTCAAGAAACACAAGGTACAATAGTGTATCAAGCTGAATCTTTATACTTTCAAGCCAACACAATAGAGCAGATTAACGAACCTATTGATGTTGAAATTTATAATGCAGATGGAAAGCTAGAAAAAAACAAGCGTGTTAATGTTGCAGATACGAACCAATTCCAACCCATTAAAAATATAGATTTAAAAAAAGAGCCTATTATATTTGATGGTAGGACAAGAATAAATCTAAACCTACTTCCGCTAGAAAACATTAAGTTATACTTCAATACAAGGCAGTTAGAACCTACCGACTTTTTGAAGGGGGGAGCTGATTTCTTTAGTGAAGACTTCCTAGATACTTATGGTTTTTTTGATGATTACGATGACAAGATTCAAGAAAACATAAGAGAAATTAGACAAGGATTAGAAAATAATAGTGCAGATATAGGATTTTAAAATGGCTATAATTGAAAAAAAATATTGTGTTCTTTATAATAGTGATAGGTCAATCTTAACACTACTGTTTTCTAAAAATCAAAGTATAAATACTTTGCATAAATCTTTTGGAACGGATAGCTACCAAGATTTAGTAGATTTCATCTATAATAATAACTTATACGAAGATGACAAAAGCAATATCAATTATAAAAAATTAAATCGTGTAGAGGAAAATGTAGAGGAAACTCTTTTAAAATATGATGACTAATGGCGGGAATATCGCAAGACATATCACTTCAAATAAAAAATAACCTTAATAGAAAAGCTACTTTTTCACTTTTAGGCGGTACACAAGACCCTTCTAATGGTCAAGCAAACGCTAAAACTCTTTATGATTGGGATTTGACTGCTGAAACATTTGCCAATACAAACGTTCTTACTATTGAAGCCTCTACAATTACAAATCCAACAGTAATTACCTATGAAGTAGTAAACCAAGATGGTGCTATAACAGACCTTCAAACAGTTGTAAGGCTTTTAAACACTCTTAATTTAGGGGTCTTTAATCTTGATGGAAATGTGGTTTGGATACTTGATGATATCAATATTTTTGGAAATATATCTATATTAATATCTTTATCATTTGATATAGATGATTTTGTAGAGGAAGCATATAACTACTTTGACCCACTAAATAAAACTCTTTTAGTAGATTTCAGTACAAATTACAAGGCATCTATTCAACAAGCGGTAAATACGATTCCCGATTTTGTGGATTTTGTAGAATCACAAGGTTGGGGTTTATGCTATCCTATCAACGCATCAAGCATACAATTATTAAGAGTTAGTGCGGGAACTATTTTTCTTGTTACAGATACGGGAGGTGTTTTATCTACTCTATCATACCCAAGTGGTGTGGGTTTTAATAATGGAGGACTTGATAAATGTTTATTGTATGCTCCCGATGTAAATTCTTTTAAAACCTTACAACAGTTAGTTTTTACTGCTCCTTTATTAGCTACAACAGATGCTTATATTTATAAGTATTTATTTGAAAACCTCTTATTCTTAAATTTTAATCAAAACCTCGTTTTAGATAATGGTTTTCAGTTTTTAGACCCAACATATTTTCCAAATCCAATAACACCTCTTGTTTCTGATTTCGTAATGCCACCTTTCGCAACGAATCAACTTAACCTTTATGGATTAGAGTTTCCTAATTTAGTTTTAGGAGATGGTGCAGATGTAAGGATAAATTCATCAAATAATAGTGGTATTGATTTATTAAATGTAAATAGTAAGTTGATTTTAGGAACCATGGGAGATTCACTCCTAAGTATAGAGAAAGTTCAACAAAGCGTAACTTCCGCATTTTTAATAGACTTTGGTCTTTTATTATTAGTAGGAGATGGACAAACTATTGATATTTCCACAACAGACACTACTAAACAAACAGTAACTCTTTCTAATGAGTTCAATTCAATTTTTAACTATGCTACGGGATTTAAAGGTCTAGCGTTTAGACTTGGTTCTGTGGCGGGGGGAGGAACGGAATGCGATATAATATATAACGACAACATTACGCCATTAAATTTAGGGTTTCAAACAATTGATTTAGAGCAATCTTTAACAACCAACCTTCCTCCTATTGGTTCGGGGGGTGGTAGAATGGGCTTTGTTAATGGTCTTGACTATACACTTGCGTTAGATTTATCTTCTCAAACATTAATTATTGGTAGTTTTGCAATGGAGTATTTCAATAATTGGTTTTTGGAATTAGGAACACAAGAATTTCTATCACAAACTTCCGCAGTTACAACGGGGTTATTTGGAACTATACTTACTGCTGACTTTAATACATTTGTTTTAAGTGGTCAAGGCATTAGTGGTTATTATGCATTAATTGATAACGGATTTACAATAACCACACCCTTTGGTGCTATTACTAATAATAGTTTTTCTTTTACACAAAAAGAAGGAGAGTTACTATCAGTTAGAACTACATCCCTACTTGGGCAATCTACCTTTGGAATAACATCAGCAGAAAAAAACCAAACCGAATCAGTAGATAATTCATCTTTCTTTGCAGTAGGAACAGAAGTAATAAATTTTCCCGCACCCGCACTTGGTAATGATAATAATGCAATATTTACTATCGACCCCACTCTTGACTGTACTGCTTTTTATATTGGAAGTAATCCCCCTTTTACAAGCACGGAATGTATGACAACATTTATTGTTGGGAATGGTGTATTTGGTGGGGGAACAAATTTTGGTACTTTTATTGTTAGTGGATTAACTATAACACTTCCTCTTTACCCCGCTACAACAAGAGGAGATGCTTACGGATTGTTTAACCGTGATTTTAGTGGTTTAAATGGAAGCATTTTAACTATCTTAGAAATTAGAGAGTATAACATTAATACAACTGACATCCTAAACAACCTTGTTCAGCCATACGGAAGCAATGCCTTATTTAATGTTGAGGTAAACGGAATTAATCCATCAATTAGCATTATTAGTTTTGCAAATTCTAATTTCGGAACTACTTCCATAGATACTAGACTTACTCCAGAACCTCTTGAGATATTACTGCCTATTGGTGCTACTTGTACGGGAGGGATACGGTTATTAGATTGTAATTTTAATTTTTCAAATGGTACTGCCACTAAATTTTTTATAAATGATAATGTGGATACTCAACAAGCCCTACTTGGAGTGAGTACAATTGATAATGTTAATTTTGATACCTCAACTTTTCAAGATGAAATTCAATTATTTTCTAATTATAATGGTCTTGGAAATTCGATATTACAATTAACTATTGAAAATTGTGTTAATCTTCAAAAAATAAACTTAAACAATACCGCAACTGCTACACCAACTGTTTGTTCTATAATTTTAAACAATAATCCACTCTTAAACGCATTTACTTTTCAAAATTATAACCTAATAAGCATATTAGTAGGTACTTTACCTTTAGTTACTAATTTTAGGGTGAATGGTAATGACTTACCATCGGCAGATTTAGATGCTATCATTATTGCACTTGATAATAATGGTATTACAAATGGTGATTTAGACTATTCTTTGCAAAATAGTGGTGCAAGTCCAAGTATTGGAGTTAGTGGCTTGGCTTATAATAATTTGATTTTAAAAGGTTGGACAGTTACGGGTAATGTACCTATATAAAAAAAGGGCTACTATAAATAGTAACCCTCATAAGTTCTTAACCAAAAAACTATAACTCGGTAAAACTCTAACTTGCAGAAGTCTTTGCTTTAAAATCCAAAGTTAATGATTCTTTTTGAATTTTATTATCTTTTGGAATAATTTCTTGTGGTTCTATTACCTCAACATTTGAAATATCTAATGGCTCAACATCTATATCTAAGTTTGCGTAAATAGATTTACTTTTCTTTGGTGCGATATTTTTACCATCTATAAACATAATGTTATTGTCTTCATCTAATTTTAAATACCCACCACCTTCAACTTTATCATCTACACTAATACCACGCTTACCATAGTAGTCTTTAGGAAGCGTTTTAGATAGTTGCTTAATAACTGTTTTCTTATACATCCAACCTTGCGGGTCTTTATTTGAGCCATATAGAGCGTTAGGGTATTTTGACATCTCTACAATTTCCATAATTTCTTTTTTGGACATCACTTTAAACATCGTTTCTCCATTTGTTAGCTTTGCAACTGCATAAACGTACTTTACATTTTTATTGGTTCTTTCGTGATTTGGCTTGTGAATTAATTTTGGCTCAAGTCCAAGTTCATATTCAAACTCATCATCTTGATATACAATCTCACTCCAAAGTTTAGAAATCTCCCCACTTCTTAAAATTAAGTTTATAACACCCTTATATCCTAGAATTGGTGTAATCTTAGAGCCAAATGGTAGAAAGTAAAATTCTCCAACATCTGCTGATGGATTTAAACCAAGTTCCGCACACAATAAAATGGATGCAAATAGAGATGCGGGGTTGTTTAAGAACGCTTGTTGCATCTTCTCACTTTTCTTAACCTCGTTTATCACAATGTTTTTAAACTGCGATGGAGTTATGTTGTGAGTTTCTAGCAGTTCCGCTAAATTCTTTTGTTCGTACTTTGATATAGTAGCCGAAAAATTACTAATTAAAGTTTGTTGTGGAGTTAATGCTCTTTTTTGTGTCATAATTTCTAGTTTTTATATTTATATTTAAGTTTGTTTTCTGTTGAAAATCTATGCTCTGATAAATATGCTTTAAAGTATAGTTCTCTTTTATGTTTGTGAAAATTTACTCTTGTTATTTCGTGAGATATTTTTTCTTTTTTTAATTTAGTTAGTTTTTCTGTTTTCAAAAACTCATCAAGACCATTTATATAATTATCCCAATAAACTAATTCTAGCTGAAAGTCATATATTTTTTTACTAATATATAATTGACTATCCACCATAATAAACATCTTCTATTAATGGTATATCAGACTTAAACTCACAAGTACTGTATAAAGGACATTTAGAGCAACTCTTAATGCTAGGATAAGCAATAAAGTCTTTCTCTATATCCATTGCGTTTATCTGCTTGTAAACAGAGGATATGTGCTTTTCGTGAATATCATAAGAATCTTCATCTATATTAATTCTTATAAACTTTACATCATTAACTTCTTTTGAGGAAAAAACCATAAAGAAAAAATCAAAATCTTTATATTCTAACCCGTAATTTTCCTTAACAAGCATTTTATATTGAATAGCTTGTACGAGTAATTTTTCTTTGTAGTGTAAACTATCAACATCCCATCCAAATTCTGACCACTTATCATCAATAACACCGCTATATTTTAAATCAATAATACAAGGTCTACCATTCATAGTAGCCCAAATATCTAAAATTCCATTTTTGTTTTTAGATTCTAGCTTTAGTCCAATATCTACAATTTCAATATTATATTCTTTTTTTATTTGTTTATATAGAATTGCAGATTCATTGGCTCTTTGATATGGTGCTGAAATACATTCTTTTTTTGTACCTACGTAGCTTTTTTTAGGTTCGGGTTTTACTCCATCTCTAGGTAAAGAACCCGTAGCCATAAATTCAAAGTAATTACCCAAGTCCATTGCTAATGAAGAAAAAAATTGAACATTATCAAAGTGTTGTGCTTTAAATTGTAGTCCACATAATTTTTTTCCTTTGTAATCGTTGTATCCTTTTAAGAAAGATTGACTTATTTTCTTGTTTTTCATATTATTGCTTTTTGTTATTATTTACAACTTTATTATATTCTGATTCTTCTAACCAACCATCAATAGTATGGTTTACGCCAACCCAAATATGTTTTTTCTTATTTTTTATTTTTGACGATGTACCAATAATTAAACTTTCAACTCTCAAATCATATAGGTCTTTAATGTGCATTACACCTCCCACTCTTTGATTTAATGAAATCAGCATACTATCTGCCATCTGTCGGCTCTCTGCTTCCATAACAAGGGGCTTATCTAGTTGGTTGAAATAGTATTTATATAGTTTAATGCTTCCCAAAATTATATAATTTAATTTCCAATAACTTAAATTGAACCCTAGCGAACTGAACCAAAAGAGAGGTTGATATCTCAAAGTTATCTCTGTACTTTACCTCAAAAACATCAATCATTTTAGATATTGCGTTTAGATGATTATAGTTGTTTTTAGGGTTTTTTATTGTTGCAAATAATTTTTCAAAATCTAATAAAATAGGATTCATAATTTACTATATTTGGTTATACGCTTTATTTGTGTCTTGCGTAAAGTTTCTTGTAAACGGAAAGGGGGAATGGAGTTGATAGCTTGTTTCCTCTTTTTTACTTTACAACTTTAAATGCAAATGGTTTCCCAATATTTCTTTGCTCACAATAGATAAGCAATGCGTGAAATGTTTCTAATGCTTTTAGCCTACCCTTTACAATAGCTTTACTGCTAAAGAACCAATAGAAATGATAATCATCATCTACTAATCCAAACTTATATAAGTTCCCGCTTTGTGGTTTTTGCTGATTGCTTAAACGTACTAGTGTAAAGTCAATACCCCTTTCTTTAAATGTTTGGGTAGAGTACTCATCTTCCATCTCTTTTTCAGAGAATGGAGTTAATTTTAAATCATCCATAAATATACTGTATTTGATTACGATAGCAAATATAAAGAATAATAATTATTTTACAAAATAATAAAACATAAAAAAGGGGATAAATTAATACCCCCTCTTAAATTAAGCTATTGAGTGGCGATTCAATAACCTAATTGTTTATATGTTAGATTATATTTGTCAAAGAGTTCTTGTACTAGCCTTACGTTTTCTTTTGAATCTCTATAATAGATGCAGTCAGTTTTCCAAGCAAAAAAATCATCTCCAACTAATTCAGATGCTTCTTTCATAAAAGTAAAACAAGTTAGTCTAATAAACTTAAACACATTCTTTAAATCAACATTCTCCTTTTGACTTATATAAGACTTTAGCTTGTTTCCGTTTTCATACGCAACAAAACTTTTCTCTCTGCCTAATACAGATAGCGTAGCAAGTCGTAGTGCTTTACATTCAGTATCAAGCCCACTAATATATGTTTTCTCATTTATCATCCCGTAGAGGTAAGCTATTCGCCAATATGCGTGATTTAAGTCAGTTCCCGCCATTGTTCCAATTTCAGTATCATAATCATAGTTATACTTAATTGAATTTAATTCTTCGGGCAAAAACACTTCATTATTTTTAATCCACTTTTGAACTTGAATCTTCACGTTATTGAATAAGTAAATTTTATTCTTTGGGAAATTCGTTTGAGATGCAAATACAAAATGAGTATTGTCTAATAAAATTTCAGTACACTCACTTGCTTCACGAACAGAAAAACTTAGTTTCTTTTTAATTAAAGATTTTACTAAAGTGTCAGCACTTTTTGACTTTACGTATTTTCTTTTTATTTTATCGCTCATATTTTCCCTCCCTTTTCAAGTTTTTTAGTAAGTTTAGCAACTTCCTTTTGAAAGAACTTTTTAGTAATTAATCCATCTTTTACATCTTTTCTTAAATCAGATATTAAATTACGAATCTCCTTTACTCTTTCAGCACTACTATCTCTTTTATCAGCAATTTTTTTCTGAATATCAACATCTTCTTTTTTACCTACAACTTTTTCGGGAGTATCAAACTTCTTGTTTTTAGCTTTTTTAATTCTCTTAGACTTTTCTGCTTCCGCTTTTTGAAGTCGTTTATTACGCATTTCTTTCTGCTTTGGGGATAAATCAGCATACTGCACTCCATCTTCAACTATGCTATCAGATAATTGAGATTCAATAACATCTGCATCTTCCTCAAAAACAAATTTAATATAGTAAGAGCAATTTGACTTATCTCCTTGCTTTTTTCCTTTTTTTCGGAGTTTAATTCCCCTAAGTGGAAGTAGTTTATCACTATCGCTCCCAACTAAATCCCTTAATTGCTTATTAACCTCTCCGCTTTTTACATCTAAATCTTTGATTTTAACAATGCTTGTATTGACAAATCCATCTCCACCATTAACATCAATTTGAATTTGTAAGTTCGGGTCAAAGGTTCTTAATAGGTTTTCTAGGTCAAATAAGTCAACACCTAAAATTTCTGCTTCCGTAACATTAGATATGTTACCGCATTTTTCTTTCTTTTTTTTAGTAGCACTATCGGATAGTGCGTTATCTACATTTTTAAGTGTAAATTCTTTTAATGGAAGTTCTTTGAATTTTGCAAAAAGGTTTTTAGAAGTCCATTTCTGAATCTTATTCCATTTATTTTTGCTAGTGCTTTCAGATTCTTCTAAAATCTGTTGCATTATTTCGGGATTTCTGTCTGCTATTTTCTTTACAAGAGATGCAAGTTTCCCAAACTTCTTAAAATTATTTGTTTTTTTCGCCACAATAAGTAAGTTTTATGTTTCAAAGATAATAAATTATTCCTAACTTTGAAGTGTTAGTAGACAAATTAGATAAAAAATAAGGTTGGATGTTATTTGATTACAACTTAAATATCTGTAAAACCCCTCTCCCATAGAGGGGTTTCCTTTTATATATTGTTTTTTATAACTGTAAACCAATTCTTACTACTATCCAATAGAATACCTTTAGAATTAGTCTTTAAAATCTTCTTAGTTACTGCTTGATTTACATTGCCCCCAATAACTTCAATTTTATCTCCTTTAGTAGATACAACTATATCGCAATGACTTTTATATGACCCCGTTGTGTCATAGTCAATTCCGCTTTGTCTTGCATAGCAAACTAAATCTCCAACTTTAGGTGCGATTTCACTTGGTCTATAACCAACAAAAGGTGCTTTAGTATTTCCATTTTTTCGATTAGCAATACTATCAGTAATATATTTAGAATGTGATGGGTCGTAAACAAACTTATTTCCCGCACCCGCTTTTTTCATAATCCACGAAATAAATGTTGCAGACCAAGGCACTTCTCGGTCAGAACCAACGAGATTTTGACCCGTACCTTCTTTCCAATATCTACCAACTCTTTCAGAGAAACCTTTATCGGATTCAAAGCCACCTTTAGAAATTTGGTTTCCATTAATATCAATAGTTGGTTCTCCCCAACCTTGCCATTCGCTTTTAGCAATAGAAACTGCTCGGTACTTAACTAAAAGTTTACGCAAGACAAGAATTAAGGCAGTTCCTCCAAGAACCGCCCCAATTGTAAAAAATATTATATTTCTATTCTTAGTCAATTAGAATCTACCTTTAATGTTAGAATTAAAGAAATCAGCAGATACTTCTCCTTCAACCGCAGTTGGATACATTGACTTAAATGTTGCAAATGGTTTTTGGTTTTCCCTAACCGCAGTTTCAGTCATCCTACCAAAATCCCCATCAACACCATCAGATAAAATTCCAAAAGAACCTATACTATATCCTTCTGAAACTAAAAACTTTTGTAGTTGTGTTACTTTATCTCCTTTACTACCTCTTTTCAATGGCAAACCATCGTTGGAACTTGTATTTGTGTTTGTATTTGTGGTTGTTTCACTACCCAAATTATCATCAAATACTCCAATAAATTCAGTTGGTTGTGTTACTCTTTTATAGATAAAGTAGCCACCTACAACAGTAGCGATACCTCCTAAAGTCCAAAATATAGTTTTTGTATTCATAGTATTTTATTTTATTTTTTTTCCAATTAAGAACCCTATAATAAGTCCTCCAAGTGCTAAGATAATATGTTTTTGTTTCATACCATTACCTTTGCCTTCATAACCACCATCTTGATAAATAGCACTATCAATTTTATCTTGATATTCTTTGGCGGTTATTTTACCTTTATCTACAAGCCCTTGCAGTTCTGTTTTAAGCATTTCTAACTTAGACATATCTTACTTTTTATATTGCTTGTATGCAAAATATCCTAAAACTATAATACCCAACCACATAATTGTTTTGTTATTGGTCATCTTATCTTCAAGGGGTGTAACACCCGTGCTTGTTTCTTGTGTAAGTTGAAAGTCTTTATCTAAGGCTAACTCTTGGCTCCTTGGGATTGATACACCTTTCTTTTCACCAAGTGTAGGTTCGTTTCCAAAGTAATATACTTTTGTCCTTGATTCTCCTCCACCTCTTGAACTAATATAAAGTTCATATACTTGAACGGGGATAGTTTCTCCCTTTTTGAAGTTTTTACCATCTTTTAAAGCTATACCTCGTATATTGCTTTTGTACGTGTAAGTCATTGCACTCATAATGTTTGTTTTTTTTTAAATTATTTATTTATTTATATACTAATTACATCATATTAAAACCACCTTCTCTATTCACTACTGACTGAACGTTGTTTTTATTTAACAACTCCCCCCTACTTCTTTTTATATCATTGTCAATGGATGATATACTTTTTGTTTTATTTGGTTCTTCTGTAACACCATCTAAAGCACCACCACCACTTTTAGGAATTATAAATTCCTTTACTTCATATTCTTTTTGGTCTGTTGTTAATGAGTTAGATTTATTACTAAACATAGGCAATATATTTTTAATAAAATAATACCCACCGCCTAAAAATAAAACCGCTACAACTATTTTTTTCATTTTTTACTTTTTAAACTTTTTGTATGCGAAATAACCCGCTACTGCAATAAGACCATAAATAATATATTTTTTACGAAC
>TARA_B110000971_G_scaffold50012_1_pt1 | contig 23590 bp, 17 predicted proteins | sample TARA_B110000971 | Tara Oceans TARA_B110000971 (sample SAMEA4397842) | marine metagenome | biome: Polar Biome; feature: [SRF] surface water layer (ENVO:00010504); material: water (ENVO:00002006), including particulate matter (ENVO:01000060) such as... | depth 5 m | reverse complement strand
AAACAAGCTTGAAAATTATTTAGATTATAATACAGAACAACAATCAACAGACATAAGTGCTACACTGCATTCCATAGCGGCTCAGATTCATAGACGTAGCTTAGTGGTACTATTTACAGATTTTTTTCAAGAAGGAAAGGACTTAGAGTCAATGTTTGACGCTATAAAGCATCTAAAGCATAATAAGCATGAAGTTATAGTATTTCATACGTTGCATCGAAGCACTGAGTTAGAATTTGACTTTGGTGCTGGGCCACTTACTATAGAAGATGCAGAAACTGGTGAAAAACTGAAGCTTGCACCATCAGAGGTCAAAGCAGATTATATGAGTGCAGTTTCTTCTTATACTGCTGAGATAAAATCGAGACTGAACCTGTATAAGATAGATTATGTAGAAGCTGATACTGCCGATTCCATAGATAAGGCATTGTTACCTTTTTTATTGAAACGTAAGCGAATGATTAGATAGTAAGTCTTTAAATTAGACCGATTCTTAATACTAAAAAATATTTCCCGAAACTAGAAAATTAGATGCTTATTTTCTGTTGTTCAGCTATTTATATATTTATAAGGTGCTTTATCACTGGTGTTTCCCCATGTAGGTATTTTTGTAAAACGTGTTAATTGGTCAAATTATATATTATATTTGACAGAACTATTACTACTATAAATTAATCATGAGATCTGAAAATACCTCTGTGAGTAAATCTACGCTGGATTTACCTGTATTAGATATTCTAGAAGAAGCTGGAGTTTGTTTTTCTATCAAAGGTAATGATCTCGAATTTATATATCAAAGCAAGGCATTTAATGAGTTGCTGGGTATCGCTCGACTATATACAAATGATTTTGAAATATTTATACCAGAAATAGCATATGAGATAGCTCAAGAAGATAGCTTAATTTCAACCTCTGGTGTAGCAGAAGATGTAGATCGAGTTCTAATTACAAAAAAGGGTAAAGAACTTATAGTCAGAGTAAAAAGGTCAATTGTGAATCACAAAGGCGGAACACTATTGGTTACCATTTATACAGATATAACTAAACAGAGCCAAAACAAGCAGTTCGAGGCCTATAAAAAGGTATTAACAGATGGAGAAGTGTTTGAAAAAATGCTCAATAGATTTTCTCAGCGTATATTTAGTAGTCAGAGTAGAAATGATGTATTTAATGGAGTCGGTAATTTATGTCTAGATGTATTAGACTTACAAAATTTGTCCATATATATAATGGATCAAGAGATGCTAGTTCTTCGTCAAATAGAAATATTAATCGATGGTGAGCAAATAATAAGTAATGAAAACACTCTAAATCCTGTTGCTATTCCCTTATCTGATGGAGTAATAGGGAAATGTGCACGTACTAAAACTACTATAACCATAGATGATGTTAGCCGTATTAGAGATGTCAGAGAGGTTAAGAGTGAACTAACAGTACCTATTATTTATCATAATGAGGTGCTAGGAGTCATTGATATTGAGAGTTCACTATATGCTATATATACAGATAAGACCAAGAGAATAATTGAAGGTTTAGCCTCATTACTAGCCATTAAACTCCATGAAATAGAAAGTAAAGAGTACATAGAGGCAAAAAATGAGCAACTCCATAGTTTGGTGAAAAATAATCCCAATGCTATTGCCATGTTAGATAATAAAGGCAACTATGTGCAAGTTTCAGATGACTGGATGCTGCAGTTTGTTTCATCTAAGTATGACTCTATACTCGGATTGAATCATTTTGAGCTAAATCCTAATATTCCCAGTAGATGGAAGAAACTAATGGATAAGGCGTATAGCGGTGTACATCAAGTAATGCAAAAAGAAGGCTATAAAAGAAGAAATGGTGAAGTAGCATTTTTTAAAGGTAAAATCAACCCATGGTTTCTTAAAAAAGGCGAAGTAGGTGGTATTATAATACTTGCAGATAACATAACGGAATCAGTAAATGCAGAGGTAAGACTTCTAAAGTCTGCGGAAGAACTAGAAGAAGCTAAATTAATAGGTCAACTATTTAATTGGGAGATTGATATAGAAAAAGGGACTATACAGGTGGATACAGGAAAACAAAACATACCTGGAGTAGAAAATGGTAGGCAGTATAATTTAGATACTTTCTTTCAGTTCATAGATACTGGAGATCATGCAGATTTTAATCAAGCCATAGAGCAAGCAATTGCTGGTAACAAAGAGTTTTCGCTGATTCATCCGTTTAAAGTGAAGAGCAGAGTTTTCTGGATGGATAATAGAGGTAAAGTAATTACCGAGAATGGTGCAATTACAATTGTGAAGGGAACTGCACATAACATCACAGATCAGATAGATGCTGAAAATGCCTACAAGCAAAAAAATAGAGAACTTAAGCAACTAAATAGAGAATTAGATCAATTTGTCTATAAAACGGCTCATGATCTACGTGCTCCATTAGCAAATATTCTAGGGCTTGTAGATTTGATGCGGATGGAGGGAAATCCTAAAATACTTGCTACTTACTTTGACTTGCAAGAGAAAAGTGTGTCTAAGCTTGATACGTTTATCAAAGAAATAACCAACTATACTAAAAATACTCGTCTGCCGCTGAAGAGAGATGAAATTAACTTTGACACAATCGTAGACGGTGTACTGAGAGAGCACATGTTTATAGCAGGATCAGACCTAGTTCAGAAAAATCTCAATGTAGAAAAATCTAAATTATACTACTCTGACTGCGAGCGTATTACTATTGTTTTAAATAACTTAATAGCAAATGCTATTAAGTTTAGGGATGACAAAAAAGAAAACAGTTTTGTAGAAATAAATGTAAAATCGGAGGATAAATATATCCACATCAGTGTACGAGATAATGGTATAGGTATACCGGATGAATTCAAAGATAAAGTGTTTGATATGTTTTATAGGGCTAATAAATTTGCCGAGGGTAGCGGTATAGGTCTTTATATAGTGCGAGAGACAGTAAGAAAACTTGGTGGGTCTATATTACTCAAGACAGAAGAAGGAGCGTATACTGAATTTAACATACTTTTACCAAACACAAAGTTTTAAAACTTATGCTAGTATTCTTAGTAGATGATGACCCAATACAAAATATGATTAATTCTCAGTTAGTTAGATTATACGATGACAAAATTAAGTATATGATTTATACTAATGGGTTAGAGGTCATCCAAGGATTGGAAGAAGGATTATTACCAGACATTATTTTTTTGGATATTAATATGCCAATAATGAGTGGTTTTGAGTTTTTAAACTTATATCAGCATTACCCAGATGCTGCTATTGTCTTTATGCTTAGTTCTTCTGATAATGAAGAGGATCGCAAGCAGGCAAATAATTATCGGTGCGTGGAAGGGTACGTTATCAAACCAGTAGGTAAACAAGTCCTACATGACATACTCTCGTCAGTTGACAAGAAAAGAACCCAAGGAAGTTAAAAAATACATAATAAAAAAGCCACTCTAATAGTGGCTTTTTTATTATGCGGAGAAGGAGGGATTCGAACCCCCGGTACCTCTCAGCACGCTAGTTTTCAAGACTAGTGCATTCGACCGCTCTGCCACTTCTCCGTATGTGTTTAAATACTTGAAAGATAAATATTTCTCTCTTTAAGCGAGTGCAAACCTAGTCAAAAACTCCTTTAATCAAATGTTTTTCTTATCAATTTAATTTAAAGGCCTGAGAATCCAAGATTATTTAATATGAGCTAGAATATTACGTTTAGGAATACTCTGAAGACAAGCTTTACGCTGCTTTATCTATACTTCTATTGAGTTCAAACCCAATCAGAACTACAAAGCAGTTGACATAGATAAGAATCATGAGTACGAGCAGCGTTCCTACTGAACCATATAGCTTGTTATACGAGTTGAAGTTTTCTACATACACTCTAAATCCCCACGTACTTAGTATGGAAAGGATAGTAGCTACAGTACTTCCCGCAGAAAAAAATCGCCATTTACTGCCTTTATTACTGCCAAAGTAGTACAGCGAGCTGAAGATAAAATAAACCAGCGATATGGTGAGAATATATTCTATTGCAGATAACACGAATTTTGTTAGAGTATCATTGATAGTCACCTGGCCGTCCAGGAAATTGAAACCGTAGTTAAATGTAATAGAGAGTAGTGCTGTGGTAATTAGAAGTGAAACAACTAAAAAGAGTAATATTATACTTTTTAGTCTTATATCAAACCAATTACGCTGAAGTATAGACTCTACTCCCGTATCAAAAGCGGAGAGCATACTGGCAAAACCGTTACTAGAAAAGTACAATGCTGCTATAAAACCAAATGAAAGGAGCCCCGCATTTTGATTAGTAACTATATCGGTGATGGTCTCATTTACAAAATAAAAAGCTTTATCAGGTAGAAATTTTTGAATAAAACCAGTGATTAGCCCTTCTAGGTTTTCAATGGGTATGTAAGGAATAAGTGTGAATAGGAAAATAATAAGAGGAAATATGGCAATGAAAAAATTAAAAGCCAAGGAAGAAGCCCTAAGATTTAAATCTTCTTCAAATAATCCATTAATAAAAAACTTGCCGACTTGATATATTGATTTCTCTTTAAAACCAGGTAAACTGACGTTTTTTAGCTTTTTATCAAGGAACTGATCTAAAACGGTAAGTTTAGTTGTTATTTTTTTATTAAGTTTCAAGGTGATACGACTGCAAATAACAAGAATTAAATAGTTTTGCCACAATTAAATTTTATGAGCAAAATACATAATTTTTCCGCAGGACCAGCCATCCTTCCACAAGAGGTAATTCAAAACTGTGCTGATGCTATTCTAAACTTTGCTGGGACTAATCTCTCACTGATAGAAGTTTCTCACAGAAGTAAGGAATACGTAGCTGTAATGGACGAAGCTCGTAGTCTGGTAAAAAAAATAATGAATCTAGGGGATGACTACGAAGTAGTATATCTGCAAGGTGGGGCTAGTATGCAGTTTCTGATGACTGCTATGAATTTTTTAGAAACAAAGGGAGCCTATACTGATACTGGAACTTGGGCTACGAAAGCTATAAAAGAGGCTAGAGCATTCGGTGATGTAGAGGTATTGGGCTCCTCAGAAGATAAGAACTTTACTTATATACCTAAAGACTATACTATCTCTGCGGACTATGACTATTTCCATTGTACTTCTAATAATACGATTTATGGTACTCAGATGCAGTCATTTCCCGATTGCACTGTGCCGATGATATGTGATATGAGTTCAGATATATTTAGCAGGGAGTTAGATTTTTCTAAATTTGATTTAATCTACGCTGGAGCTCAAAAAAATATGGGACCCGCAGGAACTACACTCGTAGTCGTGAAGAAGAGTGCCTTAGGAAAAGTGAGTAGACATATTCCTAGTATGTTGGACTATTCTTTACATATAGACAAGGATTCCATGTTTAATACACCTTCGGTATTTGCAGTATACGGATGTCTTCAGACACTGAAGTGGATCGATAAGCAGGGATTAGCAAATATAGAAAAGCTCAATAACCAGAAGGCAGATTTGTTATACGGAGAAATTGATGCTAATGATCTTTTTCAAGGAACTACTGCCGTGGAGGACAGATCTAGAATGAATGCTACCTTTTTACTTAAAGATGAAAGTAAAAATGACGCATTTTTAGCTGCCTGTGCTGCTGCTAATGTTAATGGAATAAAGGGACATAGAAGTGTAGGAGGATTTAGAGCTAGTATGTATAATGCTTTAGGATTAGATAGCGTTCAAGTTCTAGTAGACGTAATAAGAAATTTCAAGTAAAGAATATAAATGAACATATTAATAAACGACGGACTACATTCTGCCGGTATAGAGCTCCTGAAAAATGCAGGACATAAAGTAGATACTAATAATATACCACAAGAAGAACTACTGGGTAAACTAAATGAGTATGACGCCATATTGGTGAGAAGTGCCACCACTGTAAGAAAAGACCTTATGGATGCTGCTCCTAATCTGAAGTTAATAGGTAGAGGAGGCGTAGGGCTGGATAACATAGATTTAATTTCTGCTAAAGAAAAAAATATAGCCGTATTTAATACACCAGCTGCGTCATCTAGATCTGTAGCTGAGTTAGCGATGGCTCACTTATTCGGGATAGTTAGATCACTTCCCGCAGTTAATAAGGCTATGTCCGTTGACGGAGTGTCTGATTTTAAAGCGTTGAAAAAATCTGCTAGCAAAGGAATAGAACTACAAGGAAAGACTTTAGGTCTTATAGGTTTTGGTAGAATTGGTAGAGAAACCGCTAGCATAGCAATAGGCTGTGGGATGAAGATCATAGCATTTGATCCGTATACTAAAGATGCTGAAGTAGAGGTGAAACTCCATCCTGATTACGATTTTAATCATACAATACATGTTAAAACCGTTAGTAAGGAAGAATTGCTAATCAATGCAGATTTTATTAGCCTGCACATACCTGGTGGACAGGGATACGTGTTGGATACTGCTGATTTTGTGCAGATGAAAGATGGAGTAGGAATAGTAAATTGTGCTCGAGGTGGTACTATTAGTGAAAATGCTTTGATAGATGCCATAAACTCTGGAAAGGTAAAATATGCAGCTACGGATGTATTTGAGAAAGAACCGCCAGTAGATGATAGAATACTAAGAATGGGAGCAGTAGGACTTAGCCCCCACATAGGAGCTAGTACTGGAGAAGCTCAAGAAAGAGTAGGCATAGAACTTGCTGAAAAAATTATCGAATTTTTCAAATAGTATTAGTGCCACAAATATTCCCATTTAAAGCCCTTAGGCCTAGCCCAAATTTTGTAAACTTAGTTACGGCTAAGTCTACAGACTTTTCTAATCATGAAGATCTGGTACATGAGATTAGAACTAACTCGTTCACATTTCATCACGTTACTAAAAGTCACTTGAGCTACAGTGGAGCTTTTCAAGAACCAGAGAAATTCCTCCCTTTTGCCGCGAAGTATATAAAAGATATGAAAGCCAAAGGTGTGTTCATAAGAGAAGAGGAAGACTCTTTTTATATCTACGAACAAATTAGAAAAGATGGAAAAATATTTAAAGGCCTAATAGCTTTATGTTCTGTAGAGGACTATAAAGCAAATAAGATAAAAAAGCACGAAGAAATTAGACCCAGTAGATTAAAGTTTCTAGTAGAACTATTTAAAACTACTAAAGTAATGGGAGAGCCTACACTGTTAGCTCATAATGGTGCTGTGCCATTAGATGTAACGAATGCACAGCTACTGTACTCTTTTACTACTGTGGATGATAAACGTCACATAATATATAAGATAAGTGACAAAATACAGTTAGCAGAGATGCAAGCGGCGATAACTGCTATAGATAATCTTTACATAGCTGACGGTCATCATAGGTCTGCTTCTACAAGAGATTTTAATGCTAACGTAACTACTTTAGATAATAATAAATCGATGTGCTGTATAATGCACGAGGAGGATTTAGAAATACTACCATTTCACAGACTCATTAAGCCGGTAACTAGTCTACCTACACAAGATATAATTACTGCACTATCGCATAAGTTTGAGGTCAGTATATCTGTTGATTCACTTTATGAGATCAAAAACAGAAATGAGTTTGGATTATACGTTGGTAAGCATTGGTATCAACTAAAACTCAAAGAATCTTCTGATTTACCTGATGTTCAGATTCTAGAAAATTATGTAGTGAGAGAAATTTTCAAGATTGCTGATAGCCGTATAGACAGTCAGATTAGCTTTCATCCACATACCGCTGGAGAGAATTTGCTTAAAAAATTAATAGATGCAGATACGTATAGCCTAGCTATAACCACGAAGGCTTGTAACTTCAGTGAGATAAGACTTGTAGCTGATCAGAATGATACTATGCCCCCTAAGTCTACCTATATAGAACCCAAACTACGTGCAGGATTGATAATCCAAGAGTTTGAGACGATCAAAAAATAATTCATAAGATGGGTACGCTTACTTGCATTGCTCACCTAAAAAAGAAGCCTAAAGACTAATAATTTCTAGGTGATCTAGGATAATTTTAGGCGATAGCTACTTTTCTACTGGTAGCTAAGTTGTATGCCAAATAAATACTCAGACTAAACACTATCTGACTAACTAGTGTTGCTCTAAAAAATGGAAGAGCTAACTCATAAGAAGTCATTAGTCCAGCGAAATCCTTAGTGTACTGAGGCATCGTAATCCATGAACCTGCATTACTTATCAGAAAGAATGCAACTGCTGCAACTATACTGCCTCCGAGTACTTTGCTGAGAGACGCATTTTTGGATAAGAATGTTCCAAGTAAAATTATAGCGGCAAATGAAGCATACACAAATAAGAAGTCTAGACTAAGCATATAATCCATATACATAGGAGAGGATAACCCTAATAATATGTCTCCTAGTAATAATGCTCCCATAGGAACTACCCATCTCAATATCTTAGAACTAAATAAAACTCCGCCCATTAGAGCGATAGCTCCGAGTGGATTAAAATTTGGTATCTGAAAGAAAACTCTAATCAATGTAAGTGCTACTAGTAGTGCTGTAAGTAAAATTATATCCTGCTTTTTCATCTGTTTTATAAACCTAATCACAAAGGTAGAAATCTTTATGTCACAATGAAATAATACTATTTGTCAGGTTATTAATATTTGTTAATAACCAGCTTTTAATACGTTAACAATCAGTAGTTTGCATCTTAAAATAAAAGAGAATTTTAGGTGAATAAATATCTAAACGACAAAAGATGTTTAACAAATGTTAATTTAACAAATGTTAATAGGTTTACATTTGTTAATTAAATTATGAGTATTAATAAGAGAGTAGAGACGCTAATAGACAAAACTTCCAATAGTAAATCTGACTTCAGTAAGGCTACAGGGATAAGTACAGTAATATTATCCCATATAAGTTCAGGTAGGAATAAGGTAAGCCTCACTGCGGTAGAACAAATTATTAAAGCTTTTCCAACTATAAATGCAGAATGGATACTTACTGGTAAGGGTCAGATGTACAGAGATGGATTAGATAGTGACATAGCAGAAGAGCTAGAGAGTGCATTGATACTCTTGGAGGACGAGCATAAGCGTTACGCTAAGTCTATGGAAAGTAAAATATCAGTATTGAGAAGAACTATAGCAGCTCTCAAAGGTTAAATACACGTATAATAGAAGTAAATTGCACTTTTTAAATTAAATTAATGAATAAAATATTGTTATTATCACTCTTGCTGTTTAGTGTCTTGGCTGGCTTTGGTCAAGATTCTGAGGAAATAATTCTGGCAGATATAAATGCTAAAATTAATAAACAAGGATACTCTCCCCATATTGCATTAGAAAGTGATGTACCACTTTCTAATGGAGGGAGGGTTTACTATGGTCAACAGATGCTGAACGGACTTCCTATATTCAATACAGAATTTTCTGCAGTCATAATTGACGGTGTAGTCACTTCTGCCAATTATAACATAGCTGTAAACGCTGAGAATCGTTTAAAAAGTTCTGAGTTTGTTTTCACACCTAATGACGCACTCTACAGGGTCGCTAAATTAGATTTTATAGTACCTATATTACCTATGGAGATAGGAAAAGGACAATTTGAGATTAGAGACGTACAACTTAGCGATGAGCCTGTTAAAATAACACAGATGTGGATCGTTTCAGGAGCAGATATACTGCCTATCTATGAGGTAAGCATGTATGAAAAAAATCATAAACACTGGTATAACACGCGTATAGATGCTACCACCGGCAAAATACTAAACCGCAATGACTGGGTTACTCAATGTGCTATACCACATCCAGCATCTAAATTAAATAAGAATACAGTGCCTAGCAAACCTGCTGTACACCTGAAGAGTAAAAAAGCTTCAAATGCGAGTTATCAAGTTTTTGCTTTTCCCATAGAAAGTCCCAATCACGGCAATAGAAGCATAGTTTTAAATCCACAGGATGATGATGCTTCACCATTTGGATGGCATGATGATAACGGTGTAGACGGTGCCGAGTATACCATAACCCAAGGTAATAATGTATATGCTAGTGATGATAAGGATGATGATGATATTCCGGGAGCTTCACCCAGTGGAGGAAGTACACTTGCTTTTACAGCTCCATATGATAAAAGACAGAGTGCAGCAAACTATTTAGAAGCCTCTACTATTAACTTATTTTATGCTAATAACGTTATGCATGATGTATGGTGGCACTACGGTTTTGATGAAGCTTCAGGCAATTTTCAAACTAATAATTATGGAAATGGTGGAATTGGAAACGATGCTGTAAATGCAGACGCTCAAGATGGCAGTGGTACTAATAATGCGAATATGAGTACTCCTCCAGATGGATTTAACCCTAGAATGCAGATGTATATTTGGAATTCTAGTCCAGGAGGTGACTATTTTCAAATTAATTCTCCAAGTGCTTCTAAAGGCAAGTACCTAGCGAATAAAGCAGGTTTTGGTCCAGTCTTAACCACTATGCCTATAGTCGGTAATTTAGTATTGGCAAATGATGGAGGCGCAGAATCAGAGAGAGGGTGTAATACCTTTATAAATAGTAGTAATGTAGCTGGAAATATAGCTTTAATAGAACGTAGAACTTGCAACTTTACTGTAAAGGTTAAAAATGCTCAAGATGCTGGTGCAGTAGCAGTAGTTATCTATAGTGATGACGAGAATCCAATCCAAATGGGAGGTTCTGACAACTCTATAACTATTCCATCGGTATTAATAACGCTTTCAGCTGGGAATGCTATTAAAGCTGCATTACGTAACGGATCAGTAAATGTAAGTTTGTATGATTCAAGTAATCTAGCAGCATCTGTATTCGATAGTGACTTTGATAACGGTATCATAGCTCATGAGTATGGACACGGCATCAGTAATAGACTCACAGGTGGACCAGCATCTAGTAGCTGCCTTAGAAATGAGGAGCAAATGGGTGAGGGGTGGAGTGATTTCTTTGCTCTCGTGATGACTCACGAGCCAGGAGATCAAGCTAGTGATGTGAGAGGAATAGGAACATATGTGACTAATGAGCCTATTACCGGTGGAGGTATTCGTCCCTATCCTTATTCAGCTGATATAAATGCAAGTCCGTATAGATATGACGATATTAAACGTTTTTCAGTTCCTCATGGAGTAGGAAGCGTGTGGTGCAGTATGCTGTGGGACCTTTATTGGGCTATGATAGATGAGTATGGGTATGATAGTAACATATATACCGGCACTGGTGGTAATAATACGGCTATGCAGTTAGTTATTGATGGACTAAAGCTCCAGCCGTGCAATCCTGGCTTCATAGATGGGAGAAATGCTATTATACTAGCTGATAAGCTAAATAATGGTGGAGCTAACGAGCTCCTTATTTGGGAAGTATTCGCTCGAAGAGGTTTAGGCGTAGACGCAGTGCAAGGAAATACAGATGATATAGGAGATGGCGATGAGGATTATAAAATACCCTCTTATCTGCTCTATAGTCTTAAAATGAAAAAGGTGGCAATACCTGTCAGCATCAATGATCAAGAACTGAGATATGCTATCAGTGCAGCTAATCTTACCTCATCTGTAGTGGCTAATATTACCATTAGAGATACTTTAAACACTAATGTTGAGTTAGTAGAAAGTAGTCTAAGTTGTGATTATACGCTAACTGGAAATGTACTAAGTATGGAGCTAGACAGCATCTCCGCAGGAGACTCGTTTAAGTGTTCCTACACGGTTATTCCTAAATTTCTGTCAGTCTCTAAAGTGCTTATGGAAGATGATATAGAAAACGGTGAAGGAGAGTGGAGAATACAGAATCAATTAGGAGTAAATGGGTGGAAAATTGCTAGTACAAATCCTTTGAGTGGCGCTAATTCTTGGTTTGTAGCTAATGCAGAAGAGTCGTCAGATTACTATTTAGAACATTCATATGATTTAGCAGAAACAGTTTCACCTATTTTATCTTTCAGTCATTTTATCAATAGTGAGGATACATGGGATGGAGGAGTAGTAGAGGTAAGAGAAGAAGGAGGTAGCTGGATTGACGCAGCGAGTCTATTCACTCAAAATGGCTATACGAAACAGATACAAGAAAATCCACAGAGTGCAATTTCTGGAAGAGCCTCATTCACGGGAAATTCTACCCGATATGTTGAATCAATTATAGATTTAAGTAATTATGCTGAGAAGGTAGTGGAAGTACGTTTTAGATTTGCTACGGACGGAGCTCAAGGAGGTGCAGGATGGTTTATAGACGATGTCAAGCTGGTAGATGCTGTACTCTTAGTAAATAAAGTCACCGCTTCTTATGGCATAGATGGTCAGAGTTCTACCTTAGTAACTACACGTATAGAAGGTGAAAGTATTGTGAATAGTAGTAGTAAGTTAGTATTGAGTGGACTTACTGTATATCCGAATCCTACTCAAAATAGATTATTCATACGTACGCAGGAAGATGAACCTTTCACATATCGTCTATGTACAATAACAGGGAAAGAGCTGTTGAAAGGTGAGTCAAAATCATCCACCTATGTTAATGTCCGAGATCTCACTAGTGGCGTCTACCTGCTTACTATCGATAAAAATGGAAAGCAAGGTACTTTTAAAGTGATTAAGAACTAGAATTTATAAATTTCAAAAAAAAAGCGGCCAAAGCCGCTTTTTTTTTGAAATTTCATGACAAAGTCACTCTCGCCTTTTTATCTCATCTCTTAAAAGAGCTGCCTTATCATAATCTTCTACTTGTATTGCTTTATCTAGCTCTACATTCAGCTCATTGAGGCTGAGTGAATTTAAAGTAGAAGCTTTAGAAGGTTTCACTTTTTCCTCAGCTATGTGCTCAGGCTCATCTAGTTCTATTTCGTCTTTGTTATAGATTATGCCTGCGTCATCTAGGATGGTTTTGTAGGTATATATAGGACATTTAGCTCTCAGAGCAAGAGCTATGGCGTCACTAGTGCGGGAATCTATACTGTATCTGTCCCCATGCTGATCAGTGATTAGTTTCGCATAAAAAACACCTTCTTCAAGTTTATCTATGACTACTTCTGTTAGTTTTATCCCATATTTTTCAAAAGTATCAAACATAAGATCATGCGTAAGCGGTCGCTGAGGTTTTAATCCTTCTATAATGAGAGCTATAGACTGTGCCTCATAGCTTCCTATAACTATAGGAAGTTTCAGTTCACCTTCTTCTTCTCCAAGTATTAGAGTGTAACTATTACGTTGAGAGTGACCTGCTGTGAGGCCAATTATATTTAGTTGTATTTTTTTACCCATAGCAATTAGATAGCTCTCTAAGCTAGTCCTTTTACTTCTTTTACGCGTTTTATTAGTCTAGGCAACACATCAAATACGTCACCTACGATACCATAATCAGCTGCCTTAAAGAAAGGTGCCTCGGGGTCTGTATTAATCACACAGATTACTTTACTACTGCCTACTCCAGCAAGATGCTGTATAGCTCCAGATATCCCAGCAGCTATATATAAATTTGGCTTAATAGTGATACCTGTCTGTCCTACGTGCTCGCTGTGTGGTCTCCACTCCATATCACTTACGGGCTTACTACAAGCTGTAGCTGCGCCTAAAGCTTCAGCAAGATCCTCCACAAGGTGCCAGTTTTCTACTCCTTTTAGACCTCGACCAGCTGATACGACTAACTCTGCTTCAGTTAATGGTATCTTACCTATTTCTCTATTGGTAGATGTTATCGTAGTATTTATATCACTAGAACTTACAGATACACTTGCAGATTCGGCAGATACATCATCTCCGTCTTGTTTTATCATATAAGTGTTTGGTATTATGGTAAGGACTTTATTACTATGATTGAGGGATACGTGGGCTATAGCTTTACTTGAAAAACTTGTCTTTTTCACAGTAAATCCGCCATCTGTGTTAACCATATCTACCACACCAGTTACCAAGGCTGCGTCAATTTTTACAGCTACCAAAGGAGCTACAGATTTACCTGTGTACGTTTGAGAAATAACAATAATATCTCCGTTGTATGTAGATGATATTTCACTTATTGCCTTTGAATATGCCTGAGGACTAAAAGTTTCAAATGCTTCGCCAGTAACGTTTAGTTCTTTATCGGCTCCATATTTACCTAAGTTTTCAGGTCCTTTTTCTCCTATAGATAAAGCGATACATTCTGTACCCAACTTGATAGCTAAGTCTTTTCCATAAGTAACAGCTTCAAAACTTGATTTTTTATATACTCCGTTGTCGCTCTCTGCGAATACTACTACTGCCATATCTTAAAATAATTTCTCTTCGTTATGTAAAATATCTATTAATTGCTCCGCGTTTTCTGCGTCTATCATTTTTACTCCACTTTTAGTAGGAGGTAGCTCGTACTTAGTTACGCTAGTATAATCATACTTATCTATAGCAGGTACTACATTAAGTGGTTTACTACGGGCCATCATTATACCTCTCATATTTGGTATACGTGGTTCACAGAGGTCTTTTTGAGCACTCACCACGCACGGCATACTCACACTCACAGACTCTCGACCACCATCTATATCTCTAGTAGCTTTTATGGTGCTATCCTCAGCGTCTAACTCCATGGCTACATTGATAAAAGGCCACCCTAGCATCTCTGCTACAAGTCCTTGTACCTGTCCACCATTATAATCTATTGATTCTCTACCTGTTAGTACTAGGTCATACTCACCTGCTCTGGCCTGTTCAGCTATCTGTACTGCTACGTACATACCATCTTTAGGTGAAGCATCTATACGTATGGCATCTCCAGCACCCATTGCAAGTGCTTTTCTAATAACCGGCTCTGTCTCAGCTTCTCCTACGGTAATTACAGTCACAGATCCTCCGTTAGCTTCTGTCATTTCTAACGCCCTAGTCAGTGATAACTCGTCATAAGGATTTATTATAAACTGCACACCATCTCTATTAAATAGAGTGTCACCGTCAGTAAAAGTAATTTTTGTGGTAGTATCTGGTACTACGCTTACACACACTAATATTTTCATTCTAAAAAATTACATTAAAATTGAAGTACAAAGGTACAAAAAATTGACCTAAATAACATGGCAACTAACACTAGAATAGAACAGATTAAAACGTTTTTAAATGATACACCTGATGATGCATTCCTAAATTATGCATTAGCTACTGAGTTTGTAGTCTTACGCGAGGATGCTGACGCCTTAGCTATCTATAAACGATTGGTAGATAAACAGCCAGACTATTATGCGACATACTACCATCTGGGTAAGTTATACGAGCGTATGGGCACAGATGATTTAGCGGAAGAAGCCTATCAGAAAGGATTAGAAGTCACAAAACGGCTAGGAGAGAAACATGCTTACGGAGAATTAAGAGGTGCCTTCGAAGAATTAACATTTTGAAGTCATAATTTTTGAATATCAGTTCAGTTTTAAAGTGAGATATAAATTGTTCACTTTTTGGTCTGCATAGGTGATTTTTTTATAGTTAGTGATATAGTTTCATGAAGATTTTACTCTGTTTTGCTATGCAAGAGTTGCCTTGATGCGGTAGCTAGCTTCATTATATTTGCCAAACTATATGGGTAATTTTCAATCTAAAGATTTAAACTTCAAAAAAAAGATAAGACAAAAACTTAACGGTCAACACTTTATGCACCTAATGGGTTTTGATCTTACAGATATACAAGCTGGTAAAATAGTGGGAGAGATGACTTTAGCTCAGAAACATCAGCAACAGTACGGTTTTGTACACGGAGGAGTTACGGCTACTATCCTAGATATTACGATGGGGTTTGCCGCGTATACACTCATGCCTTTAGGCAAAGGAGTAGTTACTGCCAATATTAGCGTGGACTACCTTAATCCCGGAGATGGAGACAAGATAATAGCGATAGGTGAAGTGGAAAAACCTGGAGGTAGAATGGTCTTTACTGTAGGTAAAGTATATGTAGAAAAAGATGGTATACGTACGCAGATAGCTAGTGCTAGAGCTGTGATGGCAGTCATAGATAATTCTGATAGCTAAATCTAGAAAACTCAGTATTTTTAGTCGTATGTGGCAGCTAATCTTGGAAAACTATTTATTCCTACGTAGTGGCTCCTAAACCTCAGAAGACTTTTTTTTAATTCTATTTTTTATCAGTTGTTATCTGCCTTGCACGATCCGTGTAATTATATAATTAGGCCAGCACTATTTTTATGAATGGTTACCAATAATCTTCTTTTTGGGATATACTTGTTTAGAGCTTTTATAGAGTTGAGTTTTACGCCAGCATTTCAAATTTTTTATTTCTCCTCTTAATGTCTTTATTATAAATATACATTTGCATATCATCTAATGAAGATATTAATAGCTGGAGCAGGCGAAGTTGGTTATCACTTGGCAAAACTACTTACTAAAGAGTCACACTCCATAGTACTTATAGATACAAGGGCCAAGATACTTAACAGAGCTGATTCTGAGATGGATCTACTTACGATACACGGCAATGCATATTCCCTAAGCGTACTAGATAAGGCAGGAGTAGCGGATGCTGATCTGCTAATAGCAGTAACTTCTTCTGAGACTACTAATCTTACTATAGCTACTCTGGGTAAGCAGCTCGGTGCTAAAAAGACAATAGCTCGGGTTCATAACTCAGAGTTTCTTAAACTAAAAGATAGGCTAGATTTAGGTAGACTAGGAATTGATGTTATTATTTCTCCAGAGGAACTAGCTTCCAAAGAGATTGTAAGACTTTTAAGAAGATCTTCCTTTAGTGATGCATTTGATTTTGAGTTTGGCAAACTGACGCTTCTTGGTGTATATCTTGGAGAAGAAAGCAAGCTAATTCATAAGTCTGTGAATGCTTGCAAACAATTTAATGACGATCAGAAATTTAAGACTATAGCTATAGAGAGACAGGGTGAACCTATTATCCCTACTGGTGAATTTGTTTACGAAGTGAATGATCATGTTTTCTTCTTATGCTTACCCACTGGTATAGAACAGATTAGAGAGATAAGCGGCAAGAAAAAGCATGAAGTTAAAAATGTAATGATAATGGGTGGTGGAAACGTAGGTTTCAATACTGCCAAAAAGCTCAGTAGAAGGAAAAATGTAAAACTTATAGATTCTAATACTGAAAGATGTAATGAGTTAGCAGACTTGCTACCTGAAACTCTTATCATTAATGATGACGGGCATGATGTGCACTTGCTTGAAGATGAGAATATATCAGAAATGGATGCATTCATAGCAGTGACAGGAAACTCTGAGACCAATATAATGAGTTGTCTAGTAGCTAAAAATCATGGGGTAAAAAAAACAATAGCTATGGTGGAAAATATGGATTACATAAATCTTTCTCAAACTATAGGTATCGATACACTCATCAACAAGAAATTAATAGCAGCAAACAATATTTTCAGGTATGTAAGACAGGCGGATATTATAAATATAGCAGGTATCCATGGACTAGATGCTGAAGTAATAGAAATACATGTATCCCAAAACTCTAAGGCAACTAAAAATATTATAAGTAACTTATCCTTGCCACAGGATGCTATAGTAGGAGGTATAATAAGAAATAGTGATGCTTGGATAGCAAGTCATTCATTTCAGATAGAGGCTGGAGATAAAGTAGTCATATTTGCTCTTCCAGACTCTATTAAACAGACTTTAGAAATATTTAGCTAGTCCGTATGTTTCATTTCAAAACAGTGCTGCACATTCTAGGGCTATTAATGATGCTCAATGGGATTTTTATGGCTACAGTATTACCGGTATCCTGGGCACAAGGGTCTGGAGACTTTAATGCTATTCTGATATCTTCTGCTGTAAGTGCTAATCTCGGAATGATTATTTGGTTTCTTACTAGAAGCAAGAAAAAGGAGCTATCTAAAAGGGATGGTTATCTCATCGTAACACTTGGATGGATAATACTGGGTATTACAGGTTCATTGCCTTTTATATTAAGTGGTAACATAACTTCATTTGCTTCAGCATTTTTTGAGACTATGTCTGGGTACACTACTACAGGTGCTAGTATTCTTAATAATATAGAAGCTTTGCCAGCGGGAGTAATGCTTTGGCGAAGCATGACTCAGTGGATAGGTGGTATGGGTATTATAGTTCTTACTGTCGCTCTTTTACCACTTTTTGGGGTAGGAGGTATGCAGTTATTTATGGCAGAGGCTCCAGGTCCATCCGGGAGTAAGCTCCATCCTAAGATTGGTGACACTGCTAAGAGACTTTGGATTATATACGTTTTACTGACTATTGTAGAGACCATACTGCTAAAAATAGCTGGAATGACTTGGTTAGATGCGGTTAATCATTCATTTACAACAATGAGCACCGGTGGATTTTCTACTAAAAATGCTAGTGTAGCTGCTTTCGATTCACCAGCTATTGAGTATATCATCACTGCATTTATGCTAGTAGGTGGTATAAATTTCAGTATGCTCTATTTCATAGTTAAAGGCGTTTTTAGTAAGGTTATTGGAAATGAAGAGTTCAAAACATACATCGGAATCATAGTAGTATTTACACTCCTTATTTCTGGGACCTTGTATTCAAGTACGAATCAAGATCTTGAAGAAAGCTTTCGCCATTCCATATTTCAGGTAGTGACTATTATAACTACTACTGGTTTTTCTACCGTTAATTATGCTGTATGGTCACCTTTTGCTTATATGCTCATACTTTTTCTGATGTTCACAGGGGGGAGTGCAGGTAGTACAGCTGGTGGAGTAAAGATAGTGAGACATCTCATTATTCTGAAAAACGGGTATATTGAGTTTAAGCGTCTTTTACATCCACGTGCAGTTATTCCAGTTCGTATAAATGAAAAGAGTGTTGAACAATCTATTGTGTATAATGTGCTTGCATTTTTTTTTATTTACTTGTTTATTTTCATTGTGGGGGCACTTGTTATAACCATGTTTGGTCATGATATAGTGACAGCTGCAGGGGCTAGTATAGCTTGTTTAGGTAACATAGGACCAGGAATAGGTGGTGTAGATCCTAGTCATAATTTTTCTTTCTTCTCAGAAGGAGCTCAAGTCTTTCTGTCCTTTCTCATGCTATTAGGTAGATTAGAGCTATTCACTGTTTTAATTCTGCTTACTCCTGCATTTTGGAAGAAGGTGTAAAATATGACCTACACTAATCGTTAATTTTACGTTTATTTGCTAAAATCCCTAATTAAATGTCTAATAGTATAATTCATAAATGAGAAGATTGATATTTTTTAAAACCCTCGTATTACTGCTGTGTATAAGCTCATCTCTGTATTCTGTTGCACAATCTAAATCTAATAAAGGAGTAGAATTCTGGGTTGGATTTATGTTTCATTATGAAGGGACTAGTGCAGGACATTCGCTGTACATCACTTCAGATTCAAATACAAATGGAACAGTCAGCGTGCCGGGAGAAAGTTGGTCCTCTAACTTTTCTGTTACGGCAAATAATCTAACGGTTGTAACTATTCCGAGTTCTGTAGCATATAACGGATGCTCTGATTGTATAACCTCAAAAGGGGTAAAAATAGTTTCAGATGATAATATTGTAGTTTACGCACATCAGTATCTGGGTAACCAGTCAGACGCTACATTAGTATTGCCTACAAGAACTTTAGGAAAAGAATATTTTGCTGCGTCATACTATCAAAGTTCAGCTTCTAGTACAAGAGGAAGAAGTACTTTCCTGATAGTGGGTACTCAGGACAGCACCGTAGTCAGGATTACTCCTAAAATTGCTATTCAAAAAGGTACAGCTACTGCGAGCACTGGCTCACTTCCTGCGAGTACAGCATTTGAAGTTACTTTAGATGAAGGTGAAATATATCAGGGTTATGGTTTTGGTGCTTCATCATCTGATGACGTGACAGGGACTTCTTTCGAAGTTATAGATACAGGTATCACTGCAAATTGTCGTAAAATAGCAGTATTTACCGGTAGTTCGTATGCAAGGGTAGGGAGTGGTTGCTCGGGAGGATTCAATTCTGGAGATAATTTATATGAGCAAATGTTCCCGATAAACTCTTGGGGAAAACGATTTATACTCGTTCCTTCTTTAGGAAGAAGTGGTGATGATTTTAGATTTATTGCCCAAGAGGACGGTACTGAAGTAGTAGTCTTTAAATCCGGACCTCCAGATATTTTTAATTTAGATAGGGGAGAATTTGCTCAGATTGATGACGAAAGTGCCATTAGGTATTGCCAAAGTAATAAGCCGATTATGGCAGTGCAGTATCAGCGAACTGCACGTTGTGATGGCGGAGGGAATAGAACTGGTGACCCTTCAATGACAGTATTAAATCCCTTAGAACAAACACTCAAGGATATTACAGTGTATAGCAGTGAATTTGCAGATATTGATAATCACTACATCAATGTAGTTATACCTGGATATGCAGCATCTAGTTTTAGAATAGATGGTAATACTGCTACTTTTACTACTGTGCCCGGAAATGCGTCTTACAGCTATACAAGAATATCTGTGAGTAAAGGTAATCACAGACTCACCGCTAACGTTGGATTTATAGCTACAGCTTATGGTGAAGGTAGATATGAAAGTTATGGATATGCGGCAGGTGCTAACGTGATAGACCTTACTGCTCAAGCTAAAGTGGCCAATAGTACCCAAAATGGTAAGGTAACTAACTGTATAGGAAGGTCAACTAGATTTACAGGAGAAGCTGAGTACACGGTGGTACGTTGGGAATGGGATTTTGGTGATGGCGTTATCGACTCTATACAGAACCCGTCACATTTATATGCCGATACAGGTACTTATTTAGCTAAGCTATATACATATAAACCGTCTTTTGATGGTTGTTCTAATTATGATTCTGCATTCGTAGAAGTGAGAATATATGGTAAACCTATTGCTCGCTTTAGTAAAACAAATCTTTGCGATAGTTTGACTGCTATTTTTACAGACCAAAGTATTATGCCCTCACCAGAGACTAAGTTAATATCCATTTGGAATATACAAGGAGCTGGCGGCTTGAAATATGGAAATCCTGTTTCTCACTTATTTGATACTACAGGTAAGTTTGAGGTGAGTATGGAGGTAATCACAAATAATCAATGTAAGGATACCCTAGTAGATTCATTGATGGTTAATCCTATTCCAATAGCAAATTTTGATATTTCAAATGCTTGTTTTTATGACAGCACTTACTTATTTGATCAGTCATTTTTATTGACTGGAGATATTGATACGCACAGATGGGAGTACAGTGATTTTTCTGGTTCTTTGGATGAAAACCCTAGTCACTACTTTCAGGATAGTGGAAGGTACGAGATTACACTATATGTGGTTTCTGATAGTGGGTGTAGAGATACCGTAACAAAAGAGCTGTATAAATATCCACGTATGGACGTATCATTTAGTTATAACGACACTTGTTTTGGTGAAGGGAATATTTTCTTAAATACAAGTACCAAAGATGGGGGCAACTATACAGATACAACTTGGTATACATCTGAACCAGATACGGCATTTACATATAACTACTCATCTATATTTGGTAATGTCGGCTCATTTACTGTGCAGCTGGTCATGGAGCAGGATAGCTTTTGTACTGACACATTTACCAAAATAGTAGAGGTAGATCCTCTTCCAGTAGCACTATTTACGGTGTCTGGCCTATGTTTGAGCGATAGTACTTCATTTTTAGATGTTTCATCTTTATCATCTGGCACGTACACCTTAGCTTGGGATTTTGATGATGGTATGACTGGTACAGGTTATGCTAATACAATCCAGTACGCTAGTTTAGGTCAAAAGAGTGTTATGCTTACGGCTACCTCAGATTTAGGTTGTGTATCAGATACTACTATTAACGTATTAATCACTAATCCTGAGATTGTTAGCCTTAACATTGCAGATGTGTGTGAGGGGACTAGTCAAATATTTAGCTCGAATAATAGCCTTGGTTTAGACAGTTTTTCCTCTTATAGTTGGACAGTGGAAGGTAATGTTATCGGCTCTGGCTTTATTACAAGTTATAATGCTACACCGGCAGGTATTTATAAAGTTAATCTGGATGTGAGGACTAAAAACGGGTGTGCGATTTCCTTATTGGACAGCTTTGAAGCTTACGTAAGTCCGAGTGCTGACTTCCTAGTGTCAAATGTGTGCGATGGTGAAAACATCCTCCCTTTGGATAATAGTACAATTTCAGCACCAGGCACTGTTAATGGATATCAGTGGTATATAAATGGAGCAAGTAGCTCTACAGAACAGAACCCAATAATTAGTACTTCTGGAGCAGGGGATTATGATATTAAATTAAAAGTAAGTAGTGTGAATGGTTGTATAGATAGCATTCAGAAATCTGCTACTGTGTACCCTACGCCAAATACTGCATTTAATTCTGCTAATCAATGTTTTGGAGAGAATACTACCTTCACTAATGCGAGTGCAATATCTACCGGTAGTGTATCTTCTATACTATGGACTATAGATGGTGCAGACTACACTAGTAACATAGTATTATATATATTCCCCACATTTGGAGATTACCCTATTCGTCTTATAAGTGAAAGTGACAGAGGTTGCAAAGATACGCTTACCCGTGCTGTTTCTATTCACCCATTACCAATATTGGATGTCCAGTTAGCAGTAGACAGCGGTTGTATTCCGTTTGATGCTGAGGTGATTAATAAGAGTACTATCCCTACAGGTACAATTAGTACCACTACTTATATATGGGGTGATGGTACTGTAAATCAATCCAATACTCATGTATACGGAACACCAGGTACTTATACCGTGAGCATAGCAGCCGAGAGTGATCAAGGTTGCAGAGATTCTATAGCTATATCTAACCCTGTACGCATATTTAATCTGCCTAGTGCAGACTTTAGATTTACGCCATTAGAGCCAAGCACACTCACAGAATTTGTTACATTTAAAGATTCTTCTAGTACAGATGTAGTCCAATGGGACTGGACTACCAGCGATGGTGGCTATTATACCGGGATATTGGCAGAACACCAGTTTTTAGATTCGGGAGAGTATAATGTCACACTGACTGTAGTAAATGATAAAGGATGTGAAGATGATATAAGTAAATTGATCTATGTGAATGCAGATCTCTTTGTGCACATACCCAACGGTTTTTCTCCCAATGGTGATGGAATAAATGATACCTATGGACTAGGTGGTCTTACTCAAGGAGTATTTCAACTTAAATTAACAATATACAATAGATGGGGAGAGCTTATATATGCTGCTTCTGATGTCAATGATAGATGGGACGGAACATATAAAGGTAAGCCTGTACCGCAAGGAGTATACCTTTATCTTGTTCAATATACAAACCCTAAACAGACCAAATGGTACTATCGCAACGGTGAAATACACGTATTGAGGTAATAGTAATTTATGTGATAAAATATTAGAGAGCAGAAAGTTTGATATTCTTGTCGAAGTTTCTGCTCTCTTTCGTTTAATAGTTCTAAAATCGAAGAATAAATCAATGTTTAAACTAAGTATATTATTTTTAATGATGTCTATTTTTGCGTGTAACAATAATGACGGTAAACGAATCCCCGATTTCAGTTTTATCAGTATAGATAATCAAACCATCACACAAAATGATTTAGAGGGCGAGGCTACCATAGTAGTGGTATGGGCTACATGGTGTGGAGATTGTAT
>TARA_B110000971_G_scaffold165051_1_pt1 | contig 23642 bp, 22 predicted proteins | sample TARA_B110000971 | Tara Oceans TARA_B110000971 (sample SAMEA4397842) | marine metagenome | biome: Polar Biome; feature: [SRF] surface water layer (ENVO:00010504); material: water (ENVO:00002006), including particulate matter (ENVO:01000060) such as... | depth 5 m | reverse complement strand
CAATATGGAAGGATAGAAAAATGAAAAAAATAGCATTGATTACAGGCATTACTGGACAAGATGGTGCTTATTTAGCAGAGATTTTGTTAGAGAAAAACTATATTGTTCATGGTATCAAGCGCCGTGCTTCATCATTTAATACAGAACGTATCGATCATTTAGTAAAAGACTCTCATGCAGAGAGTAATAATTTTACTTTGCACTATGGTGACTTAACAGACTCAACAAACTTAATCCGAATCATTCAACAAGTGAAGCCCGATGAGATTTATAATTTAGCTGCAATGAGCCATGTCGCTGTGAGTTTTGAATCGCCAGAATATACAGCTGACGTAGATGGTATGGGCACATTACGCATTCTAGAGGCGATTAGGATATTAGGGTTCGAGAAGAGAACAAGGTTTTATCAAGCTTCTACCTCCGAATTATATGGCCTTGTGCAAGAGTCGCCGCAAACAGAAACAACTCCCTTTTACCCTCGCAGCCCTTATGCGGTTGCCAAGATGTATGCTTATTGGATAACCGTTAATTACCGAGAGGCATATGGCATTTATGCCTGCAATGGCATCTTGTTTAATCATGAGAGCCCATTACGCGGCGAAACATTTGTTACCCGCAAGATTACACGTGCGTTAGCTCGTATTAAGCTCGGATTACAAGATGCACTCTATCTTGGGAATTTAGATGCTTTAAGAGATTGGGGGCATGCCAAAGACTATGTGGAGATGCAATGGTTAATGCTGCAACAAGAGGAAGCTGAAGACTTTGTAATTGCAACGGGGGTACAGTATAGCGTGCGTGACTTTGTCAACTCAGCAGCCAAAGTGTTAGATATTGATATTACATGGCAAGGCGTTGGTGTAGATGAAAAAGGATACTTTGGTGGCAAATGCATTATTCAAGTGGATAAAAAATATTTTAGACCAACTGAGGTGAATTCATTACTTGGAGACCCGAGTAAAGCTAAGCAAAAATTAGGATGGACACCAAAAATTACATTTGAGGAATTGGTTTCTGAAATGGTGCGTGAGGACTATAAGTCTGCCCAACGAGATGAACTAGTTAAAAAACATGGTTTTCAAGCCATGGATTATCACGAGTAAACTATGAATAAAGATTCTAAAATTTACGTTGCAGGGCATCGCGGCCTAGTCGGATCTGCCTTAATACGCCAACTGAAAAAACAAGGTTATATCAATGTGGTAACGCGCACTCATGCAGAATTAGACTTGGCCAATCAAGCCGAAGTAGAGGATTTTTTTAACCAAGAAAAGCCAGAGTATGTGTTTTTAGCTGCTGCTAAAGTTGGCGGTATCCATGCCAACAATACATTCCCTGCAACATTTATCCACGAAAATTTGAGTATTCAATCAAATGTCATACATCAATCATATGTAGCGAGTGTAAAACGTTTGCTATTCTTAGGGTCTAGTTGCATTTATCCAAGAGATTGCCCACAACCGATTAAGGAAGAATATTTGCTTACAGGCCCTCTAGAGCCAACAAATCGTCCATACGCACTTGCAAAAATTGTAGGAATAGAAACCTGCTGGAGCTACAACCGTCAATATGGCACACAATATTTATCTGCAATGCCTACAAATTTATATGGTCCAGATGATAATTATCATCCAGAAAACAGCCATGTAATTCCTGCGCTTATTCACAGGTTCCATGAAGCTAAAGCCAATAGTCAGCACGAAGTCATTGTTTGGGGTACAGGTATGCCTAGGCGTGAGTTTTTGTATAGTGATGACATGGCGAATGCTTGCTTATACCTTATGGCTTTGCCTGGTGAGGAATACAAAGCACTGATAGCAAGTGATCGGAATGATGGTTTAGCGCCTATTGTGAACATTGGAACAGGCAAAGATATTGCGATTAAGGAGCTAGCGGAACTTATTAGTTCAATAGTTGGTTACAGTGGGCGAATAAAGTTTGATGCTACGAAACCCGATGGCACTTCACGCAAAATGATGGATGTTAGTTATATTAACTCTCTAGGCTGGAGAGCAACTACTAATTTTACTGAAGGACTACATAATGCATATAAAGAATACATACAAACTAGGATATCAAACTAATGAATACTGCCATATTGCCCGCTAACAAATTTGCAAAATACACTAAAAATTACTATTCTCAATCCGGTGAAGATGGAATTCTTGAAAAGATCCTTGATAGCATCCCAAAAAAGGATAGTTGGTGTGTTGGGTTTGATGGCACTATCTGTCTGTCTCAGCCAATCAAACTAATCTGCCATGATTTGAAAGTTGGGGATGAGGATATCCAAATGCTTCCCAAATCAATTCGACATTTTAGGTCAGACTATAGTTTCATTCAGTACTTGATGTACGCCATGTTTATTTTAGTCAAAAACCCTAAAGATTTTTTTGGTCGAATTAAAAGAAAATTCAATTTGGATATTTGATGCTGCAAACCACTACTCCGCACCTCCCTTCGCCTAGTCGTAAACTGGCAACTATAGTTCTTGCTGCGGGAGCATATCTAAATATCGCAGTCTTAATTGTTCAAGGCCTGCTCTTGGTTCCGTTATATCTACATTTTATTGGCGCACACCTTTATGGGTTATGGCTATCCACTGGAGGCATTCTTGGAATACTCAGCCTAGTAAATTTTGGCATAAGCAGAATGTTAGTCCAGCGCACTGCTCGTGCATACGGGCAGAGCGATTACCCTAAAGTAGGCGGTTACTTTATAAATGGAATGTTAGTATATTTTGCTATTACTTTCATATTCATTACCGCTGGAATTCTTATTTCTTATGTTCTTCCATTTATATTTTCAGCTATTGGTAACGATGATGAACTGCTAGTCAATTGTTTTCAGCTTGCTGTTCTTGCTGCAGGCCTAAGTATTATTAATGAATGTTTAAGAGGTTTTGCACATGCGCTTTTGCGCCCTTTAGTTCCGACGCTGGCAGCTGTTGTTATCAGAACTTTTGGAATACTCATGACAGTTTTCCTTCTTTATCAAGAATTTGGACTTTGGGCTTTGCCTTTGGCTATGTTGATATCTGAGGGGTTGATTTTTATTGTGGGGTTGCTCCATGCAACAATAATTTTTATAGGTTTGAAAACTAAAGCAGTTCTGGATTTTTCCATCATCAAAGAATATTTTCAAATTGGTGGCGTTTTATTTATGGCAAGGTTAGGAAATGTTTTATCAAGAGAGTCAGACCCTATTTTAATTACATATTTTTTTCGCCCAGAAATTACTGTTGCATATATGTTGACGAGAAGAGCTGCAGATATAGTCAGTCAGATGTTAAGCATTATAAATGGGGCAACTCATAGCAGCTTCTCTCATTTAGCAGGGCAAGATAACGATTCCAAAACTGCAGTAATGGCTTCTAAATTTGTATCATTAACTTTCATTTTAGCGATGGTTGGCTTTGTTGCTTATGTAATCATGAATCATTCATTCGTGACCCTTTGGGTGGGTGAGACATTTGTGCTTAACCACAACATCATCTTTTTTATTGGCATTGCTTTTTTTATCAGTAGTCTCCGGAATGTTGCTTTACAAACTTTAAGTGGCCTCGGAGATTTTAAATACCCTTCATGGATTATATTTTTTGAGGGAATTGGGAGTGTTCTTTTTTCGGCATTACTATTAAGTTTTCTAGGTGTGATTGGTATACCAATATCACTTATCGCAACCGGTTTGTTGTCTGGAATTTTGCTAAGCATAAAATTGCAAACTAAAATTCGTTTGAACTTTTCCCAGGCTGATCTGAAAAAAGCTTTTATACTTTTTTTCTCGCTGTTTGCTTTAGGAGCAATTGCTCCCCATTACTATTCTACTTCCACAAGCTGGTTAATATTTATTATACATTCGACAGTATTTTTAATAATTATATTAATCACCTTAACTTTGGCATATAAGAATAAGTTTAAAGATATAGTAAAGTTGTTTATGCACAAGAAATTTAAGGGATAAAGGTGGAAATTTTTTTTATGAAAAAATTGGGTAGGCGATCACTACTAACAGATATGGTTTTCTGTATAAGTATTCCTATTGCACAATTTACCCCAACTTCTAATTCAAGGCTGATGTTTGTGATGCATTTAGTCTTATTGGTTGTAATTATATTTACATTAATGAATTGGCCTGTGTGTCAGCGATTATTCAGTGAAATAATAGCATGAAGTTGCTAATCACAATCTTTCGGATTCCTTTTAAAATATTAAGAAGGTTATGGGCTTACTATATAAGGTCACAATTAGGATCTATGGGGGAGGGGTCATATATTTATCCTGGAGTTGTAATTTCATACCCTGAGCATGTTTTATAGGAGATGATGTGTCTATTGCTCCTGGTGTTCATACAGGAGCCTCAAGTCAAGGAAAAGTCATAATTGGGAGTCGGTGCGCTATAGCTCCTGGAACAAGAATAGTGACACCAACACATAATCCTAATGTGTTGCCGTTGTCAAAAGTGGGTATCAATAAATCGGTAACCATTGGTGTTGATGACTGGATTGGGACGGGGGCCATTATATTACCTGGTGTAATAATTCATGATGGGGCAATAGTTGGTGCAGGAGCAGTAGTTACCAAAGATGTACCATCCGATTGTTTTGTAGGCGGAGTGCCTGCCCAGATTATAAAAAAGTTAGAGTCTCGAGAGATAAGATTAGCAAGAGGAGAAGAAAAATGAAATTACATATTAATTGGTGGCTAAAACCTTTAAAAGGTTTTAAGTGTGTAAATCTATTTATATATTTCGTATTGATGATGTATTTGAGCTGGGAATTTAAAATAATTGCTTTCTTACTTTGAATAATAGCTTTTGGAAAAAAATAAATTGAGGTGAAAATGCTTACAATAAAAAAATTGGTGAGGAAGATATTGCCACTAAAAGTATACAAAAAAATGGCATACTTTAAGATGTTATTACAAATGCGAAAATTTAAAAAAAAGTACCCAAATAGTAGATTGTTTTATAGTTTATTTATACATGAGACCAACAAACGTTATTCCCAGCATAATCAGGACTATATTGTTTCCCAAAATTTTTTTAAAGACACAATAAATGGAGTTTTTTGTGATGTGGGGAGCAACCATCCATTAAATATAAATAATACTAGGTATTTTGAAGAATTAGGTTGGAGTGGCTATGCATTTGAACCGCTTCCACATATGCAATTATTTTGGAAGAAGCATAGAAAGGCTAAGTTTTTTCCATATGCAGCATCAGATAATGAAGGAGACGTTACCTTTACAATTGTTAAAAATGAAAGCGGTTGGGAAGATATGTTGTCATATGTAAAAGAAACTAGCAATGTAAAGTACGATTATAAAACAGAGGATATTACGGTAAAAACGAGGGCTTTAAAAAATGTTTTCAGAGAGGAAAGTATTACAGAAATAGATTATATGTCTATAGATGTAGAAGGACACGAGTTACAAGTAATCAAAGGTATTGATTTTACGAAAGTCAAAGTCAAAGTCCTTACAATAGAAAATAACTATGGTGGAACCGGTGATGGGTCGCATTATGGTGATGATGAGATTAGAAACATTATGTTTGAAAATAATTATGTCTTATGGGGACGTATAGTTGGACTCGACGATATATATGTTAAAGGTGATTTCTATCAAGAAATTTAAGCTAGATAAAATGCTTAATAATATAATTAGGAAAAAGTAATGAAACTACATATCGGATGCGGCAAAAAATTTATACCAGGCTACAAACATATGGACGTAATAGATGCGCCTCATATAGATTACGTATGCAATGCTATCAACTTAAAAATGATTGAAGATGACTCAGTCGAGGAAATATATGCATGCCATATTTTAGAGCATGTTAATCGTATTGATGTACTGAGCGTATTAAAAGAATGGTACAGAGTCTTGTCGGTAGGTGGAGTGATTCGAATTGCTGTACCTGATTTTGAAGCGGTGGTTGAAGGGTATAATAAAGATAAGGATTTATTGAAATATCAGGGATTACTCTATGGTGGGCAAGATTATGAATATAACTTTCATTACTCTGCTTATGACTACCAAATGTTAAAGAAATTACTTGAGGAAGCTGGTTTTAACGGTGTTATGAGATATGACTGGAGAGATTTTTTACCGCAAGACTACGATGACTTTAGTAGAGCATATATGCCGCATATGGATTTCGAAAATGGCAGACTGATGAGCTTGAATGTCATTGCAAATAAAATTCGATAAATACAAAGCCTTATGTTATTAGTTAATTTTGGCTGATAAGTAAATTAGAGAGCCCACTATGATTAAAAATATACTGAAAAAAGCTGTGAAGATCATGTCAATTTTAGGCATTGATCTAATCAAAATGTTTAACCTTGTGAGAGGGCTAACTAGTTTTATAGCGGACTACTTGCAACTAAGAAAGCAAGTAAAGGATGATAAACTTAAGGTAAGTTTCTATCCAATCTTAGATGATAAATATAAACAAGGAGGTACGGCTAAAGGGCATTATTTCCATCAAGATTTATTGGTTGCGAGAAAAGTTTACAAGGCAAACCCAAAAAGACATTTGGATGTAGGGTCTAGAGTTGATGGATTTATAGCTCACCTAGCAACGTTCAGAAAAGTAATTATCATAGATATTAGAGAGTTAGAAAGTAATGTAGAGAATATTGAATTTATTCAAGCTGACATGATGAATATCAAAGAAGATTTAGTTGAAAGTTGTGACTCAATATCTTGTCTACATGCATTGTAACATTTTGGTTTGGGTAGGTATGGTGACCCTCTAGACATTGACGGGCATTTAAAGGGGTTTGAAAATATGTATCATATGTTAGCACCCAAAGGAATATTCTATTTCTCTGTACCGATAGGCCCGCAGAGGATTGAATTTAACGCGCATAGGGTGTTCTCAATTGAATATTTATTGGAAATGTTTCAAGCTAAATTTGAAATATCTAGCTTCTCTTTTGTTGATGATAAGGGTGGCTTAAATTTAGATGTAGAGCTAACTGACAAAATGGTTGTTGATAATTGTAATTGCCATTTTGGCTGTGGGATATTTGAACTAAACAAGATATAAAAGAATGATTAAAACAATTTTATATGTTGGTTCTCAATATGAATATAGCAAAAAAGAAAATGGAGAATCGCTAAATAAACGGGCATTTTTTAATGGGTTTATTAAGCTTGGATATGTTGTCACACCTATATGGTATGACGATGACCATAAAAACTTACAAGAGCAAATAATTAATATTGCTCAGGAAACAAAGCCAGACATCGTCTTTTTTATTTTGCAAGAAAATCAAATAAAAGTCGACACATTAAAAAAATTAAAAAAATCGGGTTTCTTTACTGTAAATTGGTTTGGTGACGACCATTGGCGATTTAATCTATTCACAAAGCATTATGCGAATTTATTTTCAGCATGCATTACAACAGATAAATTTAGTGTAGAAAAGTACAAGTTAATTGGCCAAAATAATATTATAAGGAGCGAGTGGGCTTCACTAGATTCTATAGCTGAATATAAAGATGTTGAATACAAATATGATGTGAGTTTTGTAGGTGGAGAAAATCCATTTAGGCGGTGGTTTGTTGATAAACTTAAATCATTAGGAATTAGCGTACATTGTTTTGGTGATAGATGGGAGAATGGACGCGTAACTTATGAAGAAATGGAGAGGATTTTTTCTGTTACGAAAGTGAATTTGAATATTTCAAACACGATTCAATACGATATTCGATATTTAACAGCTAGCCCCCGCAATATTATTAATACCTTAAGAGGTGGAAAGAATAAAAGCCAAGTCAAGGCTAGAGTTTTTGAAGTACCTGCTCAGGGAGGTTTTGTATTAACAGAGTATGTGCCATGTATAGAAGATTATTTTGATTTGGGAACTGAAATTGTCTGCTATAAAGACGTTGATGAAGCTGCTATATTAATTAATTATTATTTATCAAATGATTATGAAAGAGAGAGGATCAAACTTGCAGGAGTAAAGAAAGCTAGAAAAAAACACACATACATTCATAGAATAAAGCATTTTATGGAAGACATTAGTGAGAAGAAAATTGCAAAAAATGGTAGCTAAGCATTTCATGAGTACTTAAGGGTTTGGTGAAATATACTAAATATCAAACGCTTCTAGGTCGCATTGACAAACATTTTGAGGGGTTCATTGATCAATCTACCTATAAAGTTACTTATATCAAACCTTCTAAATTAATTACATTTAATAGACTTGACCTTGCTATAAAGATTCTGTACCTGAGAATGCGTGACTACATAGATGTACATTTTGCTGCAGAGCTATATGAAAAACATATTAAAGCATTTTCTCTTGGAAGTTTTACTGAGCCTGGGAAGCCAAAGAAGAATAGTATCCAACATTATTTTAATGACTTTCAGGCTATCTACAAAAGTATATCTATTGATGGTTTTAAAGAGGCGAAAAGTGTTATTCCGCTCTCTTCAAGTGGAAGTATAGCTAATGGTGCGCATAGGCTTGCTTCAGCCTATGAAATGAAAAAAGTAGTGCCTTCAGTATCATTGAACATGCCTGACGACAATTATGATTTTAATTTTTTCTTACAAAGAGGAATGAGTATAAAAGATGTTGAAACAGCAGTAACGTCATTTATAGAGTTCGCCGACAACTGTTATGTAGCTCTGATATGGCCTAGTGCAAAGGGGAATAAAGAAGAGGTTGATAATCTGATTCCAAATATAGTCTACCAAAAAAGTGTTGCTCTAAATAACCTTGGAGCCCATAACCTACTCACACAAGTATACTTTGATGAAGATTGGCTAGGTAGTCGAGAAGATAAGTATCCTGGGGTTAAAGATAAACTTGTTGAGTGTTTTAAAACTTTTGATGATTTAAGGGTTGTCGCATTTCAGTCCAATTCGTTGGAGGAAGTACTGTTGATAAAAGAACATATTCGGGAAATTTTTTCTATTGGTAAGCACTCAGTCCATATTACAGATACTAAAGATGAAGCAATTCGGACGGCGAGAATTTTATTCAATGAAAATTCAATTCATTTTCTAAATTATGGTAACCCGACTAAGTTTTTGTCAGTCCATCAGAAAATCGAACGTTTTAAGAAGTTTATTGAAAAGAATGATATTGACATTGATAAAACAGTTCTTGATTCCAGCATTGTGATGTCTTTATATGGGATTCGTGAATCCAATGATATCGATTATCTATCTGTCGACGAGGATGTTAAATATCATGATGAGTTGATTGATAACCATGTAGAGGAATTAGTTTTTCATCAGGAAAGTAAAAATAGTCTTATTTTTAATCAAGCACTACATTTTTACTATGATGGTTTGAAATTTATATCATTCTCTCAGCTATATAACATGAAAAAAAATCGCTCAGAAAAAAAAGATCAAAATGATTTAGTTTTAATGAAGTCTCTAATAGAGCATAATTTAATGAGAATGTGCATAGGAAAGTGCAAACAAGAATACTATTTTTTCACAGTAAAATTAAGAATAAAAGTAATGAAATTATTAAAGCATATAGGGTTGTATAAGACGATAAGATATATATATAGAGTTTTTAAAAAATAATATTAAGATTGAAGGTATTAAAATTGACCAAACCTGCACCAACAATATCGGTAGTGCTGCCCGTACATAACGGAGCCAAATATATATCAGAAGCTTTAGACTCAATTTTATGTCAAACATATAGTGACTTTGAATTTATCATAATAGATGATGGCTCTATGGACGATACTTACGAAATATTGAAAAGATATCAAGCTATGGATAATCGTATTAATATCATTTCCCGAAAAAATAAAGGGCTTATCGAAACTTTAAATGAAGGTGTTGATCTAGCTCGGGGTAAATGGCTTGCACGAATGGACTCCGATGATATTGCTTTACCTCATCGATTTGAGCGCCAATTAAAAATGCTTGAGAGTATGGGAGCAGATATATGCGGTAGCTGGGTTCAACGTTTTGGAACTTCAGATAAACGAATAGTCAGGCTACGAAAAACAAATGATGCCATAAAGGCAGAAATGTTATTTTGTTCACCTTTTGCTCATCCTTCAGTCATGATGCGAACTTCGCTAATAAAGCATTTGCGTTATGACACAGTATGGGAGTCGGCGGAAGACTATGATCTTTGGGAGCGCGCAATAGAAAATGGCTATGTTATGACAAATGTCCAAGAAGTATTGCTGTTATATAGGGTGCATAATGAACAAATCTCAATAAAATCTGCAGAATTTCAAAAGCAACAAGGGCAAGAGATACGACGAAGGTACTGGAATTTTATATTCAACAAAATGCAGATAGATCAAAGCAATGTTGATGAAACATTAAAAATTTTTAATGTGCCTTTGCTTGAAGTTGATATGGATGTTGTAGACACATCATTTACTCAACTGCTTCAAGGAAGTGATGGCGAGTCTAGAAAAGCAATTTTTTCTAATTTAACAAGGCGTTATTTAATGCTTGCTGCTAATTGCCCAAATATTCTTTTTAGATGGGAAAGATTGCACGAGAAATATGGAACGGGCAGGGTGTTTATTACGAAAATAAACTTTTTGTTGTTTAGGTTTTTAGGCATTCGAGAGAATAGCATTGTATTTTACTTTATGAGAAAGATATATTTGTGGAGTGGTAAAAGTGAATGAGCCTCTCAGTAAATGTAGGTTGCTGTTATGACCCAAGTAAATGTTGCTCTAGTAGTTGACGAAATTTTCAAAGCTGACCGCGTTTTTGATGTCAGTGCAAGCAGAGACAATATATTTGAGCGTTTTTTTTTATTACGAAAGCATCTTTATAATTTTGGGATGACATGTCGGACAGTTGATATGTTTGAGCCCAGCAAAATTGATATCCTGATCTTCCATGACCTTATGAACAGTTTGGATGTAATATTAAAAATTATAAAATCCAACCCTTTCGTAAAATTAGTATATGTGCCAAATGAGCCTTATTTCATTATTCCTTTGCATGACTCAAAAATACTACCTCAGCTGCCTGTGGATTGTATATTGACCTGGAATGATCAAATTGCTAGTAAGTTTTACCATGTGGTTAAATGTAACATTGGTCAACCTGTTATCTTTAAAAAAGATATTCCTTCCATTCCCTTTAAGAGCAAAAAATTTATTTCCAGTATCTGTTCTTATAAATCATCTAATGTGGAAGTTGCTCTTTATGAGGAACGTGTATATGCAATTGATTTTTTTAGTAAACAACCAACAAATCTTGACTTATATGGCATTGGTTGGGATAAGGCAGACTTTTCTTTTATTAAGCCAAGCTATAAAGGTCCATGTGAAAATAAAAGAGACGTGTTGCAAAAATATAAATTCTCGATTGCATATGAAAATATTGCAACATTACCAGGTTTAATTACGGAAAAAATATTTGATTGTTTTTCTGCAGGAACAATACCTGTATATATTGGTGCTCCAAATATAAAAGACTATATTCCCCCATCTTGTTTTATTGATGTAAGAGATTTTAGAAATTATGAGCAACTTTACGAGTATTTAGTTTCGATGCCAGAAAGTGAATATCAGCAATATCTAGATGCTACGATAACTTTTATTAACACGCCAGAATACGATATATTTACTTCTAGGTTTTATGCAAAGACTGTTGTAGAGCAGATATGTATTTTAAGTAAAAAAAACAAAGTTCGCAAAACTTTATTCTCTTTAAAATGGAAATTGATACAATTGCTGTTATTAAATCCTAGGGTTTTAAAATTCTTTAGATCTTATAAACTTATGGCTAAGGCAATACTGACTGTTTGGTGAAAAAATCATATGAAATTTATTCAAAAAAAAATAAATTACTTTTTTATATCTCTATATATCCCTTTACCATGCTGATAAAACCTTGGTTTATAGTTAGAGAACTTTTAATGAAAGGTTTGAGGATGATTAAAAAAATATGACTACAGTTCTTGTGACGGGCGGTGCTGGCTTCATAGGATCACATACTTGCTTAGAACTGCTGAATGCCAATTTTGATGTCATTGTATTAGACAACTTTTCCAATAGCAAAGCCAAGTCTATTCAGCGCATTAAAAAAGTAACAGGAAAATCCATCATATTAATTGAAGGTGATGTGAGAGATAAAATAACCTTGACAAAGTTATTTTCTAATCATCAAATTGATGCAGTCATGCATTTTGCTGGTCTGAAAGCAGTGAGTGATGCTGAAAAGAATCCTCTTACGTATTATGATAATAATGTCAGTGGTAGTATTACCTTGGTAAAGGTAATGTCTGAATTTTCGGTTAAAAACATTGTATTTAGTTCTTCAGCTACGGTGTATGGTTTTTCTGCCAACAAACCGATTCCAGAAACGGCTGCACTTAGTCCTTTTAATACTTATGGACATAATAAACGTATGGTTGAGCAATTGTTATCTGATATTAGATTAGCAGACCCAAGCTGGAGTATTGCTTTGTTACGCTATTTCAATCCAGTAGGCGCTCATCCTAGTGGTGAAATTGGTGAAGATCCTAATGGTGAACCTAATAATTTAATGCCATATTTATCACAAGTAGCTGTAGGTAAGCGAGAATATTTAAATGTGTATGGTAATGATTATCCTACTGTTGATGGAACAGGTGTTCGAGATTACATTCATGTGGTTGATGTAGCGCTAGGTCATGTAGCTGCCCTAAATAAGCTATTGAAATGTCCCAGCTTCCTTACGCTGAATTTAGGATCAGGCCGAGGCTATAGTGTGCTTGAAATTGTTCAAGCTTTTGAAGAATCAACAGGGCAAAAAATTCCATATGAAATTGTAGGTAGGCGTAAAGGTGATATTGCTATTTACTTTGCCGATGCAAGTATGGCAAAACAAGTGTTAGGATGGAGCATTACAAAAACATTAGAGGATATATGTCGAGATACTTGGTTTTGGCAAACGAAAAATCCAAATGGATATTAAAACCCTCATCAATAAACTTTCAGCAAGAAAATCTGGTAAAGCTTTTGTTCTATTTGTTAGGTCTTTGTTAACTAGCGAGTTGGCTGCCGTCAATAGAAAATTTTTTAAATGTCGCCTAAGAACAGCCATGTCCACGTATAATTATTTTTTGATTTTGAGAATATTTTTGATGCAAAATGTATTCCTTATTTTATATCACACAAAGTCAAGGAGTATGCTGAGGAATATCTGAACACACCAGCCAGGCTTATCAAAAATGAGTTATAGTTAATTTCTGGGCAGGTGTTTGACACCTACTAATCTATTTTGAAAAGAGTACTTTATCATGACACATCAAATGTTAATAAGTTTTTCTAGTACATTAGCTATTGAGAAATTTAAATTCTAATGAAGGTTACTGTAGTCGGTGCTGGCTATGTTGGCCTTTCTAACGCCATACTTTTGTCTCAAAATCATGAGGTGACTGTCCTTGATATCATCCCTAAAAAAATTGAACAACTTAACAGTAAAATCTCTCCCATTGAAGATGATCATATTAAACAATTTCTAGGAACAAAAAAGCTTAATTTTACAGCTACCCTTGATAAAGAGGTGGCTTATAAGAATGCTGATTTTGTTATTATCGCCACCCCCACTGATTACGACACTTCTATCAATTGCTTTAACACCACTTCCATAGAGGCGGTCATACAAGATGTCATCAATATTAACCTCAAAGCTACGATGATTATCAAGTCAACTGTGCCGGTCGGTTATACACAAAGCATTAAAAATAAATTCAATTCTGACAACATTATCTTTTCTCCAGAGTTTCTACGAGAGGGCTCAGCTCTTTATGACAATCTATATCCATCACGTATTATTATTGGTGAGATATCAAGCAGAGCTAGGAAGTTTGCTGACCTACTTGTAGAAAGCGCTATAAAAGATGATATTAATGTTTTATTTACGCATTCTTCTGAAGCAGAAGCAATTAAGCTTTTTAGTAATACCTACCTTGCCATGAGAGTTGCATACTTTAATGAGTTAGACACTTATGCTGAAATGTATAATTTAGATACGAAACAAATCATTGAAGGGGTATGTCTTGATCCTAGAATTGGTTCACACTACAACAACCCATCCTTTGGTTATGGCGGATACTGCTTACCTAAGGACACCATGCAACTTAAAGCTAACTATAAGGATGTACCAAATGCGTTAATCAGAGCTATTGTAGAAGCTAATTCAATGCGCAAAGACTTTATTGCGAACTCTATCATTAGTAAGAATCCTATTGTGGTTGGCGTATACCGACTTATTATGAAGTGCGGAAGTGATAACTTTAGAACATCCTCCATTCAAGGCATTATAAGACGTATTAAAACTAGAGGTATTGAAATAGTAATTTATGAGCCAGTGCTCACAAAGCAGGGTGAGACTGAGTTCTTCCACTCTAAAGTAATGAACAGCTTAGATGACTTTAAAAAGATCAGCGATGTCATTGTAGCTAATAGAATGGCAGATGAGTTAAATGATGTTAAGGCCAAGGTTTATACCCGTGATTTGTTTAACTCGCATTAGTTGAAAAAATGAATAAAAATTTATGAATATCATCGGTATTGATGCCACTAATATAAGGGCAGGTGGTGGACTGGTTCATTTACTGGAGCTCCTGAAGCATGCGAATCCCGAAAGAGATGATTTTTCAAGTGTTGTTATTTGGGCAAATAAAGAAACCTTAGATAGTATTGATGATGAATCTTGGATCGTTAAAAAACAATGCATGTTTGCTGAAAATTTTCTTTCTAGGGCTCTTTGGCAATGGCTTTGCTTGGGAAAGCTTATTAAGCAGGAAAACTGTTCAATACTTTTTTCTCCAGGAGGGTCTGTACTCTCAAGTTTTGAGCCAACTGTAACTATGAGTCAAAATTTAATCCCTTTTGAATGGAATGAAATTAAGAGATATGGTTTGTCATTTTTTTCATTTAAATTGATTCTATTAAGATTTATCCAGCTACATACTTTTAAAAAAAGTAGTGGAGTTATATATTTAACGGAATATGCTAAAAACATAGTGACATCTAAAATAAATACTGCAAAGGGCATGTCAGATATTATTTCCCATGGTGTTGATAAAAGATTCTTTCGAAAACCTAAAGAGCAAAAGCTGATATCAACCTATAGCGTAAATAATCCATTTGTAATTATTTATGTTTCTCCTTTGGAGCCCTATAAGCATCATGTGAATGTGATTAGAGCAATTTCTATATTAAAGAAAAAGGGCATACCTATTTTCTTGGAATTGTATGGACCTTCAAGTCGAGAATTTGTAAATAAAGCCTTAGCAAGTGAACTACAAGAGCATGATTCGAAATCTGAGTTTATAAGATATTATGGCAGCATTGATCATTCTGAAATTCAGAAAAAGTTTTTTTCTGCTGATATGGCTATTTTCGCCTCTAGCTGTGAAACCTTCGGACAAACGTTGATAGAGGGATTAGCTTCTGGCCTGCCTACTGCATGCTCTGATATATCTGTAATGAAAGAATTGTTAGGTAATAATGGCGCTTATTTTAATCCGCTCGAACCAGATGATATAGCTAAACAATTGGAAGTAATGATTAATTCTGTTCGAAGTAGGATGGATTATGCGCATGGAGGATACTGCCTAGCAAAAAAATATTCTTGGGAAAAATGCGCAATTGAAACATTTTTTTTTATAAGGCAGATTGTTAAATATAGGAAGAAATCAAATGGATAAAAGAGTTTTAAGAATTATTTTGTCATATCATGGCTATACAAGTAGGGCTATAAGGCATAGAAAAATATGGATTTAAAGAAGAAAATTTTAGTCCTAGGGTCTACTGGTATGCTTGGACATCAAGTTGTCAGATATTTTAAGGACGCCGATAATTATATAATTAGTAATCTTGCATACAGATATAAACTCGATGAGAGCACTATTATTCTTAACGTATTTAATGGTAAGGCTTTGGAGGAGGTTATTGTTAAATTAAATCCAGACTTTATTATAAATTGTATTGGAATTCTTCTTAGGAGCGGTCAGGACGAAGAAAGTTATATATATTTAAATGCTTATTTACCAAATCAATTGAAAAGGATTGCTAATAGCATTAATGCAAAATTAATACATATTTCAAGCGATTGTGTCTTTTCTGGTTTGAAGGGAGAATATATCGAGAGTGACACAAGAGACGGTAAAGGTATTTATGCTGAAACTAAAAAATTAGGCGAGATAATTGATGACACTAATCTAACGCTGAGAACTTCTATGGTCGGTCCAGAATTAAAAAAAAACGGAGAGGGTTTGTTTCATTGGTTCATGAGAAATAATGAATATACTCTTTATGGATTTAAAAATACTATCTGGTCAGGGGTTACAACAATAGAACTAGCTAAAGTTATTGGGTGGACCATCGAAAATCATATAACCGGCCTGCATCACATAACTAATAATTCCCCAATCAGCAAGTATGATCTGCTGGTGTTATTCCAAAAGTATACAAAAAAAGTCATTAATATTAAATCTGTCGATGGAGAATATACGAATAAGAGTTTTAAGAATACAAAGTCGTTATTAAGTTACGAGATCCCAGCTTATGAAAAAATGATTATTGAAATGGCTGATTACATTAATAACAATAAGACTCTCTATCCTCACTACAAGCCTTATAGTTAGAGTAGAAGATAAAAGTATATTAATAGTTGCAGGATATTTCTGCTTTAAAGATTTTATAATAAAGAATCTGAGGCCAATCACTCTCTTTTTATACAATCGAATTTTGCTTATTTAGCGGACAGTGGAAGTACTGCAAAAAATGAATTAGCAACTAAATCATAGTTACTTAATAATATAGTGATGAAGCGAAGGTATTGGCTGTTATGAGAAAATTTTAAAGACCTATTTTAAAAAAATGAAAAAAAAAATACAGCGGCTAAAAATTCACCAAGGCTTTATAAAATATTTTAAAAATACTTCTTGGGTTCTTTCTGAGAAAATATTCAAGGCTTTCGTTGAGGTTTTTATAGGCATTTGGATTGCAAGATATTTGGGCCCCGAGCAATTTGGTTTATTTAGTTATGCGCAAAGTTTTGCTGCTCTTTTTTTAGTACTCGCTACTTTAGGGCTTGATGGGATAGTTATCCGAGAGCTTATTAAAGATAGTACCAAGGCGGAAAAACTAATTGGGACAGCGTTCGTATTAAAATTAATAGGTGCCATTCTAGTACTTTTAATTTTAATAGTCGCAGTAAATTTTACTTCAAATGATACTTATACAAATACATTAGTTTTTATAATTGCATCAGCAACAATTTTCAAGGCGTTTAATGTTGTCGACCTTTACTTTCAGGCAAAGGTGCTATCCAAGTATGTCGTTTTTGTAAATACAATAGTTTTATTTATAAGCAGTGTAATTAAGATAGTGTTGATTTTAAATGAAGCGCCGCTTATTGTTTTTGCTTGTGTTGTTCTTTTTGATAGTGTCGTTTTAGCTGTAGGGTTTATTTATATATATATTAAAAAAAATACAACATCTGGCGTCAAACATCTATCATTCAATATATTAACTGCTATCGGTTTATTAAGAGATAGCTGGCCTTTGATATTAAGTGGCCTAGTCACTACAATTTATATGAGAATAGATCAAGTTATGATAAAAGAGATCCTTAACACTGAGGCAGTAGGGCAATATGCGGCTGCAGTTAGACTAAGTGAGGCATGGTATTTTATTCCAGTGGTTGTCGCATCTTCGCTGTTTCCTGCAATTGTGAATGCTAAAAAACAAAATAAAGAGTTGTATTATTCGAGACTTAAAAGGCTTTTTAGTTTGATGGCATGGACAGCAATTATTATAGCAATTGCCACCACATTCATGGGTGACTGGGCGATAAATTTTCTTTATGGTGATCAATATAGTGGGGCTAGCGCAGTTTTGATCATTCATGCATGGGCTGGAATATTTGTTTTTTTAGGCGTTGCCAGTGGGAAGTGGTTTTTATCTGAGAACTTGCAAATATTAGCGTTTTGGCGAGTCTTTTGTGGAATGATTATCAATATTATATTGAACATCATTTTAATTCCGAAATATGGAATTCAAGGTGCCGCTGTCGCAACGTTAATAGGTCAATCAGTTGCCGCTTATTTCTTTGATTTTTTTAATAAAAAAACTAGAACTATGTTTTATACAAAAACAAATTCTCTGTTTTTTAGGAGCATGAAATGATAGATAAAATAATAAAAACTACCCTGGTAGTATTCCACCCAAAAATTTTTATACGACTAATTTCAATGTATTCAATTGGTTATCTTAATGAAATAGGTTGGATTAATTCATTTAAAAATAAAATGCCAATAGATAAGAACTCCAATCCATTACCGTGGGTTACATATGGATTTATAGATTTTATTTCTGAGAGATTAAACAAAAGCATAGATATTTTCGAGTATGGTTCTGGTAATTCTACATTGTGGTATGCAACGCAGGTTAGATCCGTTACATCTGTTGAACATGATAGAAAATGGCATGAGAAGATAAAAAATAGCATACCAGAAAATGCAGATATGCATTATCAGGAATTAGAATATGGCGGGGCATATTCTGAATATCCAAGTCAATTAAATAAAAAATTTAATATAGTAATTATTGATGGAAGGGACAGGGTTAACTGCATTAAAAATTCAATCAATAACATTAATGATGATGGTATTATTGTTTTAGACGATTCAGAGAGACAGAAATACAAAGATGGTATGTCTTTTTTATTGAATAAAAATTTCAAAAAGATTGATTTTTGGGGTATCAGTCCAGGATCTTTTCATAAAAAGAATACAACGGTTTTTTATAGAGAGAATAATTGCATAGGAATATAATCTCGCTCGAAAAATTCTTGTATTAAAGGCCCTTATTTTATGCAGTTTCTTTTTTTTACGAAGACAATGTGGCATGAAATGCCAAGAATTAGGCATCAATTAGCAAGGCTATTGTGTAAAAATCAGCACGATGTTTTTTTTGTACAAAAACCATGCTTCTTTTGGGAAAGACCTAAGTGTGCATTTAAAAAAGAAGGCATTAAATTTTTTCAATTTAAGCAGTTAATTCATCATCAATTAAGAATTGCATCAATACTTCGTTGCTTCAATTCACTATATGAGATTATTCAGATTAGGAATTGTTTTAGTAATATTGATAAAGATACAGTTATTATTAACTTTAATTATGACTACTATTTTTTAAAAAAAATATTCCCATCTAATAAAATAATAACGATTCTTAATGACGATTTTGTGTCTCAATGTAGATTGCCTTTTAATCATCATATGCAGCATGCACTTGAAAATACATGTTTATCAAGTGATATTGTGTTAACTACGTCAGAATCATTGAAAAAAAAATTAAAAAAACATACGACTTCTAGGCTTTTTTTTCCATGGTCAAGTTCGACTTATAATTTCATCAAAGATAAGTTAAGAACGAAAGTATTGGTCTGGGGATATATTACAGAAAGGTATGATTTTGATTTAATTTCAAATTTAATTGGGGAGAATCAACATATTATTTTTTATATAGTTGGTGAGACAAATAAAAACTGTAGAAAAATCTTACATCACCTAACTATAAAACATAAAAATATAGTTATTAAGGGGCCAACAAATTTATTTGATTTACCTATGAGTGAATTTTGCGCAAGTTTGACCGCATTCAAAAAAGGCGTTGATGAAATAGAGTCTATTACGATTACAAATAAGGCATTTCAATTGCTCTCATATGGCATTCCTTTGGTGGTCCACGGAATGCCAAATTTTATAAAGAATCCGGCTATTTTTGTTTGCAACGACCAAAAGATGATTAATAAAAGTATTCAATATTGCCATCAAAATATTGAACAGCTTCAGAGGTATATTTTCCCGCTAGTGATTAAAAATTCAGAAAACAATCGACTCACTGAATTCATGAAAATTATTAATAAACCAAACATTAAAGCATTGTGATTAATTACAATAAGTTTAATATTTTTATAAGAGAACACTGCTTAACCTTTCTATTTGTAGTTATATTAAGTCCTATTTTTGTTAGTCTTGACCTTTCCCAAGGTTTAAAATTTGATGAATTTTTTTATGGGTTAGATAATCCTTCATACAAATATCCATCCATACCTATATCAGTTCTAATAATTTTAGTTCTTTCTGTATGGAACCTTAAAGGCTTGTTATGCAATAAGAGAATTCAGATATTGTCGATTTTGGTATCAATACATATAGGCCTAAATCTAAGTTTCGGCATTACGAGAGCTGCTATAGTAGGCATAGGAATGATGCTTATTGTTACTTCATACTATAATTTTTTGCGCATTATAAATGATAGAAATGTCTATAAAAATTTTTATGTAGCACTTGCTTTTGTAATAGCTGTTAAATTATTCTTTGACCTCCTAATGACCATAATGTCTTTTTCTCCTTACTATTTACAGTTTAGTAATACTTTGCATAACTATTTTGTAAATATTAGTATCGGGGAGGCAACTAAGTTTTTTTCAACAAGATTTTTTATTAGTAAGAATTTTGTAATATACAATTATTATGATTATTTCCCATTCATATATTATTTATCAGCTACCCTATCCGTTCAAAATCTTCTGCGAAGGAGATATTTAATTTTATCTCTTATTGTTTTAGTTTTTTCTAATCTTGCAGTTATTGGTAGTGGATCACGATTATTTATGTACTCAATTTACTTAATTCCTTTTTTATATATTTTTTACCAATTTACAAAACTTAGTCTAGAGAGGTATTTTTATCTATTTTTATTTGTAAGTTTTGCCATCATTCTTATTGTTGCCTTTAGTGAGTTTCAGGCGTCCGATATATCATTAATGTCGAGATATAACCATATCCATCAATATTTTGAAAACTTTAGTTTAGTTAATTTAATTTTTCCTTTTTTAAATGAACATAGAATCCAATCTTCAGGCTCATTACATAATGAGTTGCTAGAAATATTTAGTTTTTTTGGTTTTGTGATCGTTTATTATTTATTTTTATTAAAGCAAATATTTTGTAATACAAAAATAGAGTTTAAGTTTATTGCATACCTTTTAATATTTGTCTTAATTATTGGCACCTTAATTCAGATCAATATATCTAACCCTTATGTAGGTATTATTACTGGAGCAATATTTGCTGTAATCTCACGTGGACCAACTAAAATTCGACATCAATTATGATTGCTACAGATGAAGATTTTTGCTCCTCTGCTTACAAAAAAAATAGTTTAATTATTAATTTTCCCATTAATAAATTACTAGCTCAGTACTTTATTTGAGTATTAAATGATACTAATTTAGTGCTATTCTAGAGTTATTTAATGAAGGTTATAAATGTTCAAAGATAAAATTATATTAATCACGGGTGGAACGGGCTCATTTGGAAATGCTGTTTTGCTTCGTTTTTTAAAACTAGACATCAAAGAAATTAGAATTCTTAGTCGAGATGAGAAAAAGCAAGATGATATGCGGCGTAAGTTTGTGGATGATCGACTTAAATTCTATATAGGCGATGTTAGAGATTACGAATCAATAATGAATGCAATTAGAGGTGTTGATTATGTATTCCATTCTGCAGCACTTAAGCAAGTTCCATCGTGTGAATTTCACCCGATTGAAGCAGTAAAGACAAATATCCTAGGAACTGAAAATATTCTGACTGCTGCGATTAATGCAGATGTAAAGCGCGTGATTTGTTTGAGCACCGATAAAGCTGTATATCCAATTAATGCCATGGGGATATCCAAAGCAATGATGGAAAAAGTTGTTGTTGCAAAGTCACGTCAAGGCGGTGAATCGACTGTTATTTGTACAACGCGCTATGGCAATGTTATGGCCTCGAGAGGGTCTGTTATCCCATTATTTCTTGAACTAATGCATAAGAGTAAAGAGTTGACTCTCACTGACCCTGGTATGACGCGCTTTATGATGACTTTAGATGATGCAGTAGACCTTGTTTTATTTGCTTTCACTCATGGAAACTCTGGCGATATTTTTGTGCAAAAAGCTCCAGCTGCAACAATTGGTGTCATGACTAAAGCGCTTTGTGAAGTAATGGGAAAGCCTGATTATCCAACTCGGGTTATAGGCACAAGACACGGTGAAAAGAGATACGAATCATTACTCACGAAAGAAGAGATGCGATTCGCGGTAGATATGGGCGACTACTATAAAGTTCCTCCGGACTTAAGAGATCTAAATTATGCTAAGTATGTTGATATTGGAGATAAAAATTTTACACATGCAGTTGAGTATAATTCAGATAACACTGAGCAATTGGATGTTGAGGGTATGAAGTTGCTCCTAAATAAATTAAAATCTATTCAAGTCGCTTGTGGGGGTGAGATCAGTGAACCTGAAGACTGACATAAATGTATTAGTCACAGGAGCGAATGGCTTTATTGGAAAAAATCTCATCGTCCATTTGAATAATTTGGGTATGCCTGTTCTAACATATACTCGCGAAAACTCTGCCCAGGATTTGCCAGGCTTGTTAAAAAAATCTGACTTCATTATTCATCTTGCAGGAGAAAATCGACCTGTAGATGAAAGAGATTTTAATGCCGTTAACGTAGAATTGACGTCATCAATTTGTGAGGCAGCGTGTTCTATAGGAAAAAAAATTCCGATTATTTTAGCTTCATCCGTACATGCTAATCTTGATAATGCTTATGGTAGAAGTAAGTTGAAAGCCGAAGCTGTAGTAAAAAAATTTAAAGTTGATACGAGTAGTTCTGTGAATATATACCGCTTACCAGGAGTGTTTGGAAAATGGTGTAAGCCTAATTACAATTCTGTTGTAGCTACCTTGTGCCATAATATTAGTCATAATCTACCTATCAAAATTAATGACCCATCTTTTGAGCTAAATTTAGTATATATAGACGACGTTGTTGAAGAATTTATCAATGTTGTGCGAGGAAAGTTGGATACAAAAAAAGCATTGTCTGTTCAGCCCGTATATAAAATTACACTTGGTGAATTGGCGGATCAAATTAAACTCTTTAAAAAAAATTGTGACTCACATACTACAGAGGAGTTTAGTGGTGTGCTTGTTCGTAAACTATATTCAACCTTTATTAGTTATCTCCCTTCCAAGAGCTCTTAGAACTTCAACTTATAAGGTATAGAGGCAAACAAGATATGAAGAAATTAAAAATAGTAACAGTGGTGGGCACACGCCCAGAAATTATCCGATTATCAAGAGTGATGACCAAGTTGGACGAACATTGTGAGCATGTGTTGGTGCATACGGGGCAAAACTATGATTATGAGCTGAACGAAATTTTCTTTAATGATTTAGGTATTCGTAAGCCGGATTATTTTTTGGGCGCAGCGGGTCAAAATGGTGCTGAAACCATTGGTAATGTCATTATTACAGTTGATAAAGTGTTAGCTGAAGTTGAGCCTGAAGCTTTGTTGGTGCTGGGAGATACGAATAGTTGCATGGCTATTTTATCCGCCAAACGTCGGAAAATACCTACATTTCACATGGAAGCCGGTAATCGTTGTTTTGACCAGCGAGTGCCCGAAGAGATTAATCGCCGCATAGTTGACAGCATTGCGGATGTTAATTTGACATACAGCACTATCGCCAGGGACTATTTGTTGAGGGAGGGTTTTTCGCCTGACTTGATCATTAAAACAGGCAGCCCAATGTTTGAAGTGCT
>TARA_B110000971_G_scaffold88434_1_pt1 | contig 24082 bp, 31 predicted proteins | sample TARA_B110000971 | Tara Oceans TARA_B110000971 (sample SAMEA4397842) | marine metagenome | biome: Polar Biome; feature: [SRF] surface water layer (ENVO:00010504); material: water (ENVO:00002006), including particulate matter (ENVO:01000060) such as... | depth 5 m | reverse complement strand
TGAATACCTTGAATACCCTGTGCGCCTGTGGGGCCTATTACATTACCTGCGTTAACTGTGCTTGAATCTGCTAGTGTTAGTACTAAATCATTTGCAACGATCGCCGCTGAAGTTATTCCAGCATTGCCATCGCCTTGTATTCCTTGGACTCCTTGGTCACCAGTCGTTCCCTGTATTCCTTGTGTACCCTGTGTTCCCTGCGGTCCAGTGGCACCTAAGCCACTTAAATCTATTGTAGTACCATCGTATGTAAAGTCACTGCCTGACACACTAATTGTTGGCCTACTTGTTAAATCTGTATATGTTCCAGTAAATGCAACTGTCGAAAGTTGTGTATTACTGTTACTTAATGCATTGGCTACTTCTGCCAAACTGTCTAGGTTTACGTTAGCGCCACCTTTAAGCAGTGTAACTTGACCATCAACGTATGCCTGCATATTTGTATTAGCAGTCGTTAACTGTGATTCTACTACAATATTACCTGCGGTTGCATCTGGAATAACTGCATTACCGAATGTTATAGCACCAGCCGCCGAAGATATAGTAGTTGTGCCAAGTGTAATAGTGTTACCGCTTAGATATAAATCTCTAAATTTATTTGTGCTTGAACCTAAGTCATAGGCTTCATCGGCATCCGGAATAATACTTCCGTCCAGTGATCCTAAAAAGGCTGTTACTCTTGCGTCTTGATATGCAATTGTTGTTAAGTCTGCATTGCCTGCCTGCCCTGTTAAACTAATTGTGTTACCAGTTAGTGTTAAATCCTGGGCATCGTTATCCACGTTGCTGTATCCATTATCACTTAGGTATGTTGCAACATTACTATCAGCGTAATTGCCTGCAACACTGCCTAGTGCTGTCGTTATATCTACATTTGAACTACCACCACTAATCGAAATAACATTTCCTACAATGCTAAGTGATTGAATTGTGTCGTCTAACAGTGTACTTAAATTAACACTGTTGCCTCCACTAATTGTTAGTGCTGTAGAGCCTGCGTCCCAACTTAAACTTTGTGTATTTGAGACTGCTGGTGTGAATGTAAACTCTCCTGCGTTATCATATGTTAAACTGCCGTCACCACTAGCCGCCGCTGTAGTTACGCTTAAATCTGTTAATGCAACACCACCTGAACTAGCAACTGTACCTGGTTCAAACGTGCTGTTCGCAGTACTCCATATAAGAGCCTGCCCGTTAGTGATACTGCCTATTGAAGCAACATCATTTAAATCTGCAACACTACTGCCGCTTATATTTGCCGCCGCACCACCTGTTGCTGTAATTGTTATCGAGTCACTACCTGGATTTGCAGAAACACTAATACCTGTTCCACCAACAAAGTTTAAACTATCGTTAGTAGACTCTGGAATAATTTGTGTGCTGGTATCGCCCTCTGCTTGTATTCTAGTAAAAGCATTTACTGTGGGGAATGTAGCATCTATTGTTAATGTCTTTCCATTAACATCTGGAGTAACGGTTATGTTCGTACCGCCTCTGAGGTCTACGTTAGCATCTGTGTAACTAGTAGTACCATTTGTTAATTTAATATTGCTTAGGTAACTTCCGCCTGCGGCTACGTTACCACTGATTGCACTATCAACTTGGGCTTTAGTATATACATCAGCCGCTAGTGAAAAGTTCGCCGCCGGTATTGAACCTAAGTTTTGTGAGTTTACAGCTATATCTGCTGTACCTCTAAAGTACTGTGAGAATATTTGACTATATTTGTTAGTACTATTACCTAAATCGTATGTAACATCTAAAGCAGGAGCGTTGTCAGTTGTAGTGAACATTGCTTGGGCCACATGGGCATTGAATGTTACACTGTCTAACTTATTAGTAATGTCTGTATTGTTTACAAAACTTAATGCACCAGCGCCGTCAGTAACCATTATCTGATTTGCTGTGCCGTCTGCTGTTGGTAATGTTATAGCGCCAACAGATAAGTTAGTTGCAACTAAACTGTTCGCTGTTATTGTGCCGTCTGTGACAGTTACATTGCTGTTAGCGCCTAGTATGCTAAATGTAGTACCATCAAATGTGATGCTGTCTGAACCATTAGCAATATTGCCGTCTGCGTTTCCAACAATTATTGTGTTAGCATTCGCTGAGCCTAAGGTTAAACTACCCGCTCCAACTACTGCATCAATTGTTAATACGTTGTCATTTAAACTTAATGTTGTATTTGCACCAGATTGTAATTTGTAGAACTCTAAGTATGCTCCGTCGTTTTGAGCAAACAGTCCTACACCTGTGGAACCGATATTTCTACCTTGCCCAGTGACTGATGTGTTGGCGCTGGATGATGATGTTTCATTTACAAAAGCACCGACATTAGCATCGTAAACCAAGATTTGGTTATCTGCTATGTTGCTAATTATAAATTGTACACTTTCGTTTGTGGTGATTGCCATATGGTTATCCTGCTATCTTGTATAGCAGTATTTATCACTTTAGACAATTTTTGTGCTTATGCAGACATCCTGATGTAATTAATGGAGCCATAATCAGTTGCGTATGTTGTTCCGTCGCCTAAGTGTGATCGGTCAATAACAACTCTGAGGTATGTGAAGTTGCCGACAACAGTGTATGCTTCTACACCTGTGTACCCTGCTGTGCCTGAAACTGGAAACTGTTTGTATCCACCTTGGCTTGCTGGTAAGCCAGCTTGTATTTGAATACTAAACCAGTCTGTTTCAGTAGGTGTTAAGGATAAAGTACCTTGGACACTGACCCTGCCTTTAAAGGCTGAGAATGCTACTGCAAGTGTGTGCGTACCATCTGAGTAGCCGTAATAACCATCGCCTTCTACCTTGTCAGTAGTAACGTTCATTGATGAGCCTGTGGAGCTCTGTACTAGGATTGATTTTCTATTTATAGTCATACTTGTATTTATCTATTTCCGATTTCTTTGATAACAATGGTTTCTGTAATACACTTTATAGAACCGGGGTGCTTTAATTTCATATACATCGACACTTCTTCCACGCTGTCCTTAGACAAGTACACATTGTTGTATGCTAGTTTACAATGCTCTACTCCAAGTATGTCCAGAACATAGTTTTGTAACATAGACATGTGTTCATCGAAGTGTGCGTGGTCTATTCTGTAAATACCAGGTAAGCCGTATGCGCCTTGCCTTCGGTACCCTTGTACTTTAGGTGGTTCAAACTCTATCTTAGTATCGAACTTTTCGTAGTACACACGGTCTCGTAAGACTGTCTTGTTATATGCACTGTATGGTTGATCACTGACTTGGTCCAGAGCCTCGATGTGTCTATCACTTAGCGGACCTTGTATCTCTGAAATCATATTAGCAAACTTTTCTACAAATTCATCTAGAAATTCTTTTTGAGTAAAGTATGCATGTCGTGTAAATCCATTAACTAGTCGGGTATTCCACGATCTCTCTATTGCTTTGTCGGAATCTTGTAGCCAGCCATATGAAAACCACTGGTACAGTTCTTGCATAGTCGCATCGGATTTAAAACTAACAATATTGTCAGTTACTTGAACGCTGTTGCCGGTGATACTTGCTTTGTAAGGGTACTGGTTATAAAACTTCTTAACAGTACCCTTAACAATTATATCTGCATAGTCTTCACGAATCAGCGGTTGCAAAACTAATCTCTCCGTCAACATATTCTACAATAAGTTTACAGTTCCTTAGGTCTTCAAAAAGTATACGTTTGCTTAATGGTTTCTTAAGGTCAGTTTCAAATAATCGTTTCAGTGGCCTAGCACCCATCGTAGGTTCATAGCCTTCTGTAACAAAGTAATCAGTTGCTTCTGGTGACAGTTCTAATACAATGCCCTTGTCCTTTAACTGCTCATTAGTTTCGTCTGTGATACGTTTCACAATCTTTCTAATAACAGGCAATCCTAGTTTGTTAAACTTAATAACAGCATCAATTCTGTTTCTAAACTCTGGAGTGAAGAAACTGTTAACTGCTTTAAGGTCTGTGTTCTTTTTCTTCTGGTCTCCGAAACCTATCTTTAACTTTTCAGCATCAGCGGCTCCTAAGTTACTGGTCATCAACAACACAACATTACTGAAGTCTGTTGTTTTGCCTGTAGCGCCTGTCAGTCTACCGTCGTCCATTACTTGCAATAAGATTTGCAATACTTCTGGTGCGGCTTTCTCTACTTCGTCTAATAGTAATACACAATTTGGATTTTCTTCAACACTGGTAAGTAGTTGTCCTTGCCCCATCTTGCCTTCTGCGTGTCCTACATAGCCTGGAGGAGCACCGATCAGTTTACTTACACTATGACGTTCCTGGTACTCACTCATATCAAAACGTATTAGTTTTGCTTCTAGTTGTTCTGCTAACTGCTTTGCTGATTCAGTTTTACCTGTACCAGTGGGGCCGACTAACAGGAATGATCCGATTGGCTTGTTAGGCTCTCTTAGTCCTGACTTAGCAACTAGTATTGCTTCTACAATTTGGTCAATAGCATCGTCTTGTCCGTACACTTTATTCTTAATGCGTTTGTCTAAACTCTTATAACCTTCTGTACTGTCAATGTCAATAACATCTTTACCGATACCACTCATTTTTGCAATAACATGTAGGATATCATCCATTTGTACTTCCTCTTCGCCACGCAATTTTACTCTTGCTCCAGCGGCGTCCATAACATCAACGGCTTTGTCTGGGAAGTATTTGTTCTTAACATATCTATCTGCCAAGTCAACTGCTTTCTCTAGTAGTTCGTCTGAGTAGGTTACTTTGTGGAAGTCGCTAAAGTTAGGACTCAATCCTTTTATAATCAGCGTTGTTGTAGGCACATCCGTAGGCTCTACGTTAATACGCTGGAACCTTCTAATAAGTGCTTTGTCCTTCTCAAAGTGTGTTGCATACTCGTCACTTGTTGTTGCACCAATTGTGAGTAGTTTACCTCTGCCAAGTATTGGCTTCATAAGGTTTGCAATGTCTACACTACTGTTACCAGCACTACCAGCACCCATAATCATGTGTATCTCATCAATAAACAATATGACGTTCTTATTTGCTTCTAAACTGTCCAGTACAACTTTGATACGTTCTTCAAAGTCTCCTCTGTATCTAGTACCAGCAAGTAATCCGCCAATGTCTAAACTGTATACAGTTTTATTTTTTAGTGCGTTAGGTACCTGCCCTTCAACAATCTTTAACGCAAGTCCTTCAGCGATAGCAGTTTTACCTGTGCCTGGTTCACCGATAAGTATTGGATTATTCTTTTTACGTCTTGCAAGAATGTGTACAAGATCATCAACTTCTTCTGCTCTGCCGATTAGAGGATCGATCTCACTCTCAGCGGCTTTCACGTTTAAGTTAATTAGGAACTCTTCAGCTTCTTTTAATGTGTCGCTCACAGTTCTGTTCTTTGTTAGCCACTCTACTATCTTAGCACGTTCAATGCCATTGAGTTCGCACAGATACTTTGCGTGAGTATGATCTTCGCTAAGAATACTAATAAACAAATCAACTGGCGACACTTGATCCCTAGAACTGAATATTACTTGAGCAAACGCCCGTTGTAATACTCGCTCGATACTTACTGTCTTCTTAGGTTTACCATCGTATATTACTTCGCCGGTTAAACCATTGTGATCATTGTCTACTAAGTAGTCAATTAAGTCGTCCTTTGCAGTAATATAATCACAGTCAATCTTATCAAGCACTTCTACTACAGCATCGTGCTCTAGTAGTGAGTACATCAAGTGTTCTAGTGTTACATATTCGTGCTTGTTTTCTGTTGCTTTCTGTACTGCATCTGAAATAATTGTGTCGATATCGCTCATATGATTATTTATGATTCCTGTGAAAATTCAAATAAAGGTGCTAGTTCACCTGCTTCATGCATTTCTGTAATAATGTCGCACCCACCAATCAATTCACCTTTAATGAATAGTTGTGGGAATGTGGGCCAGTCACTTATACTTGGTAGTGTTGCTCTAACTTCTTGGTCTGCTAAAATATCCACAAACCCAAACGGTTTACCAATGTCTTTTAATACCTCTATTACCCTAGCACTAAAACCACACTTGGGTTGATAAGGGTCGCCTTTCATAAACAATAGCACATCAGTGCCATCGATCATTTCTTTAATGTTTTTTTCTATTTCTCTCATAATACTATTTAATGTTCCTTGTTAATAATGTTCTCTAATTCTTGTAAAAAATTGTCAGTCACATCGGGCATGACTACAGTTAGTTCTACATACAAATTACCCTTGGCACCAGTGTCTGGGTCAGGCATGCCTTTACCAGCTAACCTAAGCGAACTGCCAGGCGTTGATCTTTTGGGTATTTTAATATCTATTTGTTTGTTATCCAAATGTGTTATTCTTATTTCAGTACCTAACAATGAGTCGAAGTATGTAATGCTACATCTGATTAGTAAGTCATTGTGATTAACCGTTTCCCACTCGGGCGGGTTATATACATGTAGCCTAACTATTAAGTCTCCCACAGGCAAGCCTTGATACCTAGCTGGACCTTTGCCACGCATATTAAATTTAGTACCGTGCTTACTACCACTCGGTATAATTAACTTGAACTGTGCGTAACCGGTGTCTATAACCTTGTCTGTGCCCGTGTAAGCCTCGTTAAGGTTAATCTTTATATCAATTACACCGTCTGGGTTACGTTGTGGTTGTGGTTGTCGTCTATTACCAAAGAACTGGGAGAATATATCATTCATGTCTCCTGATTGTCCTGCAAACGGGCTAGGGTTATCGTACTCTTGTTTCTTTTGTGGATCACCTAATACTTCGTATGCTTCTTGTACCTTTTTGAATTCTTCTGGATCACCGCCCTTGTCCGGATGATGTTTACTAGCCAACTTCTTATAGGCTTTCTTTATCTCGGGTGGGAGAGTGGTGTGGTTAACGCCTAATGTTTCGTAATAGTCCATAGAGTTATTATACTATAACGTTGACCTGTAGTCAAGTGTTAAGAAAGGTTATTTACTAAGTTGATTATATCTTGCACAGTTTGTACTGCATCAATTTCCGCATCGTCAACTTCAACATCAAACCGCTTTTCAACCTCAAGAACCAGCTCAACAGAATCTAAACTGTCAGCATTTAACTCTTCAAATAGATCCATGTGCGGTTCTACTTCGTCTAACTTCAGTCTAAAGTGTTCTGCAATCATCGATATTACTATGGATTCGTTGTTATTCATCTCTATTAAATAGTTTCTTTAGTGAGAAACTCTCCTTGAAATCTTCTTTGACAGGCACTGCTGATTGAGTCTCCGTGTCCTTGTTTATAATGTCAACTTCTTCTGCTTGATTAGCCTGTCTTTCTTCATTTTCTTCTAGCCAACCTTTAACACCTTTTGGTGCAGTTGCTTCCCTGTAATAATATATAATCTCTTTTTGTTGGTTTATATATCGTTTAATCTCTTGTAAGTTTGCCGCCATACGTTCATAGCCATCGGGTGTAATTGCAAATATAACAAAGTCACCATCTAATAGTATTTCAATTTCAGCAATCTTCTGTTGTAAGTTGCCACATGCTTCGATTACAACACCGCTTTCATCTGTTAGCTGGTCTAGTTGTATACGATTACCTTCTGCATCTTTAACCACACGCCTTGCACTGGAACCGTCTTCTTTAATGTAGTCTTCGTATTGATACTTGTCTGTTGTGTAGTACCACTTACCACTGCCAATGTTCTTTTTACCTGTGGCAGGTTTACATGGTGTGTTGGAAATAACTTTCCAATTCACATCCGCTAATGATATCTCTTTTGGTAAGGGTGGTGCATATATTTCTACTTCAACAGTTTCTGTTATTACTTTCACTGGAGGTAAGGGTTGATATTGAGACGTTGTACTACATGCTCCAAGCATAAACACTAGTCCTACTACTGCTAATTTTTTCACCATGAGTATCCTATATTAAATGTTGAGATATTATCCTGCAAGGTAACGTCTTTGGTGTACAAGTTACCTGCTCCTACAGTAATACCATTCTCAAACTTATATTCAACACTAGTTTGATTTCTTGTATAGTTACCATCCTCTACCAAGTACTTGTTAGTAACTAGTACATTAGGGGACATAGTGAATTGAAACCAAAGACTGTTTCTCCATATAGCTTCGGATACTACATCTGTTTGTAATGTTGCTATTGAGAATTCATTACTTGCTTTAAATCGTTTTGTACGCAATAGTTTATATCCGTACCCAGCACCGCCGATATATCTCTTCTTGTCTGCTCTAAATTTGTTATGATCTAAACTTGCCAATACAAATGTGTAACCCTTAGGTGACCATGCATAGTTAATCTTGGCTGAGTTATAATACTTGTTAGTGGTCTCTGATCCGCCACTCTTTTGATAATTGAAAGTACTGTCTATGTCGTACTGCCATTTGTCGCTTTCCCACTGTTGTTTTATTACTGATGTTATGTTAAGACTGTCTGTGCTCTGCACCATGTTGCCGCCGATCTTTGCAGAGCCACCTGCCGCAACTTCTACTACCACGAGCATGGCTAGTATAAAAATTATTATCTTAGTTGCTTTCATCTCTTTCTACTTCTTCTAAATTTTGTATATCTCTACTGCTGGCTTCAACACTATCAAATACATCCTTAGTAGCATCGTTGGCTCTGGTCTCAATCATTCCAGGGCGCCTTCTTGCAAGTATTGTTAAATTGTGATCTCTGAATATCGCCATAGCCTCTTCGGCTTGTCTTTGATATTCTACACTAGAGACGGTTAACGAACCAATCTGTTCTATTTGACGACTGGCTGTATCTTCTAAACTTCTTATTGTTGTTTCATTAATGCTTGCCGCACTTTGCAGTGTAACATTATGTTGATTTAATGTATCTATTTGGACTTGCTGGTTCTGTACTGTTGTTTCCAACTTCCCCACAATAAACGTGTGGGCTCCGTAAGCAAACAATAGTGCCATACCGACAAATGGTAAACTTCTAATAAAACTTAACATGGTCTCGCTATCAACACTTGGTCAGTAGCGGGAGAATGAAATACTATATGCTTATTAATAGGTATAATATTTAAACTGCCTCTCATACTCTCTAATGTTTTTAGTAAAGTATGGTCAAAATCTGAATCTATTGCTAGTTCAGACAATCCTGACTCTGATAGTGCCAATTTCCCTTCTCCAAAGTTTATAAATTCTAGTTGTACACTATACTTATAATCTTTTAAATCTAGTATGTTGTCATTTAGGATTGCTTGGGTAAGGTTAGTATTATCCATAAGGAAGTGTTCAATTGATGTAGTCTTGTCTAGTGCTTCCATTTCTTTGCGTTGGTCTAATGTTTGATATGTTTCTGGAGTTTGGGCAACTAGATCAGCAAGTATACTCAAATCAAATGCTACTGCTTCGTCACTTACTAATGGCTTTACTTGCCAGTCTAAGTCACCACTTAAATGTGATATATCATCTACAAGTGTTTGGATATTTGGCAGTAACTCTTCGTTTCTATCAAACTCTACAAATACCATAAACTCATTATCCTCTGTGGGATTAGGACTTACTTCAACATCTCTATAAGGTAAAGCACCTTTGTTGATGAAGTTTGCTAAGTCTTCCCCTGCTTGTGATTCACCTACATAAAATCCTATAACTGAAATATTTTCCTTCTCACCTGTCTTAGGTTCAAATTCATCAATTGATATCTTTGGTAGTAATACACCGTCTAAGTCGTTCTCTTTTAAACTCATTATAGTTGTCCTGGTTCTTCTAAGCCTGGTGCCACTGGGTCTACTTCTGGCATAGCGTCTGGTTGTCCTAATGACTGTTCTTTTGCACCGTTAATTGCTTCCATATCTACATATGAATCCTCAGCGGCTTCGATCTGGTCTTTGTTAAATTCATCAACAAAGCGTCTAGGCATTCTAATCTCAACTACCCAGATGTTATTTGATTGCTTCTTAGCAACACGCCTAGGTACATCGCCCCTGACTCTAACTTCAGTATCTTCTAAGCCTTTAATCTTTCTTGGCAATTCCAGCTGATCTTTGTACATTTTTACTTCACAGTCGTTCTTTCTTAGTCTCGTTATTGCATCTGGATCAGGCATATCTTTTTCAGGATACATAAGTGCCACTTCAATGAAGTATCTGCCTAATTTTGGCCCAGCGACTACTTCGCCCTTGCTCCAATTTTTATAAGCATACAATTCGATGTTGTCTAACACACCTTCAAATTCCAACAGCATGTCTAATAGTGTATTAGTATCGCTGATTTTTTTGATGTTATCGTTAATAATTTTAGCTGTTCGCATAATGCCTCTCTCTCGTTACAACTATTTATCATATTATATCAGATAGCCACCCGAATTTTAAACTACGTTGTTTTGACCCGGCAGTCAAAGACATAAATATTTTTTGAGTATGATAATAAACCAGACTACATTAAACTCGAGATCACTAAATCCCCTTAGTTACTTCACTACAGGTTACGATTTCGTAACAATGTATACTCACGAAAACATTCCAAGGAGTTCAGCATGTCCAGAAGAAAACGTAAAGAACGTCAATTTAAAAAAGATATCAAGGAGAACAACCACTTGCAAGTAATCACCGGCGGTCAATTGGAGACCATACACCGAAGTAAAGAGGTACGCATAGTACCACGTAATTTTAAACAAGATGACTTATTAGAGTTATTGCAAGACGATACAAAACATATTGTTTTTGCTACCGGCCCAGCTGGTACAGGTAAAACGATTGTTAGCACCTTATATGCTATTCAGCAATTTAAAAAAGGTACCATTGACAAAATTATTATAACGAGACCAGCAGTATCAGTAGACGAGCAACATGGCTTTTTGCCAGGCACACTAGTGGAAAAGATGGCCCCGTGGACTAGACCTATAATGGATGTGTTCGAAGAGTTCTACCATCCCAAAGAGATTGAATATTTAGTTGAGAACAACAAAATAGAGATTGCGCCTTTGGCTTATATGAGAGGTAGAACATTTAAGAACTCCATTATACTAGCAGATGAAATGCAGAATGCTACCCGTGAACAAATGAAAATGTTATTAACCCGTATCGGTGATAATAGCAAGTTAATTGTTAACGGCGATTTGGCTCAGCATGACAGAGGCTTTGGAGATAACGGACTTAAAGACTTCCTGGAACTATTAGAGAAACGTAATAGTAATATGATGGGGTCTGTACAATTTACTAACAATGAGGTTGAAAGACATCCAGTAGTAAGCGATGTTCTTAAGATTTACCAACCTTCTGTTGAAGCATAACTAAAATGTTCTGACACAGTGGGTTGAATTCGTGGTCTTCGATATCATGGAGTTCACGCATTCGATCCACTGCACTCTGAACTGCTCTAATAGGATCTGGGTTATTCCCTTCAATGTGTTTATACACAAACCCGCCTAATTTAAACTCTGCCTCGCCCATTAACACACTAGCTTTATCAATCATTGCACTCGCAAAAGAAAATTCTGTATTCATAACGCATCTACCGAAGCTCTCGCTCGCTCTAATGTAGTTTCGAATATCCATCTAAAGTCTTCTGCATCCAAGTCAACTGGATGTGTTGTATAGTTTGCATTCGCTATTGCAGTTTCAACAAACAACTCTTGGTGCTTGGGCAAATAGCGTTCATATAAGTTCCATTCTTTGATATAAAATTCAAATACTGATAACAGTTTGTCTATATCGATGAACTGGTATGCGTTATTGTTTCTACGCAAACTTGCTTCTATAATTGCTGGAGCAAATAGAGTGTTAATCTCTCCATGCTTTAGTCCTGCTCTAGGCCCTACACTGAAACTAACATTGTGAATATGTCCTAACGCACAATCCATTGCTTTACTACCCAAGAAGCCAATCGTTGCAAATGCTTCTCTAAACTCAGGTGTAATCTCTGTGGTAGGCAAATGCTGTAGTGCTAAATTGATGCCATGTAATGCGGCACCTTCTGCTATAGGATGTTGTATTGTACTAGCCGCACCTTCTAAACAGTGTGTAAGGGCGTCTACGGCTATTATAAGACTGGTTGTAGTGGGTAGTGTGTCTGCTAGTGTGCTGTCGATTATAAGTATATCGGGCCTACAATTCTCATCATACACAGGCTTCTTATCACCCGGGCCTTTAACTATCATTAGACCCTTAGTTATTTCAGCACCACTGTATGTTGTTGGCACTGCTATAAATGTAGGTCTTACGTCTGCTAGGCTGTTATACACTACGCCTTTACCCAAGTCAACAATACTGCCGCCGCCCATTGCAAGTATGGAATCGCAATCACTGATAGCAAAGTCTTTGTATGCTTCTGCTATCTGGGCATGTGTCGGTTCAGTTAAGTCTCCGTACTTTTCGCCCCACATAACTACAGGACTGTAACCTGCATCAGTTAGTATTTGTTCAATGCCATGTTCTCTTGCCGCTGGAGTACTAAGAACAAACACGCCGCCATCAATATCATATTGATAACGTATCTCTTTTATGTTGTCTCTTAGTCCATTGGGCTTGAGGATTACATCTATGTTTTGTTCGTAAAACCGTGCCATTACTTTATTACCTTAATTGCAAACATGTAGGGATCAGGCTCAGATGTAGCCTTGTCATAATTCGTGTCCAGGTATGTTTCAAGTTCATACTTGTTTGCCTTCACAAACATGTCTACTTGACGTTTAATAGTAGGTTTATCGTAGTCTGGCCCTAATATAATAGTGCCATTGTCACTTGCTATATCCCACAGTTCAAGTGTTTTACTAATCACAGTGTCAATTGTGTTAGGTGCCTGTTGCATCTTATAAGGTAGCAGTGTGTATATTAAATCATACGGCATGTTATCCTTAAGAGCCTGCATATCGACATCTAATGGACTTGTTCTGTGGTACTCAATATTATCAGTGCCTTGCAAGTCTCTCTTAGTTTTTTCAAATTGTTTGTTTGTTAATGGGTGCTGGTCGAATAAATCGTGTAAGTGTAACGGGTTCTCAGTAACTTGTCTGCACAGCATAGCAGTCTTTGCCGTAGTGTGCATAAACTCGTTGAGTATGATGTTGTTCTCAGTAGCTCTGATATAATTCAATAAGACACATGATATGTCTGCGTTCGTTAAGCCAGGCATATCGTTGTTTAGTGCCAAACTTCTATCTAAGTTAGCCTCAGGTATCAAATCCATATTAGTAAATCTTTCTTAGGTGGTAATCGAACGGCGCAACTGTTTTAATCTCAAACGCTTTACCATGCTCATCCTTACCTACAAAGTGTGTTGCAGATTTCTTACTAATTGCAGATAGCAAAAACACTTTCTTATGTTTCAATTCACCATCATGGAACCAAACTGTAAGTTCATACTCTTCTGTTGTTAGCGTCTTCCACCATTCTTTCAACCATTGTTTCATAGGGCATTCATCTCAAGTTCTACAAGTGTTGCCGCTAAGTTAATTTCTGGATCTGCGACTGCAACACTCTTTGCTATGCCGTTTCTAATAATAACAATTGCTTGGTCTTGCTTGTTCTCAGTATCGCCCCAAAGTTGCAAGTTCCTGTACATAAACTTGTACACTTCCTCATACTCTTCGGGTCTTGCCTGACTCACAATCATATTACGGGCATCTTTGTATTTAGCCTGTTTAAATAAGTCAATTGCACTAATCATCCAATCCGATGTATTACCATCACCTGCTTGTGGCTTTTGCAAAGTACCGCCTACTACGTTTTGCTGTACCAAGTTAATTGCTTTACGCAAGTCTGGATAAGATGCTTGTACATAAGTGTCTAGTGTTTCTAAGTCTATCCCTACGCCTTCTTCAATACAGATTGTGGCTATACGAGCTGTAAATTCTTTCATATCTAGTTTCTCAATATGGAAACCTTGGCACCTACTATGCAATGCAGGAATAACACGTTGTGGGTAGTTGCATGTTAACAAGAATCTACAGCTAGTATGATATGTTTCCATTACACCACGTAGGGCCGCTTGACCATTAGGGGTAATGTAATCAGCCTCATCTAGCAATACATATTTCATATCACCAAATGGCATTGTGCTACTAAAGTTTGTAATCTTGTTACGAATAGTGTCTACATTGTTTTCGTTACTAGCATTAATCTCTAAAATATCCATGCTGTCTACATCTAGTTCTGCTAATAATACCTTTGCAAGTGTAGTCTTACCTGTACCAGGTGCACCACTAAACAGTAAGTGAGGTAAAGCACCTTCTTTCACCCACCCATTTACTTGGTTACGTTGAGCGTCATCTCTGAACACATAGGTTTCGGTGTTGTTAGGGCGATATTTTTCTACCCACAAATCTCTCATACTTTTTTCCTTACTTAAAGGTTATTAGGCAAAATACTTATAGTATTCTGGTCGTTGTAGTCGCCGTTAATGGTAAACAATCTAGTTGTTACAGTTTTCTTAACACCGGTAGCTATATTCTCATACGTTGTAAGGGTTTGACTGATTAATCCATCTCTAGGTTGTTCAAAGATTAGGTCGTTTTCATAGTCGCTAATCACTCTCGCTGACTTTTTATATTCAGCTTTTATTGTTTTTACTGTCATTTGTACTTCTCCATAATATGTACTCATTATACACGATACCAAAACCGATGTCAAGTGATAAATAACATATATAATTTAGTAGGAGATTACCTTGGCAAACGAATACAAATATGGTCAGAAAGGCGTGTCAACTGATATACAGTTCGGCAAACGTGGACCTAGGCTTGTCGCCAACGCTTCCACAACATCATTACAAGTTACAGCCGCAGACGGCACAACACTAAACAATGTAAGAATTGCAGATGGTGTTATTAGTTCCGATGCTGTTACAAAAGGGCAGATGGATGCCGCAGTAGCGAACGCACAGGGCAATGCATACAACATAACACTAGGCACAGGCGGTGACGGAAGTTTTATTTCACCCGGTGCTGTAGGAACTTTAACTTCAAGCACTAGTGTTTCACAAGCAATTGATGACCTCAACGAGGCAATGCTTAATGTACAAAATAATACGTTCGTAAAAGCAGTAGACTTTACGGCAGACGTAGTAGAGGGCGGTGACCCATTAACTGTAACATTGACAACCACTGTTACCGGTACTGCGGATCAATACACAATTGATTGGGGCGATGGTAATACAGATACTAATGTCTCAGATAGCACACCAAGTCATACTTATACAGACAATACTAACTCACCATACGACATAGTAGTTACAGCATCCAACTCATCTGGATCTGGCTCAGGTAGTTCTGCAAGTAAAACAAGAACAGACTATGTTACATTATATACTGCGACTCCAGTTGCTAACTTTGAGATATACACATCTAGTGCTGGCGGCAGTGCATTAACTGGTAACAGTAGAGAAATAGATTCAGGTGAAACATTATACTTGGACAATATTACAACAAATTCAGCTAGTTCGACCAACACTCACACAGTTGATTGGGGCGATGGATCTAGCGTACAAACAGTAGCCGCAGGCGCGGCAGGTGATGTGGGGCAAGCAAGACTTTCCCATACATACAGTTCAGACAGTGGCTCTAGTAGATACACTATAACATTGACGCAGACTGCACATAGTACAGCGGCTCCGTCAGACCTACCACATAATGCAACGGACCAACTTAAAGTTTATGACCCGGCAATTAGTGCCCCGAGTGGTTTAAGCAGTAAGAGTCTTGTGTTTGCTGAAAGCAGTACAGGTACTTCACCTAGAGCGGCTAGTAGTTTTACAGACAATATAAGTGGCGGCGGACAATATACTGCAGGTGATAGCGTTGTTAGAATTACTAATAGCAGTGCAGGTTCAACAACAAGCACAAACATTATAAGCACGTTCGCATCAAACGGTGATAGCGGTACACTTGAAGCACACGTAGATAATGCGTTATCCAGTGGAAGCTCTATAACAAAATCTATTTCAAGTGACACAGGTACTGCAGGTGACTTAATACTTACTGCAGAAAGTGATTACCAATTCTTATCAACTTCAGGTAGCTCGACTAGTTTCTCAAGCAGTATCTTTAGCCCCGGACTATTCCAAGGCTTTAAGGCACAAATTAGTACTAGCACAGTTGGACTAACTAAGGGTGAACACAGTTTCCAATTAAAGGATTCAGGAACAGGCGATACAAATGTTATATCGTTCTTTAAAGATGATTTAGAATCAACAGCAACAGTATCAATGAGTAATGCAAATCTAGTACAGGCTACAGTAGGCACATTAAAATATGTATCAGGTATCCCTTACTACACAGATGATGCAACATTGACATTAAGCGGTGTTGAAGTTTACGATTGGATTGGGCAAGCATATACAAATAGTTCAAATCCGCTCACAGTAACAAATGGTACTAATCAAGAAAGTACATCAGCTAGTACAGTTAGCACACAGAGTTATTCATACAGTAACATCGATGGTGCAACTACATTCTTAAGTGGCGGTATTCCAATAGCAGAAACTGGTAAGACTAGTGCTACAGCATATACATTAGGTTCACTAACAGTAGATGTAGATGGTAACGGTACTGGCATTGAACAAATTAAAGCAAGAATGTTAAACGTAAATGGCAACAGTCCATATGCAGAATTAACAGGCAAGTATGTTCAAGCATGGAACAGTACTCCAGGTATAGATGAAGAACAAATTACAGTTTCGGACAGTTTAGGTGCAGGTTTTAACGATGATGGTAAACGTATTACTGGATTCAGTAGTGCTTCAGACACTCCGGTATTTGATAACAGTGTAAACAACTACACTGCAAATGCATGGACAGGCGCACATACTATTGCAGGCACAGTAGAAGCAGTTGACAGATGGGGCGACATAGTACATTTTGATACTGACCTCAGCGGTACAGCATACTTACCAACTGGTCCAGATTTGAATACAGGCAGAAGTGGAGCTCAGTACTTTACATTTGCATTTAGAAGAACAACAATGGCTAACTTCAATATCACAATAAGTGGTACAGTTAGTGGCATGTTTATAGCGGCCCCAGGTACTAGCATTGATAGTGCTAGTGGACTTAACGGCTGGTTAGACTGCGGAATAACATACGGTGGTTCAGGTACACCAGGAAGTGATACAGGAGCAGGTGGTAATGGTTCAAACGGTTGTGCGTTTACTTCTGGAGACAGAATAACAGACGGTACATCATATTCAAACTCATCGCATACTATGACACTCGGTGATCAGAATGCCACAGGAGCCACAGGTAATAATATACTTGTGAGAATAAAACTTGAGTCAGGTGACTCGCTAACCTCGTTGAGTATATCATAATGGCTATTTCAGATTCACAAAAAGTTGACCTACTATGGAAAAAGGTTGGTTTTGGTAAAGCCAAAACAGATACTAACTCGGCAAAGAAGGCGCCGAACGAACCTAATGCAAGTAACTTTATTATTAAAGATGCAGACATTTGGAATCAATCGGGCAGTATACCTGGTGTAATGCCTACTGCTAACAGTAGCATAGTACAAATTTACACAGACGCCAATGCTGACGCATTAGAAATTGTAGAAGACGGTTCATCAACAGATAACAGAACTTGGAAGACAAGTGTTACTAATTGGATACCGCCACAGTTTGGTTCAACATATCAATTAAAAGTATATGCGGCTCCAACTAGTACAGCAGATGTACAAACTAACGGTACACAGTTGTTTGAAACAGGTTCAGGTAGTAGTGATGAATGGTTCTTTGATTATCAGTCAGGCATACTAAACTTCATTGGTGATAACTTACCTAGTGACATTGGCACAGCAAGTGGCAATGTAGTATATGTAAGTGGTGCCAAGTACGTCGGTAACACAGGTGTTACTGCTACTGGTAGTAGTATGGTGTTTCACAACTTTGCAACTCAAACTGCAATGAATACAGCAACTACAATTGAAGCAGGTGACTTCATTAAGTTAGATAACAGAGGCGATGGTGAGTATGGTTTGTTTATAGCAAATCAAGCAGACCCTAGTTCAACTTCACATTTAACATTAATTGGTACAGCAGATAGTGCCGCTAGTGATAGTGGAACACTTGTTAGTACGTTTGATTATACAGTTGGCACAGGTAGTGTTATACTTGGTAATATTAGTTCAGGCAGTAAGGTACAGAGTGTTACAATTACTGTTAACAGTGCGTTCGACGATGCTGGTGCTGAAATTACTGTAGGTGATGCGGGTGATACTGATAGACTTATTACTGCTGATGAAAGTGACTTAACAGATGCTTATGCATATGAGTCGCAACCAAATCATGTGTACACTGCGGCTACTGATACACAGGTACTTGCGTATCTTAGTACATCAGGTGGTAGTGCAGGTAATGTAACTGTTACGGTTAGTTATTCTTAAGAATTATTAGAGTCAGTACGACCTGACTCTAAACCAATCGCACTAACAATTAGCAACGTTGCCAGGATTAGCCAGTACGCTGATAAATCACTGAATATAACTCCACTCATTATCATCACGCCTGTTAACCCTGTCGTTGTTAACCCTGTTCTTGGATTGTGCTCTGGAAACTTCATTATACCCCGTCCATTTTCCAGTTTGTATCTGGTCTAAATGTAGTTAGGTTTCCTAAGTTTGTTGCATGTTCATTTGGTTGTTCGTCTGTTACCAGCATCATTGCTACAGGATTAATCTTCCACACTAATTGCTTTTCATCAAGTCTGTCGTCTTCCATGCGAACTCCTTCAGTCCATTGTCCATACTCAACATATACCCATTGTCCTGCTTGAACAGTAGTAACGTCTGGGCCTACTTCGAACACTTGAAACCAGCGAGGAGCGATGCCTTCGTCTGAGCCGATAGTCGACTTTACAATGATTCCAGCTCTAGTTGTCTTATCGCCGAAATCACCGTTAATGCATAGTATGTTATCTTTGTATGCTCTAATCTTCATCTGTCCAATCATCCTCATACACTGGTACCATTTCAATGTTACCTTCTGCGTCTTCAACTTCTTTGTATCCTGCAATTGGTCTTTCTTCTGCTACAGGTTCTACGGCATTCATAACACTGTTATCTTGTTCAGTCTGCTGTGCTTGAGCTGTTTTTACGTCTGGTGCTAAGTCTGATTGTGCTGTGTTTGGTTGGTCTGGCATAGGACCTTTTAAGGATGACTTTGCCGTGCTTGCTTTAGGATTATCCTGGTAGTATGCCCTAACTCGGTCTTCTGAGTTTTGGATTACTTCTCCATTAGGTCCTAACTGGTCTCCTTTAGCATTTACTCTCATGTTGCCCATTGCTGGTACATCAGGATTTTGTGCTATAAGGGAATCCATGTCAATGACCTTTCCTTTATTTGATGTTCGTTTTACCATAATATCCTCATTTTAGAAACTCGTTAATATCTAAATTATATTTAATGCTATTTACTTTGTGTACACCTAACAGGTATAATACATAACTAGCAATACTACTTCCTCTACCTATGCCCCATACAAGATTGTTCTTTCGCATGGTCTCTATAATATATATCAATACTTTTAGCACAGGATATAAATTCCTGGATCTGTATTCAGCTAGTTCCATATCTACTCTAGCAAGACCAACCGACTTTGTATCTAAGGTTGTCGTCAGCGGAACTAACTGTTTAACATAATCATCAACATCTATATCTTTATAATGCTGTGGTATTAAGTAAGTATTTATTCTGTCGAAGTCTATTTCTGTTAAGATTTGGACTTCTTCTATGTCAAATTCAGCACAATTTTCATTGTACAGTTTAATGTCTGCAGACTCGACAAACTCAGTATTAGCAAAAGACTTGTTATTATACAACATCTCAATACCAACTGTTTCATCAGTCATGTGTCTTTTAAATTTATCTAACATTGTATTATTATACATGCATTATCTGTTAATGTCAACATTTATTTCACTATCTTAGGAGTCCAGCCGGTGGTTTTCTTCTCTTTACGTTTAGCAAAGTCAAGTTCAATAATCTCTGCATCGTCTAAGCCTTCGCTAGTATCAGTCATGTACTCACGCACGTCATCCTCAATTAGCTTCCAATCCTGCTCCAGCAATTCTCTATTGTTCTCTAAATTGGTTTTAATTAGTGTTAGCTCGTCTTCTGATAACGCCCTGTTATCGTATGTACTAATGTCAGCTCTATCCCACCAAGGATGTTCATACATACTAAGTTCGCCCATGAACTCTAATTGCACAGGCAGTATCTCAGGCAATTCACCTTCACTGTCTTCCACAGTGTATTTAATACCAGTGTTGCAGTCCTGTACTTCTACTTTGTTTACGGTGATACCGTCTTCACAAATAGCATTAAACTTTGCAAATAAGCAGTTCGATAAGTACATCACATTAGTATCGGGCGTAACTATTAGCACGTTCTGTGTTGAACTAAAATGTGACTCTATCGTGTCGCTATTATAAGAGTTATACCACAAACTGTTGTGAAGGTAAGCCCTAAGCAAATGTTCTATCTTTTGATATGCAACGTTTTGCTTGATGCTTAGTGCTAGTATATCATCGTCATCGGTTATTGATGCGAACATAGTCCATGAGATGTTAAAACTATAAGGTTCAACAGACAGTATTTCTTTATTGTCTGGATCGTTATCTCCTACAATGGCTGTAATAGTGCAGGGTATGGTATTTGTTAATGTAACTCTATTCATTTTTATCCTTGTAACTGTTAGCCACACTGTCTAAAAACTTTGTAGCATCGTCTCTGTAGTCGGTTTCGTATGTCTTAGAAGCAATTGTGCCGATCTCAATAATTTCACTTCCTCTCTTACCTTTCATCATTTGTATATGCATACGCTCATTATATTCTAACTGTACCATATCTCTCATATTAACCAATTGATCATATATAGGACTGGAGGCGCTAATAGCATATAGCTTCTGTGTGAATTCTTTATTCTTATCGAGCAATTCGTCGATGGTCAATGCGGAATAATCGTCGCCAAATGGATTCATAGTGACAACCTAAACATTAATGCGGTATCCTGGCATGCAAATCTAATACAGTTACCACGCAACTGGTAGTCCCAAAACTCTTTTAAGTCATTTGCTTTAGTCCACTCGCGGACTGGACTTGCTGTGTACCAATTGTATCTAGTAAATGCATTAAACTTAATATCCAAGCCTTTATACTTAGACAAGTCTATCTCAGTTTCTACCCAGTTGTCCCACAGGTCCATAAAATAGTCACTGCGTTTCTCCGGAGTACTAAGGTCATACTCTTTAACAGCATCAGGAGGAAATAGTTCACTCCATGATTGGCATGACTGGGTCGTCGTTGCATAAAAAGGTTTTATGTTTTTGTTGTTCTGCATAATATATCACCGATTCTTCGTTTACACCATTGTGGTTATGACGCTCGCTCACAATTATGTTTAAGTTAGGAAGTATGTCCGTAAACGTCTTCTCCAACACATAACTTTTAGGTTTGCCAGATAGGTTCAATTGCCAACCTTCAATGAAGTGTGTTGGCGGTAATAAATTATCTGTGTCGTCTGTGTAAAGTTTTGTAATTGTGTCCATTCTGTTAATAGACACATCAATTGATTCATATCCAGCGACAACTAGTTTTGCAACTACATCACTGATAGAATCTGTTTTAATAATTAGTGTTGGCACTAAATTGTCATCTTGTGTATCTAATCTCCACAATATGTTAAATCTGTTATTCGCACATGCAGACGTTATAAAGTCTTCTGTACGTTTAACAATCTTCATCTTTAGTGCATCCGATATAGCATTGATGTCTGTGAGACTTGCTGAGTTAACAACCATCCCAGCATAAAATTCTAATGCTTGTTCTACTCCTGCTACACCAACTGGTGTAAAGTGTTGTTCGTAATTTTGTCTAAACAGTTCAACAGGGTATGTGTATATGTTTAAACCGTTCCTGTTTAATACACTAAGTCCTGTTGAGACGCATTGTTTACTTCCATCGATAGTATTCGGGGTATTAAACCCCATCCCGCTTATACCACACGGTCTATTAGATTCAGTATTCACAAGTAGTATACACTTGTTTAATGACCACATAGACATCTTAGCATCTTTAGTCACGCTAATCTTGTTAAACCCTAGGGCTTTAAGATTGATAACTACATCGTCGATTAATGCCTCAGTGGGGTTTATATTATATTCCAGGAAGTTAAGTTCAGCCATCGGTCACATCTGCGGTATCGCAAGTGCCACAACATTCCGGTGTGCCACACTTGTCATGTTCAACATCTCCGTTAATTGCTTCGCCTTCTTCCCCAATGCCCTCGTTACCATCGCTGTTAAGCTCTGTTAATGATTGTTGCTTAAATTTAAAATTCTTTGGATCAACTATTGTCGGTTCCATTGTTACTCCTTTTTTGAATGATTTCATCAACAAGGCCAAAGTCTAATGCTTCCTGCGAAGACATAAAGTTGTCCCTGTCCATGGCGCTCTCAAAATCTTGATACGTCTTACCAGCTGTGTTATGTGTCACATAAATGTCTGTAAGTTCTGTCTTAATACGCTCAATCTCTTTAGCACGAATCATAATGTCTGATGCTTGTCCATTTGCGCCGCCTAGTGGCTGATGAATCATGTGCCTTGCACTTGGTAACATATATCGTTTACCAGGAGCTCCTGCTTGAGCAAGTAAACTTCCCATCGATGCCGCTTGGCCCATAACGATAGTACTAATATCAGGATTAATATATTGCATTGTGTCATACATTGCCATGCCTGCAGTTACTACTCCGCCCGGAGAGTTAATATAAAAATTAATATCTGCATCTGGATCTTCTGATTCCAGGAACAATAACTGAGCACAAATAGCATTACTAACAGCATCATTCACTTCACCGTTTAAAAACACGATACGCTCTTTTAAAAGTCTACTGTAGATATCATAACTACGTTCGCCGTTACTTGTCTTCTCTATTACATATGGTACAAAATTCATATTATCCTCTTACTGTTGTATTTAGTGATGCTAGGTGATTTAACTTATTAATGAAACTCTCAATACCCCTAATTCGTTGATATGATATAGTTTCTAAATTTATAAACGTGTAGTCATCTGTTTTAACGTTAATCATTTCTTCAATTGAATTTAACTGACTTACTACCGCTGTTATTAATCCTTTGACAAATAGGCTGTCACTGTCATATGAAATACCAATCTCGCTGTCTAGTGTTAACCAGACCCTGCTCTGGCATCCGTGTACTAAGTTATTATCTGTTCGGATAATGTCGTTAGTCCACGCAGGTGCTAACTCTATGATCGAATCATAAAAATCTTCTTGCTCTAAGTCTTGTAAGTAATTTAAATCCATGTCGCTATTATATACTTCTTTAAGTTGTTTGTCAATAGTATTTAACGTTGAACACGCTTATTTTATGGAAGTTTTGGCTAGTATACACCCTTGCCAAAATTGTGATTTTTCTTTTTCTTTTTCTTTGGCTTACCGTAGCCGCCCCTATAGAAATAACCTATACCACTGATAGATGGAGTTGACGTACTACCTGCATCATTGCCTGCACTACCATCGCCCCCATCTGCACTACCATGTGCTCCGGCACCTGACCCATTACCTGGGCCTGCCCCGCCGCCACTGCCAGCGCCTGCGCCACTACCAGAACCTCCGCCAGCGCCACCGGCGCCAGCATCAGCCATTAAACGTTTCCGCTTAATCGATTCTTCTATATCTTTTAAACGCATTTAAGCAATGTAGCCGCTGTCTGTAAGTAATGTGGCAACTTCGTCTGCATCTGTAATTTCAGCAATACTATCACTGTCACCGTCATCTGCTTTAAAGTAATCGCCGTCTGCATTCACAAACCATGTACGGTACTTAATACTATCAATGTCATCAGCATAATGGATTGCAGTGTAGCCTTCAAAGTCACTTGGACCTGAACCATTAGCTTCTTCTATTCCAATTTCTGTGAGTTCAGCTACTTTAGCATCTAACAATGCATCTGCCGCCGCTTTGTCGCTTTCACTTGTTAAGTACCAACCACTAACGTCACCGTCAGCGTTTGTGCCTTGACTAAAATATGCGGCATAGTCACCAGCTTCTTCAATTAGAAGTACGTGAGCTCTTGTTTCTTTTTCTTGTGCGTAAGCCATTATTCTTCACCCTCTTTCTTTA
>TARA_B110000971_G_scaffold27579_1_pt1 | contig 24269 bp, 19 predicted proteins | sample TARA_B110000971 | Tara Oceans TARA_B110000971 (sample SAMEA4397842) | marine metagenome | biome: Polar Biome; feature: [SRF] surface water layer (ENVO:00010504); material: water (ENVO:00002006), including particulate matter (ENVO:01000060) such as... | depth 5 m | reverse complement strand
AAAAAAAAGGGGCTACGATTTCTCGTAACCCCCCTGAGTATAAATTCCTTGTCGGGTATTTAATCTTCTACTGTTTCAGCTTCTTCAACAACTTCTTCGTATTCACCTGTAGAAAGATCTAAAGTAATTGATCCGTACTTTCCTTCTAAATCCTTTTGAGAAACACCTACTGCTTCTTCCATTTGGTTTAGCTGAATCTGAGCTTTGTGTGCATTGTTAGTTGCATCACCAAGAATAGTCTTTGCTTGATTAAGATTTGATACAGCAGTTTGAATTGCCTTAAGTTCCTCTTCCGTAATTTTAGCCTTGTCAGCCATAATATTTAAATATTTAAGTTAATTAACAGATACAAAGATAATGCAAATACTTTATTCAGCAGGAGCTTCAGTCACTTCGTCAGCAATAGTCAAAGTAACAGATGATGGAGCTGCCAATTCAGCAAGCTGTGAATCAAGAGAAGCCTCTAGTTCTGTTACACGCTCTGCACTCAATGCTGCTTTAGTCCAAGTAACCATATTTTCGTGAGTTACTGAGTCAAAAGCTGTAAAGCCTGAGAGGTCAGCTGTCTCTAGAGTTTGGGTACCGATAGAGGTAGCGCTGTGGGTTTCTGTTTCGTCTAATCCAGTAACACGCCAGTGTACATTATAGACTACTTGGGATTCAGTGTTACCTGCTTCGTCTGTGTGTGTTGGGTACGCATCTACTGTGCGGCAATCCCAAGAATAAGTGTTAGCCATTTTTATTTTTTTTTGTTATAACGTTACAAAGATAATAATTTAAGCACAGCTGTTTACGCCTTCTATATATGTGTCTCCATTGTTGTCGGTCAAAAATATAGCGTACTGGGTAGTGGTACCTGCTATTTGGTAAGTATACCACAATTCAAGCCCAGCTGATGGAGAGTAAACGCTATTTAACTGAGGGTTTGACCAAAGTGTTTCACCTACTGAAGGTGTTGCTGATGAACCGCTTTTATATACCAGATCAACAACCTCAAGCCCACAACCGTCTCGCATTGCTGATTGACCATCATCTGATATGTTACCACTTTCAACACAAGAAACTACACTGTCAATAACTCCATTAACAGTGATGTTATAAGCTGCACCGCAAGTTGGTGAATGCCACCAATTACCACCGCCATTAAATGCGTTGGTTTTTGCATTATCAGAATACACAGTAGTGGTTACGACAGGACACACGTTAGCGCCACCCGTTCCGTGGTATAGTGTAAGATTTTCTGCTCCTGAACTAGCACACGATGCGCCCGAATTTGATGTACCGCTATTGATTAAAGCAAAGAAGTCTGCAGAAGACGAACTATGGTTATAACTATACCATTCACTTATAGCGGCAGGTCTAGCGTTATTCGGGTAAGATGATGAAGCTGTGTTTATCGTAGCATATGTTCCCGACTCAGCAGAATCCAAAGAGATGGTAGCGCTACTTGTGCGCCCCAACTCCGTGTTTATTTCCGACATCTTTATAGTTCCGCTACTTTGTAGAGCCATTTAGCTGTGCTTTTAGTTCGTCAATTTGCGCTTGCTGTTCTTTCATTGCTTCAATAAGTACACCTACTAAGTTACCGTAAGCAACAGAGTACATACCACTATCATCTTTGTGGACAGCTTCCGGCATAACCTCAAGCATCTCTTGTGCTATAACACCAATAGAGCGTCTCTCTTCACCTATCTTATTATAGCCTACACCTCGCATAGCCTTGACCTTATCAAGTGCGTTAGGGATAGTTTCTACATTCTCTTTAACACGAGCATCAGAGTATGCGATGACATCACCTGTAGCACGGATAGTACCGCTAACATCAAGTGCGTATGAAGGATCCGTTCTTTTGATACCTACATACTGAGATGCATCTAGGATAAGCTTGTTACCTACCGCGCCAATTTTAGGTATGGTAGATGTAGCGTTATCCAAGAATCCTACATAAGAGCCGGAGTCTGATGAAGCTGTGAGTATACCTATATCAGCAGTACCACTAGAGACAGTTAGCTTGTAGCCAGGGTTATCTGTCCCGATACCTACGTTGCCATTACCTAAAATACGAACTGCTTCACCCTGAGTTCCCGCATTATCTGTTTTAAATGCTAGGTAACCAGTATTGTTAGCACCTGTAGTACCACCTTCTATTGCTGCATATCCACCAGCATTATTAGTGAAGTTGATAGTAGCACAAACATCCGTAGTATTATTGTTAGCGTGTTTAAGCTCCAGTATAGCACCTGCTGCATTACCACCATCGCTTTCTATTTTTACTGTACCTCCAACTGTGTGTAATAATTGATTTGGATCAGTAGTCCCGATACCCACGTTGCCCCCTGAAGTGATAGCCATTTTAACACTAGAGTTCATTAAGAACCGAAGTGTATTCTTAGAGGTATTTATGTATGCGTAATTATCAGCGTTATTAGATACGCCTACGTTAATATATTTACCGTCTTGAGATTCAGCCTGCCACCAAGCTTGATATGCGGTGTTCGTCTGAGATATCTTACCAATAAGATTAGAAGCCGACCCACTAGATATTTCAAACTTTTCTATTGGTGTTGCAGTACCAATACCGACATTACCATCCACTACAAGATTACCACCCATATCTACAGTACCACCTGCCTGAGTCATATCTACATTACCTCCACTAGAGATAAAGAATACATTCTGATCTGTTGGTGTTGTAAGTCTTAGGTCGTTATCTGAAGAGATAGACAGCTCGTTAGTAGCATCCTCGTAAGTGATGAAGCTATCCCCTGAGCCAGATTTAAGATGTAGGATGCTGTTGCCTCCAGAGTTACTTAGCGTAAAGAAGTCACTAGCTGTACCATACTCACCGCTTTGGAAGTGGAAGTCTGTTGTAGCTGTAGACAATGCATTGTTAAAGTATGTCTCACCTGTGCTGTTGTTGTAGGTAATAACAGTACCCTGCCCTGTAGGAGTGTTCTCATCACGGAGTTCTAAGACTACGTTAGAAGAAGCGTTAGAAGAGCCTACACGTAATCGTGTTTCAGCTGTTCCTACTACGTGGAGTTTAGTTGATGGGGAAGCTGTTCCAATACCAACGTTTTGAGAAGTGTCAATACGAATTGCCTCTGTATTGTTAGTAGCAAAAACTAAAGGCTTTGATTGTACTGTTCTAAAGTTTACTGTTGATGCACTGCGGTCAATAAACCAGTCAGACTCTATAGTTGTATCTAAATACAACCTCATATAAGCATCACCACTAGTATTAGAGCGCACAGATAAACCTGTTGAGCCTGTATCTGCGACTTGTAGTTTTGTATCTGGATTAGTCGTATTAATCCCGACGTTGCCGCCTGATGTGATACGCATCCTTTCTGAACCACCCGTATACCATCTTGCAGCTCCAGAATTTACATAGGTAAGCCAACCAGCAACATCCCAATAACTTTGAGCTTTTATAGTACCATTAGCTTGATACATAATACCTCCAGTTAAATCAACTCTACTAGATCCAACGGTTAGTGAATTTGTATTAGCTGATAAATTTGTAGGATTAGTAGTACCAATACCGACGTTGCCGTCTCCCGCAATAACCATTTTAGTACTTCCGCTTCTTTGTATTTCAAAATTACCCGCTCCTGTAGCGTTTAAAAATGTTTTTCTATCGCTTCCTAAGCTATCAGATCTACGGACAGCTAGTTGAATTGCCGTGTCGCCTGACTCCCCTTCGTTACTGTGGAAAGAAGCTATTGTTGTTGTAACTCCATCTGCTGATTGAGCATCCACTGTTAATTTTTCACTAGGACTAGTCGTCCCAATCCCAACGTTGCCTGCATAACCAACAGACATAACGGTTACAGGTGCAACATTTGCGGTACGACCAATATTGAAATCCATTCTACTATCCGTACTTGAATTCCAATAATTTAATATTTGATGTCTGTAAGCTTGAGATGAATCATAAAGAAACTGCATTCCACCAGCGCTTGATAATCCTAAGTCTAATCTAGAACCAGGAGCAGTATTCCCGATACCAACGTTGCCGGATGATCCATCAAAAAACGCAACAACACCAGTCTTGCCATTACCTACTCTGAAGTCTCTAAATCTAGATGTACCGTTTTGATATCCTTTATAGTTTACCCATAAATCAGCTGTATCTGTATCTAATCCGTAACCGCCATTTATAGTGTTTTCATCAGAGGCTGATATATATGTAGAAGCGCCAGACCCCGAAGGTCCAAATAAAGCACCTAAACCATTTGCAACGTGAAGGCCCAATGTCGGATCAGTAGTCCCGATCCCAACGTTGCCACCGGAAAGGATAGTCATTTTAGGTTGATTACCTGTATCAAATACTAAGTCCCTAGCGTCAACAGTACCAATGTTAAGTTTTTTTCCTTGAGCTGCATTATCATAAAGTTCTACAAAAGCCGTAGGGGTTCCAGCTATATTTAATCTTATCCCATTAAAACTGCCAGCTGGTGAATTAATGGATATATAAGCTTCTCCGTCTTTATCAATATGTAATAGTGTTCTAGAATCTGGAGCTGAACCTCCTCCTGTTCCACTTGCAATTGTTAGCTTATTTCCAGGATCAGTCGTCCCGATACCAACGTTGCCGCTACCCTTAATAACCATTTTTTGGGTGGCATTATTAAGGTTTGAGGTAGTTTCATTGTGCGTGTAAAAGTTCAACTGGGTACTCCAGTCAGTAGCGTTTTGACTTCTAGAACCAGTTATACCGCTCCAATGAGTTCCTTCCCCAGTTGTGCCAGTACCAAAATAAACACCAACCATATCGTCAGCATTATTTGAAAGGACATTTATTATACCTTTCATATTAGTACCCTTGGTTATAGTACTTGAATAGGCGTTAGCTCCAGTTGAAGCAACATTTAATCTAGCTGCAGGCGCAGTGCTCCCAATACCAACGTTACCTGTTTGGTCATCAATAACCATAGGTGTGATTACCGTGCCGTTTCTTGATGCTATAAATCTAAACTGACCTGTAGATGCAGCCTCTCTACCTATGTCCCAATAACTTGTTTGAGAAGCTGTTCCCATTAACCTCAACTGCATTGTGCCATCATCAGCACCTTGTACAGTTAGCTTTCTACCAGGATTATTCGTCCCGATCCCAACGTTGCTTGTAAAGTACGACGTTAATGTACCTATTACAGCTTTTTCATTATTCTTTCCTCTGAAAGTGGCAATGGCCCCGTCTGTATTCCCTCTGTTAAAGGTTGTTTCTCCTCCGTCAACATACAATTTTTGAGTTCCCGGACTAGTCGTCCCGATCCCAACGCTGCCTGTATTTGTAATACGCATTGCATCTGATAATGCAGTTGCGCCGTTTACTTGAAATGATATAGCGTGGTCTGAGAATACTCCTAACCCAATCCCGTGCCTGTGGTATAATCCAGGTCTTGTGGAGATTTGCGGAGCTGTGTTTGCCCCTGTTAATGTTAATGTTGATGTTCCGTTTGGGGCAGCACCTCCGTCACCAACTTGCAATAAACTTCCAGGATCAATCGTCCCGATCCCAACTTTGCCGTTGTTTTTCACTAACATCCCCCCACCAGTCGCAGTATATACCTGAAAAGCAGCATTTGCTCCTGAACTTCCAGATAAATCCACTCTAAGACCATATGCGTCTGTTGCGTAATTTTTAAATCCCCCAGTCCAATCTGCTGTAGTTTGAACTGCTTGAAATTTAATAGTAGGATTAGTCGTCCCTATACCTACAAAGCCATCGCTTTTAATATAGAAAGGTGTTGTGCTACCCTGTCTTATTCTATAAGCGTTACTTGCTGCTAAATCTAAAGATGTTAAAGCTGTTGTTTGTCCAAAAGTGAAGTTACCAGAATTATTACCGAATCTAGCTATATCAGATGCGGCTGCTGAATCTACGTCTAATTTCCTTACAGGAGCATCAGTCCCAATACCGAAATTACCACCTGTATTAATATATGATTTTTGATTAGCTCTTGAATCTAATGTAATTGATTCAGCTACCGTGTCGCTTGATAAAGCTAATATAGTTCCATTTGTTGCTGTCCATAAGCTTAAAGTTTGTAGTGAACCCCTGAAAACTCGGAATGCATCGTTGTTTGCATTGTTATATAAGTTTAGGGTATTTGACGATGACGTAGCGGTAATAGCCCCAACAGTAATACCGTTAGTTGTAGTCGCACCACGTCCAGTAACACTGTCTAGCGTATCAGCCTCTGTAAAAGAAGTAAGATATGTTGAGGTATCTACAGTTACGTTACCTGTAGCATCGCTAGTTAATATACCCGCTGTGTATTGTGGCAGCTGTAATGAACCATCTGGCTCAATAACTAAGCCTGTAGTTGAGGTAGTACCGTCTGCAACAGATACACTAAACCTTGTAGAGTTTGTACTACCGCTCCAATCTTCTGTTGCTTCAACCCAAATCCTACCAGCAGTAACAGAATCTGTACCGTTGTGACCTGAGAACTTAATGCTACCGAGGTCATTGGTGTCAAGAATTGTTTGGTCATCTTTATGCAAGAAAAGATTGGCAGGAGAAGATGCAGTACCTCTAACCATTAGATTCTCAATAAGAGAGTCGTGGTTAAAAGAAGAGGCGTATGTTAGGTTTGAACCAACTGTAAAGGTGTTTCCTGGACCAGTGTTCCCGATCCCGACGTTATTATCACTACCTATAGTTAAAGCAATAGCTCCGCTTCTAACAAGATGTAATGGTATATTTTGTGATGAACCTATAAGGAATGAGTTGTTACCTGCACTCTCTATAATACCTGGGTGTGTTGAACTACCCCATTTTGCAGCGGATTGATTGTATATAAGAGTGTTTTCTGAAGCAGCCGAAGTTTGTGATGTTTTAATAACTCCAACAACGTGTAACTTTTGAGAAGGATCAGCAGTCCCGATCCCGACGTTTGCGTTTTCATCAATTCTTAAAGCTTCAGTTGCAGTAGCGTTATTACTAGAAGTAACACCGAAAATCATAGTGTTTTTTCTTCCAAATGTTTCTGCTGCTAGTGTTTGTATAAAACCACCTACTCTCGGACCATCTGTGTCGTTTGTGTAAAATTCTATTTTACCTATATTATTACCAGCTGTTTCATTACCTACGGAACTTGAAAGTCTTAAAAAAGCACCTGTACCTGCTTCTAGCTCTAGCTGTCTATCAGGATCAGTAGTCCCGATCCCGACGTTGCCGTTTCCTTTTATAATAAAATCACTACTTCCAGAACTATCTTGTACCTCAAATGTTTTACCGCTTGAGCTATTACCACCACCTTTAACTAATAAACCGTAAGACGTAGCAGTAGAACCACTGGTGTTTTCTATTGTAACTAAAGCAGCGCCTGTTCCTGCTGTTCCTGAAACTGTTCCCCCAGTAAGCGGCAAGTAATTACCTATAGGCACTGCCGCAGCTGCCGCATCTGCATAAGCAGTTGTAGCTATTAACGTAGAGTTATCACCGGCAGTTTGTGTTGCACCAGTGGTTGCGGTATTTATTGTACCGCTGAGGTCGCCTAAGAATGTAGGGGATGTAACTGTGCCTGTAAAAGTTGCAGGCCCTGCTGTAGATAAAGTAAGAAGTATGTTGCCTGAATAGTTTTGGAACTTTATATCGCCTGATGCTGCGTATGGCCTTATATAAGTATCATTAAGATATGGAAATAAAGCCAGTCCGCCATTTAAAAGAAACCCACCATTGTTAAGCAAATTGACGCTACCTGCAAAAGTTGCATTGCTTGATGCGTCTATACTTAAAGCTGTTACACTTGATGTTGTATTTCTTATTTGAAATTTTTCAGAATCACTTTGATCAATTCTTAATACATACTCTTGCGCGGAAGTTTTTAATTTTAAAAATGGATCTCCTGAGCTATTGTCAATAATTATATCCCCATTAGTTGTTACACTTCCTGCAAAAGTTGCGTCTCCTGAAGTGTCTAATGCAAAAACATCAGCGCCTCTTGTTACGTCATATAAAGAAAAAGATCCTGCACCGCTAATAGCTTGTCTCCAAGTTTGGTCAGTTGCTAAATCTCTAGTTAAATCAATAAAGTCAGAAGTTGTTTGAGTTATACTTAAAGTACCACTCAAAGTTCCACCAGCTAACGGTAAGTAATTACCTACTGCATTATCAACATATAGCTTATTTGCTGCATCTGTATTGTCTGTTACGGTATCAACACCTTGTATCCTTCCTGTTCCATCTAACCTTAAATCCCCAGAAGCTAAAGTGACTACTCCTGTAAGCTTGTGATTACCGCTTGCGTCAATTCTGTATCTCATCCCAGAACCAGTTCCATCATTTTTATAGATGTAGAACTCGTTTTGTCTTCCTACTAATTCCCATTTATTATTTGCTGCGGCATCCTGGAACTGAATAATGTTTCCAGCTCCTCTGATGTACATAACTCTTGACGAACTGCCTTGATTTAATATCATACCCGCAGCAGAAAGACCGTCAACGGCTGTAATATTTAGAGCACCAGTCATCGTGTCACCAGTAACAGCTACAAAGTCTGTTGCTGCACTTGCTGAAGCAGTACCTAGTGTAGGCTTATTGGTTAAGTCATCATAGTCTCCTGAGAAGGTTGAGTAAGATGTTATGTCTACACTCACTACACCACTAGCATTAGTCTTTAAGAAACCTCCTGTAATAGCAGGAAGCGTTAGACCGCCTCCAATAGTAAATATACCACCAGCTGTTGTAGTTGAAATGTTCCCACTAGATGTAATAAAAAAGACATCTTGATCCGTAGGTGTAGTAAACCTTAAGTCTACATCAGAAGATATAGACAGCTCGCTACCGTCATAGGTAATAAACGCATCACCAGTATTGTTTCCAATTCTTAGAATAGGTGTTGCTGTGTCTTTGAGATATAAACTTGATAATCCTGTACCTGATACACTTCCGTCAATTACGATGTGTTCAAAATCATCTAACCTAGATAGGAACTTCATATGTTAATGCATTTTATGCAAAGATACCAAAAAACAAAGGAGCGACATTAGCCACTCCTCCCTTGATACCTGCGTTATGTAATCATTTATTCTTGCGGTAAGTTGCTTGAACTAAACTCCTTAGCCTCAGTGTTTGTCATTAGCGTGTAGCTTGGTGCTGATAGACCTGAGCCTAGAGCAATCAATGCGCTTACCTCGCTAGTCTTCCAGGATACTTCCATCTCGTAGACTACATATTCAACCTCATCAACAGCTACTGTAATAGGCTGTCCAAACTTGGTAGTGTTACGTTCTCCGTATTGCTCCCAGGTAGGGTGATGGTTAATAGTCTCTGTAACCTCCATAGACTCCTCGTCATAGACGTTCTCTGTCCAATCGTATGTTACTATAGCTGTAGGCAGTTCGTTGCTTATATCCGCTTGTGGGACACTTATGTATACGTTTCCTCTCATTCTGGTTGATTGTTATATTCTTGTTCGTATAAATCATCTAGTCCGTAGAAGGTGTGTGCCTTAGCTGTAGGGTCACAATAGATGCGGTAAGTGTCAAAGCCTTCAGCCTCTTCATCATTCCATAGGATGTCTACAGAGTATTCTGTTTGAAGAACAGCTGGAGTTACAACTTCTCTACCGTCTTCACTAAATACAGGATCAGTTACAACAAGGTTTCCTAATTCTACAACAGTAGCAGTAGGTATTGTTTCTAATTCATTTTCAGTTTCTGTAATAGTAGCTTTTAGCGTATTCCACGCTTCTTCAGATTCAAATTGATATTTTAAAAATCTAGACATTTTATAAAGTGCTTAGTGTTATACATTCATCATCAGGCAATCCTTGGTCAAATACAACTACCTCACGGTAGTCACAAGCTGGTGATTGGTTAGAAGTTGTTGGGGAAGATAAAGCAAATGGTGCGGCAGATCTCTGTACAGTTGTAGCCCTTGTTTGACTAATAGATTGTTTCACTCCATCAATAAACAATTTACCCTGAGTGAAATCATTGAAATCAAATACAGCAACCACCTTGTGCCACTCACCATCGTGAATAGTACTTCCGGTAATACCGTAACTATCTCCACTCCAAGTATTGAATCCAAATTTATCACCATCAGCGCCCCAGTAGTAAATACTGTAGTGATTGGTAGTTCCATTTACAAATCCAAATATAGTATAGTTATTGTCTTGCTCGTCAGCTGTTCCACCCCACTCTGAGCGTAGTCGTATCCATCCGTATATAGTTGCCTTAGTAGACGTAGGAGTAAATGTAGAAATGTAACCCTGATCTCTTACCTGAGATACAGTTGCTGAGGTAGTCTTAATGTATGCGCTAGGAAGTGCAGGGTAAGTTGTGTTGAACGGGGCTACACGCTCTAGCTGTGCACCAAAAGCATAGACACCATTATCATTAAAGTTGCTTACACCAACACCTGAAGTGTCTTCACGTAAGTATATGTATTGAGTTAAAGTTGCGCTAGATGCAATGTTACCGCTAACACTAACTCTGTACCAGCCGTCAGACAACTCTTGAATTTTTCCTTCACCATTGTCAGAAAACCCACCTGCTCCAGTTACTTTCTTTCCGTCTACAAGGTCAAATGTAGCCATAAGGTCAGTAGCATTATCTCCTGTCCATATCTGTATAGACACGTACCTCAAATCATTAAGAGCCTTTAGGTATACACTGTAAACGTAATATCCAGCACTTTGACCCCCCGCTGAACGTCTAAAGCTACACTCACTAAGTGTTCCTGTACCATTTACTTGTATAGCAGCTGCATTGATATGACCATCCGGAGAAACACCAGCGTTAAGTGCTAATGTTGTTGCACCGTTAATCCAACCTGTAGAAAACTCACTATATGTTTGTAAGTTCTGATTGTATGCCTGCATAGATATATGTGAGTATCCATCCTCATAATCAATGCGAGGAATATCCGAAGCAATCTCTTCAATGTTACAATTTGTGGTACGATGAGTGATACCATTTCGGTCAAAGGTCATCTTCCCATTATCGGTAATGCTAGGGTTTGTTATAGCCCAAGCTTCTGCTTCCGTATAAGCTATACCTGTAGGAATGATGTAACTTGCCTTATCGTATATCTTACCCATTATAGTTCTTTTAATGCAGTTAATCTGTTGTTTGTAATAGTAGGAGACTCCCAAGTAAGTCCTTTAGCGTCTACCAATTCTTTGTAATCATTAAACGAAGTTACTGAAATGCATTCAGCATCATTAAGAGCCGAGGGGAAGAACATCACTTCATTTATATTATTGTTTGAGAATGATGTTTGCTCATACATATCATATATGGCATACGCATAGCTTGGAACAGCAGCTGAACCTACAAATTTTCCGTTTGCAAACACACTAGTATTTGTCCCATCCCACTTGATAAGATACTTGACAGTGCCTTCGGGGAACGAATCTGTTGTTATTGTTCCTGCTAAAGAGGTGACGTTATTCCAAATTCTAAGACGAACACCCCCGCCAACATTATCAATAAGCAATGAAGAATTAGTTGAAGATCCACCAAAGGTAATCTTCTGATTCATAAAAATTGGGTTTTGTCTTTTGTCAATCTCAATCATAAATGTTCCGGCAGACGCAGACAAAATTTTTGATGATTGCAATGTTGTTATCCTTGAAGAATCAGAATTTCTTGTAACAGTTGAACCAACAGTCGGTATATATCCGGTGACGGCTGCAATGTTTTCTACCTGCCATCCGTATACATAGAATCCACTTACTCCATCACCTGTATACGTTTGAGCAGCAAATCCAGTTCTTGATTCTGTTTCAAAATACAATTGATTGTATATATCAGAGTTGGATGTTACCGGATAACCACTTAACTGTATTCTATAAAAACCATTTGCTGCTGGGACAATTGAAGCCGTAGCTCCAGAACCAACTCCACTTGTAGTAACCTGATTAACTCTAATATTAATCATATCAAAGTGGCAGTATATAGCGTTAGCCCCACTTTGAACCATCCAGTAAATATGCCTCGGAGCACCTATCGGTTTAACATAAAGACTAAAAGAATATGGCTGATTCCCAGTCGCTGAAATAGGTGGGTTAGTTAATATCCTATGATCGTTGCTTGATGTATCCTCAATTACAGCATCTGCGTTTAACGTATTGTCTGGTGAAAAAGCAGAATTAGACAAAACAGATACAGCACCTTTTTGCCATCTACTGTTGGACATATCACTTGAATATGTAACCAAGTTGGTAGATGAACGTTCGTTGACAAGTGTTGGACATTTTGTTAAGTCCAACGGATCATAATCAAATCGTGGAATGTTTGTTCCAACTTCCTCAATGTAACCAGAAGAATTAGTTCTCGTTGCGTTTCCGCTCCTGTTAATCACAAAGTCTGTTCCCCTAAAAGAATACGCCTTACCATACTTATAACGGCTAGGCTTAAATATTAACGATGCTTTATCTTTTAGTGACATATTACTTCTTGTCTAATTCAGTTAGGTAATTAATTAAACAGCTGTGTGCTTCTACTGTAGCACCATCACTAGCTGTTCTTTCAATATAAGCATCAAGCTCTGAGGCAACTTTAGTACCTCCAAAGGTAGAAGCCTTCTCGTTAAAGTTATCTGCTACTTGTTCAGCAGTAAGGGCGTAGTTGTATAAACGTACATTAGCAGATTGATGTTCAATAGTCTCTGATAATACGTTATTTGTTCCTATCACAGCTTGAGCTAAAGGCATTGAGTTAGCCCCACTTGTCGCATTATTAGTAGATAGATTTAAAACTCCATTAAGGTAATACTTAGTTGTAGCTCCATCGTGGATAGCAGCAATATGATTCCAAGCGTTCTGAGTTAAATATGTTGAAGTTGTAGTTTGTGATCCATTTACATATAGCCTTTGACCAATCGCAGAAACCCCTGCATAATAATGGAATCCACCATTAACATTACCTGTTTGGAATATTGACGTATAGCCAGTCTTCTTAGGATATATCCAAGCCTCTACTGATAAAGAAGAAACATTTAAAGATTCATTTTTATCTATTCTCACACTGCTAGCATTCCCATCAAAGTTATAAGCACCTGATGCACGAGGCTTAGAGATAGTGTTACCGAATACGTCTTTACCAGCTGTTGAGCCTATTTGAGATAAACCATAAAGAGGAGTTCCCGTAAGAGTACCATTAGCGACACCTTTATCATCTTTCCAATCATTTAAGTTTCTCCAACTATTAATACAATCAGAAATATCCTGAGCTTTTAATTCATTGCTATAAAGCTTATATATCTCTGAAGGAGTTAAAGCTCTATCAAAGTAAGCTACCTGATGTATAATTCCATCAAAAGCAGTAGTAAGAAGTGACGATGACCAGGCTCCTATATTACCTCCCAGTCCAGGAGTAGTTGTTTGTGTGTGTGCTGTAGATGCTACTAATATGCCATCCATATAAATTTTAGCATAACTACCGTCAATAACACCTACAATATCATAAGCTCTGCCTAAATCAACAGTTGCACCACTAACTAGATTAACAGAACCATTAGTAGAGCAGTGAGGTCTTAACTGAACTTGGGCATCGTGACGTATACTAAAAATAGTACCTGTAGTCTGGTAATTCATAAAAATGATACTACCTAAGTTTGTATCACTGTTCAATGCTTCTAAAGACAATCTAGCATAAAAACTATGTTTTACTGTCTGTACAGTGCTAGAGCCAATGGTTACCATTTGAGAACCATTCCATCTTTGATATTTATTCCAATCCATCAGAGCAGTCTGAGGTAATGGCTCTGGAAGACTCTGTACCCAAGTAGCACCATTGATAGTACCATTGTAGTAATTAGGCACAACCTCCTTAACAGATACATTATCTACAGTAGCTGAAGAGTCTGATGTATACCCGTGTTTAAACTTTAAACTAGCTGTACCCGTACCGTAGTATATATCTTTTACATAAGTACCATTACCTAAAGGAACAGCTTCTTGAGTGTTTCCTAGGTTTACAAAGATGTTAAACGCTGTTGAGGTGTAGTCAAACTTCACCCGGTAGAACTTGCCTACCTCTAACAATAGCGGTTGCTCTACAAACGATCCTGCTAGTGGAGCATTGGTCCAGATAGCCTTACCACCTGAAATCTCCACTGTAGAAGAATCTGTAGTCCCCCACTTCTGACAGGTTTCATCAAAACCTGCGTTAGATATAAGCTCTGTGCCTATAGCATTAGCATTAGCATTGTATAGGTATGACCCAGCACCCTCTGTCATTGGAAGGTGTAGAGATAAATCTGTTGATTTTAGCCCTGTAGGGATTTTTTGCTCTGGGTTTTGGTAAAGTTCTTTTATTTGATCGGCTGATAGGCTTTCAGTGTAGACTCTAAAGTCTGCCATATCCCCATTATAATAATTCCCTAGACTAAATCTAGCGCCTATATACCAGTTTCCAGAAACGCTATATGTAGCATTTGAATACATAGATGTAATCAATTCTCCATTAAGGTATACAGATATATAGTCAGCATCAAACTTATTAAACGTCAATAATGACCATTCGTTTTCAGGTAAAAATGCTCCAGTAATATGACTTGTGTTGTTGTCGTAAAAATTTAAAGCTATATTACCATTACTAGAGCCATTTGTATAAACACTATATCCATCATTACTACCTTCTCTAAAATCAAATAAATAACCAGCAGCAGAATAAGTAGACGGATTAACGTACATAGATATAGTCCAGCCAACATTCATTGACTGAACAGGAATGTTTGTACCAGTTACATAATCATTAACCCCGTCAAAGCTAAGTGCCTTACCAGAGTATATAGAAGCTCTGTTAGAGCCTAAGTCTGAACCATCCGTTGTTCTTGGTAGAACTGGTTTGTTATGTGTTACGCTAGATACCGCCATTAGTTTGCTGTTCCGTTATAGTTACCGTGAGAATCAGGTACTGTAGTTCCACTAATATCATCCAATGCATACCAAGATACTAAACCTTTAGTCTCTGATGCGTTAAGATCATCGTATGATTTATTCATCACAGAATTAATTTCATCGCTTGTTAACGCGCGGTTCCATATTGCAACGTTGGCTAAATTCCCACTAAAATATTCAGAATTAAGAACACCTTGTTTTCCAATAAATGCGTCAGCTTGACCAGTATAAGTCAATGCACTTCCTCTAGTTGCTTTTAAATCTCCATCTAAATAAATATATGCATTGCTTCCTCCGTGATTAACACCGCATAAGTGAAACCACTTATTTAAATCACCAGCACCAGAAACTGTTACATTATTCCAGTTGTCTGAAAAACGAACATTAGAGTTGTAAAATCCTAAAAAGAAAGAATTGTTTCCGTTTGCAGCTATCCATTGTGAAATTATCTCTTCGTAGCCGATATTATTACTGTTTCTGTAAACCCAACACATAACTGTAAAGTCATCAGCTCCAGCAGGAACAAGTGTTTGATTTAAATTAACATATTCATTTGAACCGTTGAAATCAGCACTACCTGTTGTCGGACTTTTCAAGGGTTCTACGCTAGGACTTAAATCAACTACAGAGCCACCAACCTTTGTTACAAAGTTAGTAGCATTAGTTAGTGCAGTAGCTATAGTATCCCCAGCCTTTATAGCTTGGGCAAGTAGATATCCTAAATACGGCATTAATCAATTCTTTGTATTATTACACGGTAGTCAGTGCCTATACCAGCACCAAAGCGTAAGGTTACGTTATTTGTATCTGTTGCCTCTACATCACACATTACAAATGCAAATGGACTAGAAGTCTCTCTAAGCTGAACAACTACATCTTGACTAGCTAAACTATGCGTAACAGTAACAGTGGCAGCGGCAGTAATATCAGCAGCATAACCTTTAGAAGCATAGTGCGACTGAACGCCTTGTGGAGTAACTGCACGAACGCTGTCTGTACCTGCGTCAGCCTCAGCTGTAGTAGCAAGCTCTACAACCCCTTTGTTGGTAGTTGTAGCCTCTTCAGCAGCAATAGTTACTGTTGATCCACTACCCGAAGTATTGATCCCCTCACCAGCTGTGAAAGTAAGTTCTCCCGCAGCAGGACTAGCACTACCGCTTTCCGTAGCGATGTTAATTAGGTCTAAGACATCCGAAGCGTCTACCTTTTTAACTACCCCTGAGTCTGAAACCAAAAGTTGGTTTGTATCAGCAGCTGCAATATCTACAATGCTACCAATATGTAGATTCTCAGTTACCGTACTCCAGTAGTCAGAACTTTCGTCCCAAATAAAGCTTACATTAGATTCTGTTCCTCTCTCAATTTCAATACCTGAATCCTGAGTAGGTGCAGCGTCTCCAGCAAGATTACTATTCAATAGAATAATATTATCCGCTAGGTTAATTGTCTCAGTGTTTACCGTGGTAGTTGTACCGGTAACCGTAAGGTTAGCAGTAATAGTTACCGTGGTCCCATCATCAGCAATATTAGAATCGGTAAGCTGACCGTTCCCATCATCCCACTTTTGTAGTGTGTTACTGGTAAAGTTAGCGTTGTTCTTTAATGCTAGAGATACAGCTCCATAAGTACCACCACCAGATAAACCAGTGTCAGCAGTTACAGCTGTAATATCCCCCTTCATACTTTGCCATACTGGACCAACTTCATTAATACAAACGTATACCTCCGTAGAAGTAGTGTCGTAGTAAATCTGACCCTCTTTAGGATTTGATGGTGCAGCAGCAAGATTATGAACTACTACGTTCTGAATCTCGTTTTTACTGAGGTTAATGCTTGATAGATACTTAATAGCCATAGTTAGTTGAAATATGCTTTACCGGAAAAAGCTCCGACAAATGTTAGTGTTATGTTGTTATCGTCTAGGTAAGTAATTTCTCCGTATACTACTTCGTCTGCCGAATCTACTACCACTACCGCAGGCTTTTTACCTAAGTTGTGGGAAACCGACCAAACAGCAGATGGTGTGTTTTCAACGTGTACGTAGTTTTTATCACCACCTCCCTTAAGACCACGAACATCTATCTGGTTCTCTACGGGTTGTTTAATGACGGTGCTCTTATTATACCCACTCTGTTGAATAGATACACTAATAGCCTCGTTGTTTTTTACAGTTATATTACTCACTAACGTCTTCGTTTACTTTAAATATACCATACATCCAAGTAGTTACTACAGCACCTTGAGAGGACTGTAAGTCGTATACATATATACCCCCCTCAATAGCTGCCATTGTGGAAGCTGAAGATGATATAGTTAAAAGACCGTTGTTATCTCCTGTAAACCCAAAATCAGCTGCTAGATCATCTATTGAATCACCATCTAATATTGATGATGTTGATGTATCTGACTCACGTACTTGCATCATCCAGCTATAACCTGTAGATAAATCTATAGGATCTCCTGCCTCATCCTTAAATGTAAGTTCTAGAGTCATTGTATCACCACGTCTAGTGGTAATATCTACTCTATTTGCTATGTCTAAGTTTATACTAGTTGCCATACTGCAAAGTTAAGTTTTATTATAGTGCGTCAAATGGGTCTAACTCCTCACTCTCTTCCAATTCACCACGTGTTCCTTGGCGTTGAGATATTAATTTTGACTGCTCTACGGCTTGTTTTTTAACACGCTCATCCTTACGATCTTCCTTTTGAATATCAAGGTCACGCTTACTAGATGACTCCATCTCACGACTCATGCCAGATGCTTGTTGCTTCACTTGTTCAAGCTGCATTTTTAGCTGGTATTCCATCTCTAGAAGTTGAGCTTTTGCTTGTGTTTCCATTTGTAGCTTTTGCAAATCTAGTTGAGCCATCATCTGAGCCTCTTGCATCTTACCTTGTGAAGTAGCTTGTGCCACTTGACTATTTGCTTGGGCCTGCATCTGAGAGTTCTGTTGAGCTAACTTCTGCATATCACGCCTGCGCTTTTGTCTACGGACAATTAATAGCTGCTCTGCTTGATCAACATCTTTGAGCTGACGTATAGATATAGCATCTTCAAGATCAATTTCTTTTTGACCTAATGCAATCTGTATGTTTTGCTCTAAGTATGCTTTTTCATTATCTCCCATCTCGTTTACTACACGTATGCCAAAGTTGTACATAGGTAGGTCACGGAAACTATTTAACAGCGACATAGACTGCTCGCCTAGTGCTTTGGTGTATATGTTATACAACACAGAACCTGGAGGGATAACTTGTAGACATTTTACTACATCTTCACACACCTTACGGTACAATACTGCTGCAGCATTTGTTATGTCATATATAGCGTTATTACCGGCAGCCATTTGCTGCTCACGAACACCTACAAGCTGCTCTCCTTTAGCGCTGGTACCATCCATTACCTCATTGATACCTGTAGCATCACGGATCATCCTTAGGTAGTGGTTGTAAATACCAATCATCTCATTGATATTACGTATAGAATTCTCTAATGCACGTACCGGAGGGTTTTGAAATCCACCTTCAGGGTTCTTACTACGATAGTAGAACACACCTGTCTGTTCGTAGATATCTTGTATATCTAATGGTTGTAGATCTCCACCACGTCCTAGCTGTACATTCTCTAGACCTTCAATATCTACAAGTAGACCATCAGGTTTAGCTTTAGCAATAGCTTGCTGTATCTTTAGGTGAGTAAGCTGAAGTTGATCGGCAAATCCAATTACTCCATTCACCATAGACTTAGGCATCATTCTACGCATATTGGTAGCGATGGCGCTATAGCTCATTCTTGCACGGCTAATATCATGTACGTTTTTAGGTAGGTTTTTCTTCATACCATACCCGAAAATAAACTTAGTGCCTATAACATATGTACCACCATAGACAGTAGTATTCTTCATACTTACCGGGTTACGATCATAAACGCTCTGTGTTGGCGCTTTGTATTCGTATCCTTTATAGTGAAATCCTGTGTTACCGAATCTTGATGTTTTCTCTTCGTAGATAATATCATCAACAGATAAAAACTCAAAATCTAGAACCTCAACAATATACTCGTCATAACCGAATGAAGTCTTATTAGTACTACGATCATAGTGACTCTGTGTCACCTTACTAGCGTTGTTATTGTATTTGTTTCTTACTTGATTTGCAATCTGCTCAAACTCCTCTTCTGTAAAATCGTTTTCAGACTTACGTTTAAGGTCCTGAATAGTCATGCGCTTCATATGCCCTGCGTATACAAGGTCTGTGAAGTTAGGATCTTCAGTGTAGCTATGCACAAAGTATGCAGGGTCAACGTATTCTTCAACGATACCGTAATTAGGATCGTTTTCACGCTTTACTACTGCTATACCATTTACCACTAAATCCTCAACAGCTCTACGGTAAATCTTCTCGTTAAAGTCGTTCCATTGTAGTGTTAAGTCTGTAGCTATCTGCGCTACACTTTCTGAAGCTATCTTAAGATTTGCATTTAAGAATATCTCTGCTTCGTCTTCAGTTTCTGGTAGAGCATCAATATTGAAGTCAGCCTTAAGACCTAGGTCCTTAGCTTTCTTGTGTATGTCTCTGTTTTTTATGCGTCTTTTTATTTTATCACGCTCCTTTTCCTTCTCCATCCTTGAGACAGGATCAATAGCTTCTACCTTCGGATAAGGGTCTTTAGATAATATTTTATTTACTACAATCTTAACGAACTTAGGCACAATAGGTACCGGTGTCCAATCAAGATTAAGCAATGAACCATCACCATTACTAGGATCTAGAGAGGTGAGTATTTTTTTATAAATATTGGTATCTTGAGTACCATGAGCATAATCTCTATTAAGTTCAATAGCTTTCATTCTGCGTCTGAAGGTACTTCCTTCATTATCAGCTGATCCCCATTGTTTCTCAATTGACATGGCGTACTTCAGTCCATATGCCTTGCTCATTTTAGTCGGAGCATCGGCCATTGGATTAGGGAAGTTTCCAAAATTATCCCTTTGGTTCAAATCGTCTTGCATAATAAGGGCTACGTTATAATATGCAAATATAAGAATAAAAGAAAGGGTCTTTAACGCTGTATAGGTTTGAAGCGTCTTAAAAAGACTTTTTCATTAAAATTAGTCTTAGGCTTTTCAGGTTTGAATTTTTGTGCGGCCATAAGAGCCAATCCTGCAGATATAGTGAGATCATACTTTGTACGATTTTCAATACGGTAACCGATCCAATCTTCTAGTGTACGATTAAAATACATCCTACCCATGTTTTCGCTCTCATGATTATACCCTACATGGTTGTGTATAAAAGCTTCAATTGCCTGGGCATGGCTATCTATAATATCTTGAGAGTTAGACGGTATACCCTTTGTCTTTGAAGAAGAGCTTCCGTTCTTAAGATGTTCTGGCCTGTCCATCAAGTAGTTATCAAAACCTCTAGCCTCAAAATGCCTAGCAATACCGTACTTGTTATTTTCTATAAGTATTGGGAATCCATAGAAGAAGGCTGCCATAAGTATATCCTCATAGAATATTTTAGCAAGCGGTGGTCTAGATGCATATTCAGCAACAAACATATTTGATATATTGTGCTTCATATTAAACTTAACGTAAAGATGACAGGCACCCTTAGATCCTCTTCCATCTACGGTAGCATCAAGGTCATAACTATCCACGCCACCAACACCAACAGAATTTTCCGGAGGTGATATCTTACTGTATTTAGCCATGTACTGGTTTTGATCTTTCTCCGGAGGTAGCCATGCTACTTTCCATCTGCCATTAGGATCAGGACTAAATACTACTTTCTTGTTTTTCTCTGCCCATATAAAGTTACCGCTAACAATAGGGCTAGGGTAAAGCTCTTGATTGTGGCCTAGCTGCTCGTATATCTTAGCAATATTAAAAATTGTAGACTTAGTGGAGTCTCGGAAAGCTTCGTCTTCATTAAAGGGGAACTGACGAATTACTTCATTGAGTTCATAAGCATCTGTCATTAATGCCTGTCTCTCGTTCTTTAAGTAGGTCTTCGCTCCTATATCAACAAAATCTCCATCAATCGTTTCTACGGGACTTTTAGGATCTTCAACTATAGGATTACCATATTTATCAAAGAACCCTTCTAATGCGTTGTATGCAGGCACAAAGATCTTATATAGACCAGACTTGGTCCTGCCATTCTGATTTCTTTCGTTTGGATCGCTATTATAGTATAGATCACGAAATTCTTTACCCCCTTTATCAAGAGGGTTCACAGTAGACCCCATCAGGCACTTACCCACAATACGTCTACCTACAATAAGACAAGTACGTTCAATACGCCATGCCTCACGGATATCTGAAGGCTTCTCCCATTTACCCGCTTCATCAAGGTACAGCATATGTAGCTTCTCCCCATCATAAGCATTATTGGTAGTGTTCTTCCAGTTTATTATAGTATCTAAAGCTTCTCCAGCTGAAGAGGTTTTATTATTCTTTGTGATCCTCTTTGAAGGCTCCCGGAAAGCTAATTCCATACGTGGATTGGTTGTACCATCCTGTATAGGCTTAAAGAAAAATGGATAACTCTTATACATCGGGACCACTTTCTTCATGAAGATGTTCTCCTGTGCATCCTTACCTGTCTTACTCTGTATACCTAGAAGCTTCTCTTTAACCTGTGTCCCCTCATCCGCTAATATAGATGCTGATATATTGGTGTACCCAGAACGTCTACACTTAGTAAATACCTGACCTAAAGATCTTGGATCATATTCACATGCAGCAAAATGAATGAATAGATTACCCTGGAACTTAAGATAACTAGGATATCCAATATCCATCTTGGACCATTGGAGTAACATATATTGCCTACCAGTTATGTAGGTAGGTATGCCATTATTCATAAACCACACCCCGTTTCTCCTACGCTGAAACTCTATCTCAATATATTTTGAGTGCTTCTGTCTAAATTCTTTGGGTTTCTCTGCCCATTCATCCATAGACCTAACACGTAGAAGCTCGGATGGAACATCAATCCTACGCCACATTTGGTCTTCCTTTTTCTTGTCGTGGAAGAGAATATCTTTTTTTGCAGGAACCTTAGGTAATTGGATATACAGCTCGGATATCTCAACAACCTCACCCTCAGTATCTTGCGGGCATATGTTTATGACTTCAGCAGTGTAACCCTCAATCTTTCTAAGTCCAGGCATAATTACTTGCTAAACCGTTCGGCAAAACCACCAGAGAAATCAGTAATTTCAGCAACACCACCGGTCTCACGAAGTTCCTTGATCATAATCTCTAGTCGCTGACGTTCTTGTATAAGCTCACGGGCATCTACAGCTGTCTGCTTTATACTTTGTAGTTCCGCCTTTCTCTGGGAACCGGACAGCTCTTTATCTACAGGCTTCTTTATCTCCTCAATCATGTTTTCAATAGCAAATTCCATTGAAGATTTAAGAGATTCTGCAGCACCTAGCGTAGTGAAACTTGGTTTAGTTTTTGATCTCGGCATATTCTAGATCGCTTGTCATCATTCTCCATAATTTCTCACCGTCAACTTCCATTTCGTAGTCGCTGTTCTTACTGAAGTAGACTACATCACCAGGGTGTATGTCCATTTCTTCTAGTGCTTCTGATGGGTATTTGATGCGACCATGATCGTTTGGTGCGTCTTCCGGTAAAAGCTCAATTAAATCACTCTTCATTTTCTTACTAGACTCCATTGGCTCCATAAAAACCCAGTCAGCAAGAAGGTGGATACCTTCCTCATTCTTAAATGCATTGGCCAAGTTATTACGGCCACCCATAGGATGGAACGGTACTAGGTAAAGATCATCACCAATATCAAAATGTGCATTAAGAACAACGTGATGATGGAAGTATAGAGTATCGCCAACCTTTGCGCCAGTATCATGTAGAACTGGTAGAGAGACAATCTTAGCCTCCATGTGTCGGTTTTCAAACTCCTGGAACTTACTGACTAACAGTATGTTAACGTCTCCTAGTTCAAGTTCTGATTTAAACTTCTCCGGCAGACGTATGATGAATGCGTTAGGATTTTTCATTATGTATTTATTAAATTAAATTGGCGTAGGTATTATTTGAACCTACAATCGTATTCTATTACAACGGGCATTCCTACTATGTCTTTCCATAGCATGGTCCCTTGTTCTGGGTCATTAATATATACACGATACCTGAGGATTTGAAACCTTACCATTGCCTCTTCGTCAAATATTATGGTATCTATCTTAGCAGATCCTACAGTCATACCTATATAGTATGCCATAGCATCTTTAGGGTTTTGCCCTATAATGATTTTTCTAATTAAGTTCATTTCAATTTAGTTTAACTCGCTGCCGTAGTCACTACCCATGCGCTTAAGCCACCATTCAATAGTCCCCTCTTCAGGGTTATCAACTTCATCAACTTCATCTGATCCTAAATAGACCTCTAAAGATGTCTGAATAATAGTGTTTAACTCATCTGGATCCATAGCCGTAGTCATCATTGAAGCTACAAGGTTTGTATTTCCTTTATGGCCTTCAACATAGACTCCAGTGGCTAGGGTCATTACAGCATCGTCATCTTCAATTTCATATTTATCCAAAAGATCCCTATATACCTTAAGTACAGCACGAGAAAATTCATCAATAAAAGCTCCTTCGTGATCGTAATCCATTAATCTAACTTAGTAAGAATAAAGGTAGAGGTTGTCAGTAAAGCACCACCGCCACCAACTCTATTAATAGTATAGTATAAATCAGTACCAACAGCTACATGTCTTACTAGTGAAAATCCAATAGCGGTATTACCAGCATCTGCATGACCTCTAGTTATAGATTGTATAGTTGACGCTGATCCACCACTAGGTTTTTCAATAACATTGACTACAATATCTGTATTTGTAGCAGTAACCTCTAAGATAAAGTTTATATCTATCTTAACCAAACCTGCAACAGATACTGTAACAGCATTAGAAGTTGTTGAGCTAGTCTGAAGATGTGTATTACTATCGTCATTCAATAAATGTGACGAAGCATTACTGTTATTATTTACTCCAGATTGAGCTGGTGTAGCCGCTGAAGTAGTTAATGTATAAGCAGCACTAGGTCTTAATACAAACATTGGGTTAGCGAATACCGTTGATGAACCACCAAAAGCACTAACACTTAACTCACGTGTCTTTACCTCTTTTGTAGTATCATCATAAACTAATACAGTTAACTCTGAAGAAGAACTTGTAGGTGTCTCTGTTATCTTTAAAGTGTTTACTTCAACAGCAGTAGTGCTTAACTTTAATCCGGTAGACACACCTAGACCATCTTGAACAGTCTTAATTGTTGATGTAGATCCACCTGAAGATAGCTTTAATAGCGACTGATAACTGTCTTTTACTTTATTGCCTGTAAGTGTTGCCATGAAT
>TARA_B110000971_G_scaffold221476_1_pt1 | contig 24750 bp, 13 predicted proteins | sample TARA_B110000971 | Tara Oceans TARA_B110000971 (sample SAMEA4397842) | marine metagenome | biome: Polar Biome; feature: [SRF] surface water layer (ENVO:00010504); material: water (ENVO:00002006), including particulate matter (ENVO:01000060) such as... | depth 5 m | reverse complement strand
GCTGTATTGTTATCAGAATCTGATTGTTTCTCATTACAAGCAGCGATGCTTTCTCATTGTGGTTATAAAATGAAGAATAGATTTGCTATTCTTGATGTTTATAATGGTTCTCAAGAAAGAACTTTCGATGAAAATGATGTTGTAAACAGATTTAGAGAAGGTGTAGGGTCTAACTTCCTTATGTGGGGTGCGGCATACTATCCATACCTAAATACATCGATTGTAAAATCTTCAGAATTAGATTATACAGCGATTGCTAATCCAGAAGAGCTTGTAGAAGTTCTAACGGCTGAAGTTAACAACAATCTTGAAGCAGATAATATCTCTGAGGCGAGAGCCGAAGGAATTAAAGCTGAGATCAATAAAATTTTAGACACTACAGACGCTGATTTAATCAAGTCTTTACAATCTACTTTAGCAGTAGTATGTCCTAGAATTAGTTTCATACTTGAAGAAGTAGGAGATTTAGTAAACTTATTACCTCCAAGTGCCGCTATGGCAGGAGCATACACTATGTGTGATAACGAAGAAAGTGTTGCAAAATCACCTGCAAACATTAGCCTTGGTTCTGTAGTTACAACTTCTATTGATATCAATAATGACAATCAAGAAGAATTAAACTTACCATTAAACGGAAAAGCTATTAATGCAATTCGTGGATTTTCGGGTAAAGGTGTTTTAGTTTGGGGTGCAAGAACCTTAGATGGTAATTCACAAGATTATCGTTACATTAGTGTAAGACGAACAATGACTTTCTTAGAGCAGAGTATTAAATTTGCTTCTGAAGCATTTGTATTCTCTCCTAATAATTCAACAACGTGGTCTACATTAAGATCTACAGTTTCAAACTTCTTAAACAATCAATGGCAATCTGGTCTTTTAGCTGGGTCATCGCCTGAAGATGCTTTTGATGTTTCAATTGGATTGGGATCTACAATGACTCCTAACGATATATTAGATGGTGTTCTTAAAATGACAATTAAAGTTGCGATCACGAGACCAGCTGAATTTATTGTAATTACATTTGAACAACAACAACAAAAATCTTAAACTAAATTAATTTAAAAAAATAATATTATGGCACAAGCAGTAGCAGGTACCGGTGAGGATCAAGACAAGTTTTGGCCCTTACCAAAGTTTTATTTCTCTGTAGATATCGGAGATATGCAAGATATACCTTTTCAAGAAGTAAGCGGTCTTGATGTTGAAACTGAAGTTATAGAATACCGTCATGGAAATAGTCCAAATTTTGGAACAATCAAAATGCCAGGTTTAATGAAATTTGGAGATGTTACACTTAAAAAAGGTGTATTTGCTACAGATGATAGTTTCTACCAATGGATTAACTCTATTAGTCTTAATACATACAAGAGAGATACTGTTGTAATTAGACTATTGGATGAGAATAAGGCTGCAAGATTTACTTGGACTCTTACAAATGCTTTTCCACAGAAAGTAACTCCAACGGATATGAACTCTCAGTCTTCTGAAGCTGGAATCGAGACAATCGTTTTCACTCATGAAGGGATGGTTCAATTAGCAGAATAAGTTAAATTCCAGTAAATATTTAATTTACTACAGTTAGAATTTAGTTTAAAGTATTTTATAAAAAATAGGCCTGACGTTTTAAAATTTGTTCGAGCCTATTTTTTTTTATAAAGGTATATTCTTAATTATAAGATTTTAATTAGTTTCAGACTACTTTGGATCATGTATATCACTATTTCATATGAAAGCTAAAATAAATGATTACCCTGCATTGGGATTTAATTTTAAAGTTACTTCAACGTATTCTTTAGGAGGAAATTTAATTACGGGGCTTACTAAAAATATACTTCATGGTCCTGATGAATCTTTTTTTCAGTCTGTTTCAGGTATTAAAGCTACAGCAGGAGAAAGTGTCATTGTTAATTCGGGAGTCAATAACAGGCAATACAAGTTGCCAACAACCACAACCTACCCAGATTTAAAATTAATAAGAGGTGTAGCAAAAAAATCATCTCCATTAGGCAAATGGTGCCGCACAGCTTTAATTAAAGACAGATCTTCTTATGTTGTAGAACGACGCACAGTCAACATTATGCTTATGGACAGAAACCGTGAAGATATTTTGATGGCATGGTCTTTTTATGACTGTTACCCAAAAGAGTTTGAAGTAGGTGCATTTAATGCAGATAAATCAGAATTGGCCATTGAAACCTTAACCCTTGCTTACTCTCATTTTAGTCAAGAAATTTCAGGAGAATCAAATAATATATTTAATTTTTTAAAATAATATGGCTGTAGAGATAAAAGAATTAATTATTCAAGGAAGATTAAAAGATGAAACGAACGAGTCGGATCAGAATCTTAGTGAAATTATTCGTAAAGAAATTAAAGAAGGTGACGGAAATGCGCTTCAAGAAACAGAAAAACGTCAGTTAGTTGATGAATGTGTTGCTGCTGTTTTAAAAGAATTAGAATCTAAATTTGATTATTAATTATGAGTTCATCAAGTAAAGCTCTTACGATTACGGGTTATAAATTCCCAACCTTTGCTTATTTCGGCAAAATTGGCACTTACCAGCTACAACTGAACCCCTCAGAGTTGTCCGTGAGTGTAGGACAAAAAGAAGACAAAACTAAAGATGCCGATGCTAGTGGAAATACACTTACCAGTAAAGCTCCAATTTTTCTACAACGCACTTTAGACTTGAGTTTTACCATTGATAACACCGGAGCAGTTCCTAACGCCCCTGATGGAATGGGGTTCTATTCTGGATCGTTAGCAGATTCCATAATGTCCTTAGAGGAGCTTACAGTAGAACCTGTTGTTTCCACCCACAGACCCCCTTTTGTAAGGGTGAGTTGGGGATTGGGTGACATTTCCTTTTATGGAGTTGTGTCCTCTTTTAAATATAATTACACCTTTTTTGATTCATATGGAATCCCGCTTAGAGCGGTCGTTACGATGCAAGTTCAAGATTTTGATAGTGACGGTGCAAACCTTCTTCAAAGTCCAGACATCACCAAAATGCCCGTAATTAAAGAAGGAGATAATATTGTTAAGTTGAGTGAAGAATATTATGATAATAAAAAATATTACATAAAGCTAGCAGAGTTTAACAACTTAAGCTCTTTACGTAATTTGAAATATGGAGCGCATTTAGAAGTTCCACCAATACGATAATAAGATGGCATCTAGCAAACCAAAAGACTCCGTAGATAAGCCTCTTTCATTTGATGTTTCTATTAATGGCAGTTCTATAAAATCGGATTATTCAGTTATTAAAATTAACGTCGACAAAGCGATTAATAAATTAAGTCGTGCAAAAATATACATTTCTGGAGGAGATGCGCATCAGAATACTTTTGATGAAAGTGAAGATTCAATCTTTGCTCCCGGTAATTCTGTTGAAGTTAAATTAGGGTACGATCAGGACAATGAGGTTGTGTTTAAAGGCATTGTCGAAAAGCTTGGCATCTCCCTAAAAAATGGATTTGCAACAAAGTCTTGGCAAAGTTTATTGGTACTAGATTGTGTCGATAAAGCAGTTAAATTGACCAACAGCTACACCTCCGATCTTTATGAGAAAAAAAAGGATAGCGAAATATTTTCAACACTCATACGTAAAGTATCAGGTCTTAAATCGGTTATAACGGCCACGACCGTAACGCACCCATTTTTACCAAAATACAATTCAAGCGACTGGGATTTTATTTTAAGCAGAGCTAAACTGAATGGGTTAGTGGTTCTTAATTCCGATAATGAAATTAAAATTTCTAAACCATCTAAGACTGTTTCTCTTCCCGAGTTAACCATTACTAATGGGGAGTCCACAATAAGTTTTGATGCCCAAATCGATTCGAGTTCACAACTGAGTTCTATCGAACTAGATTCTTGGAACCCTTATACAAATAAAAGTAATAAAAGTAAATCTGTTGAGCCTAAATTAGTAGCCAACAGTATCATGACTGGCAAGAAATTAAGCACCACTACCAGTGCTTCTGCCATTACGATCAACATCCCACAAACGACTGAAGTATCAGAACTGAAAGCGATTTCAAACGCACTTTTACAAGAATCAAGACTCAGTAGGATTGTCGGAAAAGCCAAATTTAAAGGGGTTAACAATATTGACATTGGATCTGTGGTGGGATTATTTGGATTTGGAAAAAACTTTGATGGTAAAATTTATCTCACAGCAATTTCGCATCAAATCGAAAGTGGGTTTTTTACAACCAACATTGAGTTTGGACTTAATAAAAATCATTTCACTTCCAAAGATATAGACAAGTCTAGCATTATAACACCCATCAATGGAGTTCATATCGGAACGGTTAAAAAAATCGATGCAGACCCATTGAATCAAGGGCGTATTCAAGTTTTAATTCCTGCCCTCAAAAGCACTGGGCAAGGAATTTGGGCAAAGCTGTCTCATTTTTATACATCGGCTAAAGCAGGTTCTTTTTTCATCCCAGAAGTTGGATCGCAAGTCATTGTATCCTTTATTGCGAATGACCCAAGACATCCTGTAATATTAGGAGGATTATATACAAAAACAAAAGAACCTTATACCAAGCTAAAAAAGGACAATGCGCTGAAAGCATTTGTTTCTAAAAGTAAATTAACTTTAGAATTTGACGATAAGGATAAAAAAATCACAATTAGTAGCCCCAAAAAAAACAGCATCGTTATTAGTGAAAAAGCGAAGGGAATTACAATTACAGATCAAAACAAAAACAGCATCAAAATGTCTGACGCAGGCATTGCTCTAACAAGTAAAAAAAATATAAAAATAACATCCTCAGGGTCGGTCACTATTTCAGGATCAAAAGGCGTGACTGTCAACGGAAAAGCGGGTGCTGGTGTGAAGGTTAGCGGAAGCAAAGTGAACATTGCCGCTAAAACCAGTTTAACCGCTAAGGGTGGAAGTAAGGCAGGATTGACAGCTTCTGGTAAAGTCACCATAAAGGGAGCAACTGTCGGAATTAACTAGAATAATAATAATGGATCAAGAAAAATCATTTTTAGGAAGAGGTTGGAGTTTTCCACCTACATTTAGTAAGGAAAAAGCCGATATTGAAATGGTCTCAAAAGAGGAGGATATTAGACAAAGTTTAATTATCTTTTTTAACACCAAGCTTGGTGAGCGCATCATGCGTTCTAATTACGGATGTATTGTTCATAATTATATGTTTGAAAAGTCTGAATTATATATTATTGAAAGACTTGCCTATGAATTAGAACAAACAATACGAATTTATGAACCTCGAATTATTGTTCATAATGTAAAAGCCACAAAATCAGATGCCGTAAATGGATTGATCAATATCGATGTTATTTATGAAGTGCATTCTACGAACGTAAGAGATAATATCGTGTTCCCTTTTTATATGAACGAAGGAACTGAAATAAAATAAATAAGGTGAATAATAAATCCTATGAACATATACTAAATCCAGATAACTTTCAAATTGATGAAAGGGAGGTTTTAGATTTTATTATATTAATAAAAGAATACTCAAAGCGCGTTTATTTTTATAATAAAAAAAATAAAATTGATGGTACTTGGTACGATTTATTAAAATCGGATGAGACCTTTTTAATTGCTGAAATTTCTAAATTTGATATTTCAAGTTTTAGTGTTAAAAGAGTTAATCTTATTAAAAAATACGATCAAGCCTTTTCTTTAGCGGATAAAAAACATATTTTTAATGCGTTTTTCAATACTGCATTATCACTGTTCGAGCAAATAAACGGATGGTATCTTGAGGCGCTTAAAAATAATTTAACGCAAGAAAGTTCATTAATTGAAATTGAATTAGAGACCGCCATTCAAGATAAGTTTTCACCACTTCTTAAAGACTTTATATCCATTACAAAAGAATTTTTTGAAAACAACTTAGTTGAACATGATGCATCCAATAAATTTAAAGAGTTCCATGCCATTTGGAAACTGGACGTACTGCTTTTAGAAGTCGCTTCTGAAACAATTGACTTTGATGCCGATAAAATAAATTATGCCTTTAAAAAAATTACACTCATATTCAATCCAACGTATGAAATTATTTACAACCTTGTTGTAAAATGTAAGAATTTATTTCACAAATCGTTGCATGGAAATGACAATCACAAAGCACATGTAGGGCTGTTGTTTACTTTTTTAGAACTATTAAAACATTCACAAGCAGACCTCAATAAACTTACTAAAAAACATTTAGATCTCTATTTCAAACAGATTTTAAAGTTAAAGCACCTTCCGGCTTCACCAAATAAACTATTTGTTTCTTTTGAAATCGATGAGAATATTGATTCTTTAAATGTGAATCAACACAGTATCCTAAAAGCAGGTCAACAAGATAATGGCGATGATATACTGTTTGAACTTGAAGAAGAAATTCAACTAAATAATATTGCCTTATCTCACATAAGCACGTTCTTTTTAAGTGAAAATAAAATCTTTGACCACCATTCAAGATTTAATTTAATCTCAGGTTTATACTCTAAAACTCATGCCTCATCAATAGAAGAGGTTGAGTTTTTTAATAATGATAAAACCTATTTTTCTACGCTCGGGGAAGAACAAGTTCTTTTGAGTCACGAGGAAATGAATATGGATAAATCACAAATAGGCTTTATGATTATATCGCCTGTTTTAATGCTTTCTAGAAGTAACAGAACAATTGATATTGATTTTAAGTTTACGATAGATTCTATTAAATATTTATCTGATCTCATCATTGATATTTCTCAGAATAAAAACTCAAGTGAAGAAGTTATTTTTCATGAAATCTTTTCTCAGGCATTTCAAATTGAATACACCTCAGAAGAGGCGTGGACTTCCGTGCTAAATTACCAAGTAATTAGTCCTTTAGATTGGTCCACAGGCGTTGTAAGAGTCTCGTTTAAGTTAGATAAAACCTTTCCAGACATAGTGCCTTTTAGCGCCTCTGTGCATGAGTTAGAGATTGAATCGGATTTACCGATATTAAAATTTAAAATTAACCAAGATAGTTTTTACAATCCCTATTCATTTTTGAATAGCATGGAAATTTCTCGAATCGATTTGAATGTAAAAGTTGATGCCCTTAAAACATTCAACTGCTATGTAAATAATGAAGAAGTTGATATCAAATCCGAGTTCGAAATATTTGGAGCCACACCCAAAGAAGGGTCTAATTTAATTATTGGAACGGATGAATTATTTAACAAAAACATCACTCAACTTTCTATTGATTGGGATTATACCAACCTCAATGTTTTAAATGAAACTTTAGAGGATTATTATAAAGAATACGAGCTAGACATTAAAAACGATAGCTTTAAGGCTCAAATTTCAGCACTTTCAGGGTTTCAGTTTTCAAAAGCTATAAAACCAAAACTGGTTTATGATTTATTTGAAGACTCTTCAGATTCTGGTGTTAATAGCCATATGAATTTAAGTAATATTGATGTTCAAGCACTTAAAATCAAGCCTAATTATAAATTAAAATTTTCTGATTTAGATGAATTTTCAAATGATATCGAAACAGGTTATCTAAAATTAGAATTGGTGGCTCCAAAGTTTGCTTTTGGAGCGGATATCTATGATAAGGTTTTTAATAAAATCACTCAAAAATCACTTGCTGTAAAACCCAAAAAAGGACAAATTTTAGATTTGAAATTCCCTAATGAACCTTTTTCCCCAACAATTTCAAATCTAACAATAAGCTATCAAGCTCAAAGTAGTATCATATTTAATCAATCTTCGTTTTCTGAGAACGACTTTAATCAAGAAAATTCGTTTTACTTGATCTCGCCTTTTGGACTTGAAAACACCTTTTCAAAAGATTTTGTTTCTAAAAACACTTTAGTTGATAGTTTCAATTATGAAGGGGAGTTGATTTTAGGATTTGATACTACAAAATCACCATTTCAATTAAATTTATTATTTGAAATTCTTAAAAGTGAAAATCAAAATTATGAATTTAGTCGTAAAATTGATTGGTATTATTCGAGTGCAGATGGATGGAAATTATTCAACAACAGCGATATCCTTTACGATCAGACCATGAACCTGATGAAAACAGGGGTCTTATCTCTAAAATCACCTTCCGATATTTCTGATAAGAATAACGTATTCAATCAAAATAAACTATTTATTAAGGCCTGTTCCAAAAACAAATCGAATCAGTTTAGTTTGATTCGTTCTATTAGAACAAACTCTATTTCAGCTTCTGAAATTCTAAGTGATTCTTCCAGAACAGAATCTAAAGGCATCCCGCCTTTTTCTGTTGAAGGTTTTCGCGAACCCATAGAGGGCGTCATTAATACAGAGCAGTTTCTGGGATCTTTTAAAGGTAAAAATAAAGAATCCGACATGGATTTCTATATTCGATCTAGTGAGTTGCTTAGACACAAAAACAGACCCATTACAAAGTGGGATTTTGAAAAATTTGTGTTAGCTAAGTTTAATTGGTTATCGAACGTTAAATGCTATTCTGTAAATAACGAAAATAATCAACTCAATATTAAGCTTTTATGTGTTAAGAAAATTGAAGTACATCAAAATATTGACAATATAAAACTAAGTGCTGCAGAAAAAGACGAAATTAAGGAGTACTTACAAAACTATACCTCTCCATTTTCTAATATCGAAATTATAAATCCAGTTTTTGAAGATTTATGGATCAAATGTAAGGTTTCATTCCAGAATATGTCTAACGGAAAAGGAATTCAGAAATTACACACAGATTTCTTTAATTTTATATGTTCATGGTTGTACAATCCTTCGGAGCAAAATAAAATTGGAGTTAAAATTAAAAAGTTAGATATTATTAACTTTCTTAACAACAGGCCGTATGTTTCTTTTATCACAGGAATTTCTATAGTTCATATTAAAAAATTAGAGGATGGTACACAATTAGCTTACGATTCAGCTCAAAACAATGTTAATAATGATTACATAGAAGCTGGAGTGGCTTGGTCACTTCTTGTCCCAAAACACAATCATCAGATTGAAGTTCTAGAGAAAAATGAATACCATGCTCCGGAACCAATTAACTTTAATGAATTGGGTATCGAACAATCATTTTTAATTAATTCTGATACAAATAACTATATAGAAACCCCCTCAAAATCAAAAAGTAGTCCTAAAACAATTGACTCAAAATTTAATTTTAAACTCAAATTTTAGAAATGGCATTAATTAATAGGCAAACATTAAAAAATTATTTCAAAAAAGGTGGGTTTGCCACCGAAAAACATTTTATTGATCTTATAGATTCTTCTGTAAATTCTGTGGACGACGGTATTACGAAATCATCTGAGCACGGTTTAAAATTAAGTCCTCGCAAAGAAAACTCAAAATTACTTTCATTTTTTAAGAGAATCACTCAAGAATATTCTGATTATTCATTTGATCTTGACAGTAACAATTCTGAAGGATTGTCAATAAATAACAGTGACAACTCTTCAATTATTAAGTTTAATAAATCTGGAAATGTTGGGATCAATACCAACAACCCTAACTATAGTTTAGAAGTTAATGGAACTATTGGCGTTAAAACGCAAGTAGGACTGTATAAAACGGGGACGGTTCCTGCCGATGGAAATTGGCATTATATAATTTCTGATCTTGATGGAATTAGTGGCTTTGAAGTGACTGCAACAGCCAAAGGTAAAGTTGCAGAAGGCTACTATTCGGTATCTCATGCAATTGCGCTCTCTACTTTTGGAGGCAAACGCTCCAAAAACAAAATCAGAACCACAACAGCCTATTATGAAAATTTCTTTAAACGCCTTTCATTTCGATGGATTGGAGAGATGAATAGTTATGGTTTGCAAGTAAGAACGCGTACCAATTATGGGATCAGTTCTGAAACAAAAGAAAATTATAAAATCAAATATAATATTATAAATCTTCTAGAAGAGTAGTTTTAAAGATGATAGAACCAAAGTTTATAAATAGAGAAGATTATAATTCTAAAAGCCTAAATTATAAAGAATTACTTGCTGAAGGCATTGAGTTGATTCAGAAATTTTCTGGAAATCAATGGTCGGATTATAACTATCATGATCCAGGTATTACTTTTTTGGAGCAAATTTGTTATGCTCTTACAGATTTGGGTTATAAATCGAATTTCCCTATTGAAGATATTCTTTTGGCCTATACCGATAAATTTGATTTAGAAAATAATAATCTACTAATCCCCGCAGAAAAGATTTTTCCATCCTCTGCTTTGACTCCTTTTGATTATCGTAAAATAATTATAGATCAAGAAGATACAGTCAAAAATGCATGGGTAAATCCTATAAAAGACAATGTACTTGGAATCTTAGGGATTTATGATGTTTTGATTCAGCTTAAAGATAATTTAAGCGAAGATCAAATTCAAGTGAGCTTAAAAAATATTGAGAACATTCTCATGGAAAACAGATCGTTGGCCACCGATTTCAATCCCATAACTATTCTTAAAAAAGACGTGATTTCGCTTTCGGCCGATATTGCTATAAACTCGTTTGTTTTAGGGGAAAGTGTTTTAGCTGATATATATCATAAAATTGAATCTAAATTAAATAAAGAATTAAAGTTTTACGAATACGATGAGTTGCTTCAGGAGGGTGACTTTGAAACTGTTTTTTCTGGTCCTATTCAAAAAAATAAATTCATCAAAGAACATGAATTACAACGTAAAACGAATGAAATTTATCAATACGATATAAAAGAAATAATTCAAAGTATTGAAGGTGTGATTAGTGTAAACAACTTAATTGTTTATAAAAATGGCATCAAAATGTACAATGATATTATTCCATTTGATCACGACTGTTATCCTTCTTTAGATAAGGACTACTATGGTTCCATTGATAACAAGCTTTCGTTTCAGAGAAATGAATCTACTTACGACATCGATTCCACAATTCTTACACAATTGTACGACTCAATCGCTTTGAATGATAAGAACACTTATTTTAAGCGTTACAAGCCCAAAAAGATCATTGACAAAGGCCGTTTTTCTCAAAAGAATATGGAACATTATTTTCCAATTCAAAACGAACTTCCGTCCATTTATGGGTTAAAAGAATTTGAAATTACCAGCAAATCGTCCCCTGAACGAAAAAGTCAAGTGAATCAACTGAAAGCATATTTATTATTGATTGAACAAGTGATGGCTAACTACCTGAGTCAACTTGTAAACGTTCGAAATTTATTTTCAGTTGAAGTCGAAGACAGTCCTTTAAAAACCTATTTCAATCAAATTCCCGACACTATTGGTGACATTAGTGCTGTAATTGGAACTGATAGCGATTCTTTTTTAGAATTTTTAAATACAATTTCAGAATCGGATAAGAAACTCATAAGAAGAAAAAATCAAATCGTAGATCATTTGTTATCTAGATTTGGAGAAACCTACGATACGTCGTTGATTACCAAACTGTATACTTCAATTTTTGATGATTTATCGGAACATGAAATCCAGCTAAAAACACTTAACTCAAAGTTAAATTATTCAAAAGGTATTGTTCAGTTAGGACGCAATAGAATTAAGGGATTTAATTATAAATTAAATCACGATCAGGATCAAAATATATCAGGTCTCAAACAACGCTTATGTTTAATTTTAAACATAGAAAACCACGCTATTAAATCATGCCTCGATCCTATGATAGAGGCTTCAGAAATTAATAAAATCGAAACACAGTGGAAACCTCAAACACTAGAAATCTATGACGGCCCCTCAATCTCTGTTTTAGCCTCTGAAAATGTAGACGCAACTGCTGATGAAGCTAACTTTTATTGCGAAGACTATGACACTTTAAAGTCTCTTTTCTTGTATGCACACAAAAGAAAAAGTTATCGAATTATTAAAACAAATACGGATTATAGCTTATTGTATAACAGTCCCAAACATACAGCACCCGTTAAGATTTTTCAATCCGATTCTATAAAGACAAGTGAGGAGACTTTGCTGAAGGTTTTAGAGAAGTTCAAAGGAATTAACAATGATTGTGAGTCTTTTTTCGTCTTAGAAAATATTCTGTTAAGACCGATCACTGAAACGAATTACCAGCTTCTTATTTCTTCTGATGATAGTCAAGTAATTTTAAAAAGTTACTTCAGTACAGAGTTCAATCAACTTAGAGACCTTAGAGACGATATTTGGGTGATTGTATTAGATGAACAGAATTTTTCTGTTGAGAAAGTTTCCGACTCTAAAAAATTCACCATTGTGGTATATGATCTTTTTAATCAACCTATTCTTAAGTCAGAAAAAACCTACAACTCGAAAGCAATTGCCAAACTAGAGAAAACAAAAATCATTGAATATTTTGTCTCTAAAAATGAATCCAAAACAGAGATTACTGATTTTTCAGATATTTCGATCGCAAACAATCAGCTTAACAAATTTCCAGAAGATTTTAAATATTCAAATCACATTAATTTTGTGTTTCCAGATTGGCCGGTTCGTTTTCAAAATAATGAATTTAAAAATTTAATTAATGAAAGTATTCAGGATTTTATTCCAGCGCACTTAAGTTATGATATTTTTTATCTAGACTTTCAATCGTTGAGTGTTTTTGAATCCATTTATTTTAAATGGTTGGATCATAGATTAGTTGGTGATGACGAAAATTTAGAGTTAACATCGCTGCAACTCATTCAGCTAATAATGAGTTACCAATCTTATGTCTCGTAATAATTTTCTTGTTAAAAAATTAAAATTTGAAATTGATATTCAAGACGATCGTGATTTTAAAGATGTAGCTTCCAATGTTTCTCAACTTTCCAATGATTTTTTAAATTTAAATTTTCAAACACTAGCAGATTCTATTTTAAGTGACAACGAACAGATTTATATAGATCGCATTGTTTTAGACATCGGCGAAATATCTTTTGATAACAAAGCAGCTATTTCAGAACAAATTATTGACTTATTAAAAAAGAAAATTCAAAAGGCTCAGGGTACAGTCTCCAACAAATCACGATCTAATGAAATTTTAATAGCCCATTTTTTAAGTAAAGGGTTTCTTCCTTGGTGGGCGAGTACCAACGATCGGTTTAATGCGTTTTTAGCTTCTAATGCTTACAGCCTAGATTTAGAATCAGATGTTTTTGAATTGATTACTAAAAATAGATCTACTTTCAAAAGGTTTATGAATGCGTTGAACACTAAAAATAAAGCGGTTTTTATAAAAGCCTATCTTAAAAAAAACAACACCTTTTATCAAAAATCGGTCGCTTTATTTGTCAAGCTTCTTGAAACTATTTTAGGAACAATGGATCCATCAAACGAGGCTTTTATTCAGTATGAATTATTGAAGACTCTGGTTAAATACCCAAACAAAACCGAGGGTTCGTATGCGGTAGTTTTTAATAAAATCATTGAAGATCTCAACATAGAATGGGAGGTTGTTTCTAAAGTAATTTTGTCTAATCCCAATGATTACAAACCCTTTTCAAATTTTGAATCTCTTAACGATAAATCGTTATTATTCCAGCAGCGTTCAAACAAATCGAAGCTTTCTAAACTCGCTCAAATTAAACTATATATAGAGCGCGGGTTGCTGAACGAAAGTAGTGCTTTTGAAACATCTTATTTGACGGTTCTTTTCAGTAATTTAATGAAAACAGAGCGCGACGCTTTAATAATTATTTTTTCGCAACTCAATATTTACAATCACCCCTTACAACTGATCAGAGTTTCAAAATTATTAAATTCTGAGAATTTACTCCCTTTTTTAGTTCTAATATTTGACACCTCAAAAGGACATTTATTAAGACAATTATTTAGCTTTTTGAATTCTTTAGAATTTAAAGGCAACTCAAATGAAACCTCGTTTTTCTATTTCATCAACACAGTTTTAAAGCTTAAGTCTTCTTCTGACACCAAAAAACGTCAATTTTACAAGACGTTAATGAAATTAATTTCTAATAATTACAAGCTTGATTATAAAGATTTTATTGGAGATTTTTATTTTTTCTCTACCTTACAAAATTCTCAAAACGATTACCAAAGTGTCATAGAATCGTATTACTTAAACGAAATTTCAGACGAAGAAGATGCTATACTAGGTCATTTTGTAGGGCATCTCAAATCAGCGCATACGTTTTCATACCCCTCTTTATTATCCTCTAATCAAATCATTCAATTTAATTTATTAAAAAAGTATATTGAATACCTCAATCAATCTGTTGTTTCAAATTCTTGGAACCAAATAGTCACAGAAAAATTTATTTTCACTCAGCTCACAGAACAAAAAACTACCCTCCGGAATTTCATTTTTACCGTCTTACAAGCCTATGCTGCTAAAAATAGCTATCCTTTTCAGAGTTTAATCATTGCTGTTTTAACCCAGTTTTATTCTAAATTAAGTTTATCTGAAGCTGATAACGTAGAAATTATAGAGTGTATTATGTTGGTTTCTCAACCCGAAACATTTAATACGCTTTCTAAAAAAGAACAATTTCAAATTAATGAAATTGTTCAGGAAAAAAATATAAAAAATAAATTAGAGTTAGTAGATTATAAATTTAATTTAGAATTGTCTTCTAAGTCCTTTCAATCGGATTTGGAGTATTTACAAGAATTAAAGCATCAGGATTTGTTTTTTAAACAAACCTATTCTTATTTAGTTCAAGAACTTCAACCTTTATTGTATTCTAATACCAAATTAAAACTGAATATTGATCAACTTTCACAAGTTGTAAAAATTGAACTTAAAAAACATATTACTGGTAAAAACGATATCAACTACCAAAATATAGTTGAATCGATCGCCGCGATTTATTTATTAGATGCCAATACATTAAATATTGATCTTCTTAAAAATGTGATAAATAAATTAAGTTATCAAACGAATGATGAGATTCTAATTCGACAGATTAATGATACGATTTTTAGTTTTAGCAATGTTAAACATACAACCAAAAAAATCATCAATTCTGTTTTTGAGATCAACCAAAAAATAACGGATATCAATTTAAAAAAATCCATTCTAGTGGATTATATAATTAATTCCCCATTAGTGGTGCTTAAACTAAATGATAAAAACTATAAAAACCTTATTCAGAATTTAGCGGCAAATAAACAAAACAATTATTTCCTGATTCTTAACAAAATTCTGTTTTCAATTCCTTATCAAAAGAAAATTGAATTCTCATCGATATTAAAATATAAAGCCCTTCTGATCTCTCGTTACAATAATTTATCTGACGAGCAATTCCTGCTTCAGTTATTGGATGAAATTAGTTCATTAGACCCAACCTTACTTAAAAAAATCAGGAATAACCTGACTCAAAATACAGCAATTCAAGATGCAGTGGATACAGAACACTCAGATGTTTCAGACTCTAAGCGTCCATATGATGCACTCGAAGGCTCAAACGATGTTAAAAGTCAGACAGAAGACACCACAACTCAAAATTCAGGGGTTACAGACGGTAGGTTAGAAACAGATATAAAGCGTAAGTTTCAAGAATTTGAATCTAAACAAATTTCAGGGACTGCAACAAACGCACAAATTTTAAATATTACACCCGTACAGTACAAGCCGATTAATTCCTTTAGCCACAGAGATTTTGAATTTTTCATGAATCTTAAAAATGAATTAATTACCGATAACAACCAGAAATTTTCAAATTACGATTCTTTTAATACGATTGAAGAGATTGTAAAAAGTGACTCGAAATTATTAGAGTTTTTAAACCTCTATATTGATGATTATGAGATACTCATTGAATTTGCACAATCTAGTTTTAAAGACCCAGTTAAATCGAGACTTGAATCCCTTTCCAAATCTAAAAACTTAAAATTATTTGAAATGGAAAAGGAGCTCATAACGCTTCAAAAATCAACTCTGTTTACAATTTTAACGTCCATAGAGTTTAAAACGATACTGAGAGTTTATATGCTTAAAAGTTTGGCTTTTGTAAAAAAGAACAAAAAGTTTATCATTTCAGAATTCACCTTAAATTTTATTGAAACCTTATCTGAAAATAGAAAATTGAATTACAGAGGGACTTCAGATATTGCCTCTAAAGTTAACACCAAGAGTTCTATTTCACAGCAAATTAAGGAGGGAGTGGTTTCGTTTTTTGATAAAAATAAATTTGAAGCCATCAGTAAAGAAGTTAAGAACGACGAATATTTTAAAAACATCGTATCGTTTTTTCTAAAAACGAATAAAGTTCCTGTTTGGTCTGAGTCTCAAAAATTGAGTTTAGAAGAAGCTTTAAATTATATCAAAATAAGAATCAAAAAATCTGATAGCCTTTATATCAATGAGCTCTTATCAGAAAAAAAACCAACCTCTATTATAGCCTCCGCGTTTAAAAAGGAGAGTCATGACTTTAAGCTTGAAGTTTTAAAACTTTTAGAACTGTCCAATGCCAAGTCCTATTCTATCAAAACATTATATGAAAACCTGATACAATTGAACAGCAGTTCAGAAGGGGAGAAGGACTACTTTTTTGAACAAATTTTGTTGGAAAATTTATGGGAAAAACCAAGTTTGTTATCTGTTTTGGATTCATTATTCTCAAATGAAAAAAATATAAAACTTGCTAAAAACAGCAAGGTTATCAACACTCTAAAAAAGAAATATCCATCTTTAGAACTCGTTTTAAAACCCGTCAAAGAAATTGATACCGCTCATAAAATTGAGCTCATTCGTTATTTTATTGAAAGAGGCCAACTGCCCAAAGTTTTTCAACTTAAAAATGCATTGAATTTTCAGCTTTTGAAAGCCTATACAGCCAAAAACAAAAGCCAATTTAAACTACTCTTACGCGAATATTCTGCCACCCCAGACGTCAGTAAAAATTTCATAGAATTGAGCTCTAATGCTATTTTTGTGGAGCTCCTTCTTGAAGAATTAGAGGAGAAAAATCTAGAGTTAAAATACCTTTTTGAGAAAGTTTTAAAACCAAGTCCCCCAAAACCAACGCCTAAGGAAACCGATGTTTATGATTTAGTATTGAAATTTCTTATTGCGCCTAAAACCATTCAACAAAGTAATTTTAAAGCCCTTTTAAGCACACTTAAAGCATCGAGCAACGAAGTATATGATTTGCTTATGACGGCCGCAACTGAGTTGGTATCTGATGCCAGTGTGACGAACCAAAACGGTATTTTAATGGCGTCGCTCACTTTTGTTTCACCCGACGGAGTTGAGAAGGATGTAGCCAAGGGTTCCAAAGAGGTGCCTTCTGTTATTATAAAAGAGGAAAAGCGTTCAGAATTTGACACGTTTATAAAGGACTTGCGCTATTTTGTTGAGTTTAATTCTTTTAGTAGAACTACCGAGCGTACCCATCCAGAAAAATTTCATACATCTATTTTCAAATTTAAATCGAATTTAATTTTAAAAAAACAGCTGTATAATTGGGCTAATGACAAAACTAAAATTTTTAATTTATTTAGATTAATCCCCGAAAATGAAGTTTCAGATTTACTAGAGTTTATACATCCCAATCAATTAAACTACATTAAAACCTTTAATTCGATATTAGAACAAATTAATTACCGCTCAATCCAAGAATGTCTTAAACTTGATTCTATACAGAAATTCACCTATAAGGTCTTAAATGCGTGGTCAAGTCATAGCATTGTAATAAACACTCCTGAAACCATATTTCATACGCTTTTCGAAGAATTTCTTGATCGTTTTAATATAGATACAGAGACATTTGTTGCGCAAATAGAAGCTGTTAAGCCCACGTTTAACTCCAAACAAAAAGCCCTCATTAAATCGATTACTCAAAAATCTATAATTTCTACGCCTTCAAAAACCACTGAAGAGCTACCGGTTGTTGAAGAAACAGTTGTTGATTTAGATAATGAAGAAAGCGTTTATATAAATAATGCGGGATTGATCATCGTTTGGCCTTTTTTAACAACTCTTTTTAGTAAATTGGGATTCACTGAAGGTCGAGAGTTTAAAGACGATTACAGCCTACAAAAAGCGATATTACTTTTACAATATATTGTTTTTGGAGATGTACATGTTGACGAAACTAATTTGGTGTTGAATAAAATCATGTGTGGCGCTGCCCCCGATTTTTTTGTGGATACTAGTATCGAATTAAATGATATGGATAAAAGTATTGGAGACTCCATGTTAACAGCGGTTACCAAAAATTGGGAGCAACTCAACTCCTCGAACATCCAAACGTTGAGGGAATATTTTTTAAAGCGGGACGGAGTACTTAAAAAAATGAATGAAAATTACATGCTTAATGTCGAGGGCAATACCTTTGATGTTTTACTAAAATCAATTCCTTGGAACATCTTAATGTTACAAACAGCTTATATGGATAACAGGTTAATTGTCGAATGGAAATATTAATTATTTATGGATAAACTTACGGTCACAAAAAAGAATGCCTACACGATTTCAAATGAGATTGACTGGCTTAATACTTATATTATCAATCGACTGGGGAATTATTTTGATCCCACATCCACGTTTGTCATCCCTACTGCGCCAAACTTAACAGATGATAGTAGTAAGTATGCTACGTTTATGACTGATAAAAAATTAATTGAAATAGAAAGAATTTTTATAGCGATCTGCCTTGCCTTGCATTTCAAACCTCAAATTTTCGACAAATTTTTGATTAAAAATAATGCGTTAGACAAACGTTTCACGGAGTTCGGAGGGGTTATAGACGACTCAAAATCTATTTTTGTACCCACACTAGAAACCATCGCATTTATTTTTTATGGGGATAGTTTTGAATCTCGTTTTCTACTTCAAAATTTCTTTGATCACGACCATATATTTATGAGCGATCGTATTTTAGAACTCTACAGTCAAAAGGAGTCTAACTCGTTTCTTACAAATTCAATACGATTGAATGATGAATATTTTCAGCTCTTTACAATGGGGACTGCCTACAAGCCTGGGTACAGTACTAATTTTCCTGCGAGTTTAATTTCGACTCCATTAAATTGGGATGAATTGGTACTCAATAAAAGTACGATGGACGAAGTTTTGATGGTCAACACATGGATTGAAAATAAATTTGAGATTGACAACAGTGAAATTCTTAGAAAAAAAATAAATAAAGGTTATAAATGCCTGTTTTATGGACCTCCCGGAACTGGAAAAACACTCACCGCATCGCTAATAGGTAAAAAAAATAAAAAATTAGTTTACAGAATTGACCTGTCTGAAGTGGTATCAAAATACATAGGGGAAACAGAAAAGAACTTAGCAAGAATTTTTGACATCGCTGAAAATAAAGATTGGGTTTTGTTTTTTGATGAAGCTGAATCCTTATTTTCTAAACGTACTGGGGTACAAGATTCTAAAGATAAGCATGCCAACCAACAGACTGCCTATTTGCTGCAACGTATCGAAAATTACAACGGTTTAATCATTTTGGCAACGAACCTAAAACCAAATATTGATTTGGCTTTTTCGCGACGTATTCAATCGGTTATTAACTTTCCGATTCCAAATCCCAGTGAAAGAGAAGTTTTATGGATTAACGCATTGAAGGATCTTGCTCAAGTGCCTTCAGCTTTTATAAAAGAAATTTCAAAATCCTATGAACTCAGTGGTGGTGTTATCAAAAATGTCATTCAATATTCTTGGTTAATCTCCAAAAAATCGAAGCTTCCTATTAATGAAAAACAGATTTTAGCAGGCATAAGACGTGAACTTTTTAAAGATGGAAAATCTTTTGAATCCTAAGCTAATTTCACACAAGATTTTAAATACAACTCTTCGGAAGTCATTAAGATGTCAATAAGCTTCTTTGAATCAATTTTCAACAATTTGCTTCCATCGTCTAATCCTGTCTGAACACTCGCCATCGTTTCGACACCGAATAGGATCAATTCATCTATTTGTGTGATACGTGCATCCAACGCATTAAAATTCTCTATTCCCTCTAATCCATCTACAACTAGGAGTGCAAAATCGGTTCCTTCTAAGGTTGTTAGGCTCTTTTTGGTATAAAGTGTATGGTCAGTAATTCTTAGAATTTTTATAAGATCTTTCGTAGGAATAGAATCTAAGAAGTTAGTTTTTATGAGTGTATTATAAAGTTCAAAAACATTAAGATGCTCTTTTTTGTAGCTGAATTTATCATTTGATCCGTACAATGCTTTGACAGGGCTCTTGTCTTTTTCAAGATAAGAAGTAAACGTTTCTTTTGATGTTTTGGAAAGGCAATAAAATGCGCCTTCTCTTAATAGCAAATCCGTATTAAAAATATTTGCCATAATTTCATTAGGGATTTCAGACCCTATAGTGTGCTCAGAAATTAACTCCATAGCCTTCAGTCGAATCATAATATTCAATCGATCGTATTGCGTATTAATTATGTCTTTGAGACGTTCTGTAGGTTCTAATCTGTTTACCGGAAAGAAATTATTTATTTTTAAATACTTCTCATTATAATCTAAATTGTCGATGAGAGGAATTAAATATTCTTTGAGCTCTTCTTCAAATAAGATATCGACCATTTCTATGGCGAGAATTTTCTTTTCAGAGAAGTCATCTAGTATGATGTTTATGATTTTAGAAATTTCATCGGCATCGTAAATTAAAGTAGTCAATTTAAATATTCTATGGGTAGAATTTTTTAATTCTAGTTCCATAAAACCAACTAACTCTTCCCATTTAGGATCGTCAGACAAATCTAATATGGAAGCAAGAAGTCTATTGTAATTTTGAACTTCGTCTTCAATTTTATTTTTTATTACCAAGTAGTCCGATTCTGAGTTTTTTTCTTTCTTGTGAATCAATGCAGAAATAATACGACTTTCGATTTCAACATCTTTAACCGTTAAATTCTTCAACAAAACACGTTCTAATTTTTTTGGTTTTGTATTCGCAAAAACATCAATAGCCATAAGGTTATTGGATACGGATGCTTGAGACGCTTTAGATAAGTTTAATTCTAACTGTGTTAGGGATTGAGAAAAATCATAATCAACGCGCATGAGAAGTAACAACAATCGGTTGCTAAACACGATTTTTTGTGTTGCAATAAACGTTTTAAATTCTTTAGATTTTAATTGAGATTCAAGGGAGTGAATGAGGTATTCCACCACAAAACGATTTTCTTCATCTAACAAACGGATCACTTCATTAAAGTATGACTTAGACCAATTTTGTTTCATCAAATCAATGTACTCTTTCTGTTTTTGAGTTTCAGAATCAAGGATATGATTTTCAGGGTTTTTAGTATTTATTTTTTTTGAGTTTCCAAATTTTTCAAAACCAGGAAGTAGCAGCTCACCCATGCCATGTCTTTCATTACGTTCTAGTCCAAATTGTGATCTCGTAAAGTTTTTGACTTGGAAGGTGTTCGATGAATTTGTCTTTATATTATCCAATTCTTTACTTATAAAACTCTTGTATTGAAAGGATACTTTTTTCACATTCTTCACCCAATAGATACAGATGAAAACAAGCAATATAATACATGCAATTTGGATGTATTCTGAATTTACAACAAACTGAATCGCTACTAAACTAGCCCCGACAAGGATGGCGCCTAATTGTCGTGCTTTTCCTTCAGTACTAGATTGTACCAACGATTTTAAATTGGAGCCAAGAGGTTGAAATAATAATTTGAAAGATGAGTCTTCTAGAGATCTTTTAATGACAATCAATACCAACATACTTAATACAACCACAATAAATGTGATTATTTCAAGGCCTTCGTAGAACAGAGCGAAAATGGAAAACGTTAATGCTAAGCCCGACAAAATTAGCAGTGAAATTGGCAATGTTGACAGTCCAAATCTCAATCCGTTTTTCTCTAATAATTTTCCAGAAACAAAGGTGTTCATTATAAATTCTATGGATTTTGTAATCCCGAAAAACAACCCAAAGAATTGTCCGAGTGTTTTGATGTCAAAGCCGCTAAAATATGTTTTTGAAGCACTCAAAAAAGAATAACTTACCAGAATCAGTCCAAACATTGAAAGTATAGACAGCACATAAATACTTTTGAAATAGGGGTTTTTAAATATCTTAACTTCCTTGGTTTCTGTGTTCTCCTTTTTAGTCTCCTTAGGACGTTCTATGTAGTCTGAATATTTATTGTTGATGATGATTTGGATGATACCCCCTATAAATACACCGATCAACGCACACCAAAGTAAATTGGATGAATCGCTAAAAACATTAAGCAATAGGGGTACAGTCATGTAACTCACAATGGCAGCAATAACCGATCCGGAAGCAATGAGACTAAACAAGCGTTTCCCTTGTCTTAGATCAAAAAGCTGCATTGTTAGACTGCTAAATACCAATGTAATAAGAGAGGTAATAGGTGTGAAAAATATAAACCCTAAGAAAGCCAATGATTCTTTTGAATAGCCATAATTGATTCCCAACTTCAATAACAATATAAATAACGAAATAACCAACAGCGTTGCTGATGAGTGAAATTTAAAACTAAATTTCTTAATTGTAAAAGAGAAAATATAGGCCGAAATGATTCCTACAACTCCTGATGCTAAATAGGCATAGGTCAAATAACTGATATCAAATACAGATAAAAATAAGGCACTTATATAGGAATTATAATAGGAAATAAAAATGCCGTAAAATAAAGACTGAATTATCAAAAATAGGATTCTTGAATATTCATCCTTTTTAATATTTAATAATTTGCCTAAGTTGTTCATCTTTAATTTTAATTTAAAATTTCTTAATCACTAAAGTAATATCAATCGTTGGGAGTGGGCCAAAAACAGTTCCTAAGCCTTTTTCACTTGTAAACCCTAAATCCAATAATGAATCAACCATCCATGGTGAAGGATAGGATAGTAATGATTTTATATTATTGTTTTTTGAATACTCAATCCAAAAATTTAAAATTTGCTTTGAGAGTCCTTTTTTTCTATAATTGGGATGAATAACCAAACGTCCAGTACTCACTACTGGTGGGGTCATCGGTACATAATTAGCACCGTTTTCGCCATAAGTGTGCCATTCTGAATCCACAACTTTTGACTTTTCAAAAGAGTCTGAAAAAGGCAATTCTTCTATTGAGTTTATGGGTTGTAATCGATGGCTTGCAATCAATTTTTCATTGTAAAATACACCACAATGTACAGCTGATGCGTCTATGATTTCATCTTTTTCACTATTCAACAGTTCTGAGTCTATTTTGCTACTTGTCGTATTCCAAGAAAACTTCCTTAATTCTAACAACTCAGACTTATATAAATTATAATCAAATAATTTTATTTCAAATTCACTACTCTCCATTCTTACTAAAACTTATAATTTGCTCTAAACATTATTCCTCTACTATTTTGTAACGACACCGAATTGAGGTTGTTGTTTGCTGCCGTTCTAACTCCTGGGTGGTAGTAAGTTTCATCCAAAAGATTATTTACGAGTACTCCAATTTTAAATCCTTTAAAGAGCTCATAATTAACATTCGCATGAAGTGCCATAAAAGCATCTATCTCGTCCAGTGGATTAGCACTTCCAGCAGTTTCAATTCCTGTTTTTCTTACACCTACATAGTTTGCTCTTAGGTTAAAATTTAATTTTTTGAAAGCAAGTACATTAAAACCAGCATTTATAGAATGGCTAGGAATATCACTAATACGTAGATCAACACTTTCATCTCTTGGATCTAGATAGGTGTAATTTGTCCAAAATGAAAATGCATTGTATTCATAATTCAAATATGCTTGTAAGCCACGTATGTTATTTCCTTCTGCAGAACCTTGGTTTTGTGTCAATCCACCTTCAATTTCAACGGTTGAGACTACATTGGAATATTTGGACATGAATCCGTTCACTTCAATGCTAAGACCTTTAACAAGCTTAAAAATCGCAGAGACTTCAAAGTTTTTAACCTTTTCTGGCTCCAAACTTGGATTTGCTATTCGAGTATCCGTTGTCGAGTATTTTGTTAAAAATGAGGCATCCTTAAAGGCCTCAGAATAGATTGCCTTGAAAGTATAGGAATCTTCTTTGCTATAAACCAAAGCAGCTCTTGGATTAAAAACAAATCCATAACCTCCTGTTGAACGCACTAAGTTGTAATCGACTCGACCCCCTAAAGTTGCAGAGAAGTTTTCTGAAAAAGAATATTTTCCTTGCGCATAGTATCCAACATCTAATTTACTAGAAGTATTACCTCCGTCAAGACCAACAGTTGCACCAGAATCTAAACTCTCATCAGGATCAACTTCACCACTCGTAATGTAATTCATTTGAAAAATCCCTTGTCTAAATTCGAGTCCTGATACAATGTTAAAATTATTCCTTTTGTAAAATATTTTCAACTCATTTCTAAGTTGATTTGAAGATCTGTATAGATATAATGAGCTTAACGAAGCTGGAGTTTCTGAAATCAAATTCTGAAACCCTAATTTATTGTTGTTGAAAGCGAGAGCGGTCGTTAAATTTGTGTCTCCATCGAGCGTATGCAATCGATACGATGTTAAATTAGAGAAATATAAATTTTGATTTATTTTCTTCTCATACTTCAAATACACAGAGCTATTCCAAGTAACCCATCGCGTTAGATCTGGAGAGCCTATTCGTTTTGATTTTGTATACCATGGTAATGCGCCTGTATTACTTCTAAAACTTTCCACACCGAACGTAAATCCATCAATCTTTAGTTTCGTATTCACATACCAATCGTCTTCACGATTGTTAAAACCAAGGTCTGGATTTTCGTCATATAAGATTTTGTCTAAGGCTTTCATTTTATCCGCCCCCACCTGATTTAAAGTTACTGTTGGCGTTACTGTTGGCGTTGCAGTCGTATAATCAAAATAGGGGGAGGT
>TARA_B110000971_G_scaffold168510_2_pt1 | contig 24806 bp, 23 predicted proteins | sample TARA_B110000971 | Tara Oceans TARA_B110000971 (sample SAMEA4397842) | marine metagenome | biome: Polar Biome; feature: [SRF] surface water layer (ENVO:00010504); material: water (ENVO:00002006), including particulate matter (ENVO:01000060) such as... | depth 5 m | reverse complement strand
CGGCCCAACTGCCTCTAGAAGCCACCTGAACTTTCATGTCACCGACATCGGCAACAATCCCCTCGGCTAAGTCCGGGCGGAGCTTCAATTAAATCTTTGGAATAAACCCTGAGGCGAACCCAGAGGTTGGCGCTCGAACGGCTCCCAGGGCCAAAGACGCGCTCAGGGCTGGATTACGGCGCCTTCTGCTGGAGGAGTCCAGAAAGTTCGTGGGCTGAATCCATCAAGAGCTTTCCCAAGGCGGGCAGACGGTTCCCAGAAAAACGAGATTCCACTCCGGTGAGACTCAACGCCCACGATGGTTCTGAAGTCGCAGAGAAAACTGTTGCCGCCATACCCCAGCTTCCTTCAACAATCAAACCAGGGTTGGCAGAGTAACCTCGCGCGCGAGTTTCCCGAAGCCTCTCCCGAACCGCACCACTAGCGTGCGAGGGGCCGTAGGTTTCCTCCAGTGTGGACCGAACAAAATACCTCTCGATGAATTCATCGCTTTCGAAGGCAAGCAACGCTATGCCGGCTGAGGCAACACCGAGGGGAAAGCGAACACCTTCGTGTAGAACAAAAGATCGTAGCGGGAAGCTTCCTTCCTCTCGCAACAGGCACACCGTCTCATCTCCTCGCCGGGCTGAGAGGAAGGCGCTCTCCCCCGTTTCGCGAGCAAGCCGCTTCAGCATCCTCCTCGCCAAGTTCGTAATGTCGAAACGACTTCGTGCCACCTCACCGAGAACATACATTTCAGGCCCCAGGTACCACAGCCCTGACTGGTGGTCGTGGTCGACCATCCCTTCTTCTTGGAGCGCTGAAAGAATTCGGTGGGCTGTCGAACGAGTGAGCACGGTCTGATGGGAAACCTCTGTCGTACTCAGACCTTGGTTTCCCTTGGTGCTCAGCGCGCGCAGAATGTGGGTGGCGCGGTGCAGGACCTGCGCTCCTGGTCGAGGACTATCCATGTCCACATTATGGACGATATGTCCATTTTTTCCCACATTTCGAGAAATTTTGCCCTGGAGCGGCTAAACCGCCCGCCGCCACTGAGCGCCATGGCTAGTGTGTGCTGTAGCAGAAAAGACGGTGCCGTCTCACATGAAGGAGAAACATGAGTACAAAACTAGCCTCCAGCGCCCTCGAGGCTCTCGCTGGTGAGGTCCAAGACGGGATGACAATTGCCGTGGGCGGCTTCGGCCTGTCAGGCATCCCCACAAACTTGATTTCTGCTCTTCGCGATACCGGGGTAAAGAACCTCACGATTGTCTCCAACAACATGGGTGTCGATGGCAAAGGTCTGGGGCTGATCTTAGAAAACAAGCAAGTGACGAAGGTTCTCTCGTCCTACGTGGGCGAGAACAAATTCTTTGCCGAAGCATTCCTCGATGGATCTCTCGATGTCGAATTTGTTCCGCAAGGGACCTTAGCCGAACGTTTACGTGCTGGTGGTGCGGGAATTCCCGCGTTTTACACGCCCACAGGGGTAGGAACCGCGGTAGGCGAGGGCAAAGAAACCAGGGTTTTTGATGGAACAACATGCCTTTTGGAACGGGGCATCATTGCCGATATCTCGTTGGTTCGTGCCTGGAAGGCAGACCGTGATGGAAACCTCATCTACCGCCTCACAGCGCGAAACTTCAATCCTCTTGTCGCAATGGCGAGTCACATGACTATCGCTGAAGCCGAAACAATCGTCGAGGGCTACTTGGAGCCTGATGCGGTTATGACACCGGGGGTATTTGTCCAGAAGGTGGTTGCGGTGGAGGATCCGATCAAGCACATTGAACAGCGCACAACCAGAGAAGGCGTGGCCTAGACATGTGGACTCGTAATGACATGGCGGCCATTGCCGCAGAGGAACTCTCCGATGGACAGTATGTAAATCTCGGCATTGGGATTCCGACTCTGGTAGCCAACCATCTTCCCGAAGGTGTTCAGGTAACACTTCAATCCGAAAACGGCATTCTCGGAATGGGCCCCTTTCCTATCGATGGGGAAGAAGATGCAGATCTGATCAATGCGGGAAAGCAGACCGTCACGCTCCTGCCGGGTGCCAGCATTTTTGACTCGGCAACGTCGTTTGGAATGATTCGTGGCGGGCACGTGCAGGTGGCGATTCTCGGCGCGCTAGAAGTCTCCCAGCACGGCGACCTCGCCAACTGGAGTATCCCAGGAAAACTTGTCAAGGGAATGGGTGGGGCCATGGACCTGGTCGCGGGAACACCGAGGGTTATCGTGATTACCGATCACGTGTCCAAAGACGGGTCCCCCAAAGTTGTTTCCGAGTGCACACTGCCTCTTACCGGGCTCAAGGTTGTGGACCGGATTATCACCGATAGGGCTGTGTTCGATATCGACCACGAAGGTTTGGTTCTCGATGCGATAGCCCCCGATGTAACACTGAGTCAGCTCCAAGAATCAACCGGGGCCCCGTTTCGTATATCCCCGTTGCTTCAGGCATCGCTGGAGGAGAAAGGTGAACTCTCATGAGCATCGTGGTGAGTTATCGACGAACTCCCTATGGGCGTCTCCTCGGTGCGCTCTCAAGCGTAAAGGCCGTAGACCTGGGCTCCCAAGTTTTAGCTGCCTGTTTGGCCGATGCCAACATTTTGCCAGACGAGGTCGACTACGTCGTGGCAGGACAGGTATTACAAGCGGGCCAGGGCCAAAATCCTGCCCGTCAACTGGCCGTGGCCGCAGGAGTCCCCCTGAGCGTCCCCGCCATCACTATTAACGCTGTCTGTTTATCCGGGGTCGAGGCCATTGCCCATGCACATCGACTGATCAACAGCGGTGAAGCATCCATCGTTGCCTGTGTCGGTCAAGAGTCCATGTCACTCGCACCGCACTTGCTTATGAATTCTCGGGCTGGCGCCAAATACGGATCCATCGAGGTTCTCGACTCGGCCGAAATCGACGGGCTCACCGACGTCCTTGAATCTTGCTCCATGGGGCTCTCGACAGAAAATGGCAACACGCAACGGGGACTCACTCGTGCTGAGCAAGACTCGTGGGCAGCCCTTTCCCATTCCCGCGCATCTCAAAATGTGGCGTTCCTCGACGGGGAAATACTTCCCATTACGGTCAAGGTTGGGAAAAAGGAACTCGCGGTCGATAAGGACGAGGGAATCAGATCGGACACAACAACCGAATCGCTGTCGTCCTTGCGCCCTGCCTTCAGTCCAGAGGGCACCATAACCGCAGGAAACGCGTCCCCAATATCAGATGGTGCGGCCTGCATCATTGTCATGAGCAAAGAAGAGTTCGCTCGTCGAGCGATTCCTGGCCTTGCTCGAATACTTTCCCACGCCTTGGTCGCCGGACCTGATACACAGCTTCATTCGCAACCGTCACAAGCCATCAGTGCTGCACTCGCCAAAATTGGAAGATCGATTGAAGAATGTGTGGCACTCGAAATCAATGAGGCGTTCGCCTCGGTGGTCATCCAGTCGATGAGGGATCTCGATGTCGATAAATCTTTGGTCAACCGCAATGGTGGCGCCATCGCATTGGGTCACCCGATTGGCAGTTCGGGTATTCGTATTGTGGGAACGCTGGCCCGACAGCTCACCACCGAAGGCAGTGGGGCTCTAGGGGCCGCGGGAATTTGCGGTGGAGGGGGCCAGGGTTCGGCAATTGTGCTCGAAGCACTCTAAACCTACGACCCGACCAAGATCGTCGCCCAGACCGGGGCGATCTGGGCGAACCTGGAAACCAACATCGAATATGCCACCAATGTGTGGACCTCGCTAGGGGCACTTAGCACAAAAGCCCCTCACACACGCAGCAGCAGCTTCTAACTGGATCTGCACCGAGCCTGCATCCAGGGACCTCCAGCAACGACAACTCACTAACAAAAAACTGGCCCTTTTCGTAAAGGCGAGAGTCTGAGCTAATTGCGATCGGTTCCTACAGCAAGCCTCGATTGATGCTGCAGCCGCTGGGAAACATCGATGATTTTCGCGAGATTGCTCATAATCAATAAAACGTTTGTTAGAGTAAGTGCCAGTCGGTGACAGATGCTTCCCGGCGTTATTGCCGCAGCTCTCTGCGCGAAATTGATTCGCCGATGGAAGGTACTCAATGCCAGTTATCACCAGCAGTACGATAGGAAAAGTCGCAGTTCTCACCATTGATAACCCTCCGGTAAACATGGGGAATACCGCCGTTCGGGGCGAGCTGTATCGGGCAATTTTGGCACTTCACGATGCCCCCGATATCGAGGCGGTCGTCATCAATGCGGCCGGCAGTAATTTTTACGCAGGTTCTGACATTTCCGAGTTTGACCACCCGTTGCAAGAGCCTCAGCTCCCCACTGTCATCAATGCCATTGAGGCTCTCCCGATCCCGGTTGTCGCTGCCATTACAGGTCTTGCCCTCGGCGGCGGCCTCGAGTTGGCCCTTGGCTGTGATGCGCGAGTTGGCGACGAGACCGCTCGCGTGGGTTTTCCTGAGGTGCTACTAGGGCTCATCCCGGGCGCTGGCGGCACGGTGCGCTCTGCCCGGTTGGTAGGAATTCCAACCGCCATTGACCTTGTGGCAAGTGCCCGGCAACTCAACGCGGAGAAGGCGCTGGAGCTCGGCATTCTTAATCTCGTCGTTGATTCAACCGAGTTGCTAGAAGCTGCCTGCGCGTTTGCACTGGCCATGGGGCGCAAGGCGCGCATCCGAGACATGGTTGTGCCATCAGCGGATCAAGCAGACATTGACCGAGCCGAAGCCGTCTTCACTGTCAAAAAACAGCGACCGAACGTTCTGGCTGCGATCAAGATGGTCCGCGATGCCGCAGGCATGGACGCGCAGAATGCCCTCGACGAAGAACGTCGCATTTTTAATCACTTTCGGCTAGGCGAGGAGTCCTCAAACCTGCGATACCTTTTCTTCGCCAAACGTGCCGCAGCTAAGGCACTTCGTTCGACAGGGGGGAAGGTCACCGTGCGTCGCGTCGGAGTTGCTGGGGCTGGAACGATGGGCCTCTCTCTCGCACGGGCATTCTCCGTCAAAGGTTTCGACGTCATCATCTTCGACACCAACCTTGACGCTCTCCTCCGGGCAAAAAATGAACTCCCAGATGTAGCGACCACCACTGATCTTGCCGGTTTCGCCGATGTCGATCTTGTGATTGAGGCCGTTTTTGAAGACATGGCTGTCAAGAAGAATCTGCTTAGCCAAATCGAAACCCAGGTGCGGGACGACACAGTCCTTGCCTCGAATACTTCCTACCTCGATCTTGAAGAGATGTCATCTGACCTTGTCCGTCCCCAACGTTTCGCAGGGATGCACTTTTTCAACCCTGCCGATCGCAATCCACTGGTCGAGCTCATCCGGACCAAGGCCACCGAAGACACGACCATGGGCACTCTCTCCGGCTTGTCCGCCCGCCTCGGGAAGATCGCGATTCCCGCGGGAATCGATGACGGTTTCATTGCGAACCGGGTCTATGCCGACTATCGTGCGCAAGCGGAGTTCTTGCTCGAAGACGGCGCATCCGTTCAGCAGGTCGACGAGGCGATGGTTGCCCTCGGTATGGCAATTGGCCCGTTTGCCGTAACCGATATGTCGGGTCTCGACATTGCCTGGGCTCGCCGCAAGCGATTGGCTGATACGCGTGACGCCAATCAGCGTTATGTTCACATTGCTGACTCCTTGTGTGAGCTCAATCGTCTAGGCAAGAAGACCGGTTCGGGTTGGTACGACTATCCGGAGGGAGCCAAGCGGGGTGTTGCTGATTCCGAAGTTGCGGCCATCATTGCGCAGGCTCGTCAGGCAAAAGCAATCATCGCCCGCGACATTAGCGACACTGAAATTCAGCTGCGCATCCTTGGCTCGATGCTGGTTGCCGCAGCCGTGCTCGTGGAATCAGGTATTGCTCAACGCGCAAGCGATATCGACCTAGCGTTGACCGAAGGCTTTGCTTTTCCAAAGTGGCTTGGGGGCCCGTTGCGTCTTCTCTCGCGTTATCCGGAGACAACTGTCCTTGACGGTCTCGCGGCTGTCTATAACTCGTGCCCGGTGACATTCGCGATGGCGGAGGGCGCCACTCGAGGCCAAATTCCTCAGGAATTAGCCAGAGTGCTGTCGATGGTCGCCCCTCCCGTGAGCGTCTAGACGAAAGATGAGAACGGCGCTTCCCGTCAAACGTCGGGCCTTGGTTCGCCACGCCCTTTAGGCTCCAATTTTGGACCGGAACAGTCCTTGGTAGTCAGCCGCATGGCAACAACGGAAATCGCCAAACATGGCTTGCTAAACAAACAGACGTATGGTTGAATAGAAAAATGAATAATTCGTCCCCTAGACGGGTCGCGGTTGTGAACAGCGCCCAAACAGTGCTGTCTCCTGCCTGGACCGATCGTCAACACATTGACCTGATCTCTGATGCCGTAACACGCACCCTGAAAGGAACGGGCCTGAGAATTGACGACGTCGATTTCGTCATCGACTCGGGTAGCGATTTCCTTGATGGTCGAAGCATTTCCAACTGTGGTTTCCTCGGAGCCATGGGCGCCCACCACAAAGAAGAGTCGCGCATCGAAGAAGATGGGCTCTGGGCTCTGAACTACGCCACGAATAAGATTGCCAGCGGTTCCGCATCGGTTGGTCTTGTTATCGCCTACTCGAAGCCTTCTGAAAGTAACGTGGACGCCTACTGGACGGCGCTCATTGAGCCCTTCCTCCAGCGTCCGGTTGGTCTGGATCAGTTTGTTGCCGCGGGCCTGACAGCTCAGCAATACCTTGCTGCTGCAGGACTCACCGCCGACGATCTTAAACTTGTCAGCCAGCGAGCGTGGGAGAATGCGGGTCGCAATTCTTCTGTGGACACTTCGGCATACCCCTTCGATGAATCGTTCTGGGGCGACGATGTTGCATCGCCCTTGCGTCGCTCTGACATGGCGCGCCCCGTTGACGGTGCCGTAGCTGTCTTGGTGGCCCGCGAGGAAGTCGCCAACCAAGTTTCCAAGCGTCCTGTGTGGATAACTGGTTCGGGTTCAGCGATTGATCAACACTTTATGGCAGCCCGTGAGGCCACCACACTTCCGGCCTGTGAAGCAGCAGCCCGGACGGCTTATCGCATGTCTGGTACCACGGCCGCTGACTATGACCTCATTGAAGTCTCGGGTCGTTCGACCGTGGGCGAGCTCATGGTTCTTGAAGCCCTCGGACAGGCTGAGACATACAAGGCCATCGATCACTACCGTGGTGAGACAGAAAAGTCGATCAACCTTTCGGGTGGCGCAATTCCTGCGGACCCCATCATGGCAACAGGTCTCGTTCGCCTTCACGAGGCTGCTTCGCGCCTTGCCGGGCGAACTGGCTCTGAAGTAACCGAAGCTCGCCGTGCTCTTGTGCACGGAACGGGCGGATTCGAGATGCAGAACCACTGCGTCGTAACTATGGAGGTCGACCGATGAGCATTGCAATCGTAGGAACCGGACAAACTTTTCACGCCCGACGTCGGACCGATGTCAGTCAAGCAGGTCTAGCCCGCGAAGCGGTCGACGAAGCCCTTGCCGACGCTGGAATGACAATGGATGACATTGACAGCATCGTGGTGGCCACAGGGCCCGTCATGTTCGGCGCTGTCAACCAGCCTGAAAAGTGGTTGGCGGACGCGTTGGGGGCACGTTACAAGCCCGTCGTTCGTGTGACCAGTGGTGGAGGAACCGGTTTAGCTGGAGCCCTCGCCGGGGTCAACCAAATCAAGGGCGGTGCCGCAAAGCGCGTTCTCGTCGTGGCGTATGACAAGCTCTCCGAGGGTGCTCTTCAGGCATCTATTTCCACGTTGTATGACCCATTCTGGGGTCGCGAGTTTGCTGTGGGAATCATGGGATTCGCTGCTGCATATTGGCACGGACGCATGAAGCGCCTGGGTCATACCGAAGAGGCCGCGGCTATGGTTGCTGTCAAGAATCGCCACAACGCCATGGTGAACCCGAAGGCTCACGTCAAGCGTGAGGTGACGGTTGAAGAAGTGATGGCATCCCGACCGCTTTGTTGGCCGATCAAGATTTTGGATGTGCCACCGATTTCAGACGGCGCCTGCGCTGTGATCCTTGCAGAAGGGTCCGATGCTCTTGCCATCACCGATCGTCCAGCCTGGATCCACGGCATGGCCTACTACAGTGAAGCTGACAACGGGCCTGACCGCACGATGCTGCAGTCCGAGCCACTTCAGATCGCTGCCGCCAAGGTCTATAAGGAAGCCGGTATCACAAACCCACTCCGCCAATTCGACGTGGCTGAAGTCCAAGAGCCCTACACGTGCTTTGAGCTCAGCTACTACGAAGGTTTGGGTCTGTGTCCCGAGGGAGGCGCTGCCGAACTCATCATGTCGGGTGCAACATCCATGACAGGCGAATTACCCGTAAACCCTTCCGGTGGTTGCCTGGGCGCGAACCCCATCGGGGCCACGGCGCTCATCCGATTGGCCGAAGCGGCGATGCAAGTTACAGGAAAAGCCGGAGCCCACCAGGTGGCCGGCGCAGAACGTGCACTCGTGCAGGCGGGCGGCGGCTGGGCAAACCTCCGCGGCGTGGCTGTACTCGGCGCTGAAAGACGATGAGGAAGAACTAATGTCAACTGCACTTACAAACGATCTCGACGACATGTCAGCAAACTCACTCGCTTCGCAGCTCAGGATGCCCTACACCCTGACTCCAGGGCAAGCAGCCGGAATCTTCATTGCAGAGCTTGCGCAGCGACGACTCATAGGATCTCGTCACGGGGACATTATTCTCGTGCCCGCGCAGGACTTCAGTGGGATTGATGGCGAACCTGCCAGCGGATTCGTAGAGGTTGCCCCCGTTGGCGCTGTCACGGCCTTTACAACGACGGCAAATGGCACGTTTGCGCATATTCTGATTGATGGTTCAAGCACACCTTTTGTGCACCGCATCATCGGGATTGACGCGAAAGATCTCAGAGTTGGAACGCGCGTCGAAGTCATTTGGGCTGATGCGGCCGGTGGAACAATGATGGACTTGGCCGGATTTGGTCCCGTTGGAGCAGCTGAGTCTTTTGCGCCACGACAGGCGCCCGAAGATCTCTCTGCTGCGCTTGAACAGATTGACTACTCGTTGACGCTCGACTATAAGCACGCCTATGGTCCGTATTATGGGACCCTTTTTGATGGTGTGAAGTCTGATCGCCGCGTTCGAGGAATCAAGTGCACTGAGTGTAGACGGGTGCTCTTGCCCCCGCGGGCAGTCTGTGATGTTTGCTTCGCTCCTACCTCCGAGTGGGTAGATGTGCCGGCGGTAGGCACGATTCAGGCAAGTTCGATTGTGCACATTGAGTTTGTGGGGCAGCGGTTGAAGCCTCCTTATGTGTACGCGGAAATTATCTTGGATGGCACGTCCACGCGCTTGATCCACATGGTGGGCCACGTTGATCCTGAAGAGGCGAAGACCTTGGCGGCACCGGGTGCGCGCGTGCAGGCGGTCTGGAGCGAACGCCGCACGGGCAGTCTGGCCGACATCGAGTACTTCGAGTTGATTTAGCACGTTTGCTGCGTCACGTTGGGCTTCGATCGGGACAGCCCACGCTGCTACTAGGTCAAGACGCGAACCGTTTGCATGTCATCCAAAATTGACATGCAAGTGAAAGCAGTCTTTGCCTCGTAATGCGGAATCTGCTCTCGGACTAATTCAGAGCACTATGAAGCGCCTAAATTAGATCCGTGCAAACGGGGAAACTTCAGCAGCGCCTAGGCCTGTCTGGCTGAGAAACTTTCGCATGTGTAGCCAAAGCCAAAGCCGAAACCGTAGCTCGTTGTGGCGAGAAGTAAGGCACCTGCGGCCAGTATGTGTTCGCCACCACGAAGGTGCCAGGCGAGGCTATAAGAACCACGCCAACGATTCCCAGCAGGAGACCGAGAACTTGGCCGCGAAGGATTCTTTCAACTCGCAACACGAGTCCGACCATAACCGCTTTAGCTATTCGCGTCGTAGCGGCAAACACACTGGCAAGACCGGAGTTGAGAGACTGTTTCGCCCATACAAACAAGAGAAATGGGATAAAGACGAACGTAATCGCGAGAACAAAAAATTGGCCCAGTCGACCAAATTTGGGTAACTTTTGCCGAGTGAAAATAACAAATTAGAATAGAGTGATCGCGCCGAAGAGCGTACATCCTGTCACAGCTTAAACTGGCGACGGCCCTTGTAGCGAAATGCTAATGAGCAGGAAGCTCCCGCCCCACGCCAATCCACCCGCCATGAATTGAACGATGATTGCTATTTCCGGACGAACCCTATTGACGGGAACCGATTGTCCTGGGCTCATACTACATATGACGGAAGTCGAGTAGAGATTAGGCCCTCTGCCTCGCTGACGATCCTTTGGATAAGGGCTGAGCAAGTTGGAACATCGTCGATAAGCCCTTGAGCGAGGCCAGCCCACCATATGCCTGCCTCCGTGTCACCGGTTTCGTAAACTTTGCGCCCCCTGCTACCGGCGACTAATTCATGCACGGAAGAAAAGTCACCTCCATCTCGCAGGATTGCCGCCACATTCTCGGAGATCTGATTTTTCGCAACCCTCGCAGTGTTTTTGAGTTCGCGAAAGATCAAACTAGTGCTCAATGCGTTGGAATTGACGATCGCGAGTTTAACGTCATCGTGAATTGGGGCCTCCGCCGTTGCCATAAAACGCGTGCCCATGAGGATGCCGCTTGCCCCGAGTGCGAGTGAAGCTGCTAGACCGTGGCCATCGGCAAGCCCACCTGCGGCTAAAACCGGAATGTCTACTGATCTCAAAACGGTACTTACAAGCACGAGCAAGGGAAGGTCAAGCTCGCCCGGATGGCCAGCGGCTTCGAACCCGACTACTGCGATGGCATCGGCCCCTGATTCTTGAGCGACCACGGCGTGTTGAACGCTTGTTACCTTATGAATGACCTTAATTCCCGCATCATGGAAAAGCGGGACGAACTTGCGAGGGTCGGAACCAGAGGTCTCAACGATTGTCACGCCACTCTTGATAATCACGTTGCGGTACTCGTCATAGGGTGGCGGATTTATGGATGGAAGTGTCGTGATATTAACGGCGAAGGGTCGGTCCGTGAGCTCGCGGCAACGTGCAATCTCTTCAGCCAATGCCGCCGGCGACGGGAAGGTCAATGCAGTTATCGTGCCAAGCGCCCCGGCGTTCGAGATGGCAGCGGCAAATGCACCGTCTCCAATCCATTGCATCCCACCTTGCATAATTGGGGTTTGGACTGCGAACATATCTGTGAACTTAGTCTTTAGCATGAAATTACCTAACAATGGTTGTCGCAGTCCAGATACTCCAGGCAGATGCGGAGATTACGAAGTTACTTAAACTACCAAACGGCCGTTTCGTAAAGCTTACAAGTGAATTCAAGGAAAGTGAAATGCTGACTTTATGGTCACTCCCCGGCAATCGCTGTAGGTTTTGCCCATCTATCGGGTTCCCTGAAGTTCTCGAATTTCCTCATCGACCAGACCAAACGGGGGGACGCTTTTCCACAAATGCCCGCGCACCTTCAGCGGCATCGGCAGTCTTACTAATTTTCTCCAATTCACGCGTGAGCCTATTCCACGTGGAATCATCCCAAGATGATTGAGATACCAAATCACGAATCAGACTCTTGCTTGATTGAACGGCGAGGGGCGCGTTCGATGCGATGGTCTCCGCCATTTCCATCGCTCGTTCAAAGAGACGATTTGTGGGAACAACTTCGTTGACCAATCCCCAGCGGAGGGCCTCCTCTGCGGTCATCATTTGGCCACTCAGGATCAGCCAATTAGCGACGCGCGAGGGTAGCTGTTGAGAAATTCGGACGACTCCACCGGCGGCAGCAAATTGACCCATTTTAACTTCTGGCAATCCCAGCATCAGATCCTCCGCGGCGATAATCAGATCGGCGGAAAGCGCGATCTCAAGTCCCCCACCGAGCATGAACCCTTGGGCTGCCACAATAATGGGTTTATCAATTTTGTGACGGGCGATGCCTGCATAACCAAAATTTGGATGGTGGGACTCCGAAACGCTCTCGCCCACCGCGAGGGCCGCGAGATTGTGGCCCACACAAAATGCTCGCCCTTCGCCGGCTAGGACGATTACACGCACATCATCGTCTGCTGCGCAGGACGCAAGTGAGGACGCAAGGTCATTCGCAAGCTTGGCATCAATCGCGTTGAGGACCTCAGGACGGTTCAGTGTGATGACTGCCACCGCGCCATATCGCTTCATAAGAATCGACGCGGACTGCGGCTCTGTCATTTAAGCGCTAGGGGGTTAATGGGGGAACCGACTCCGCCGGTAAAAAGAATCGGGGGCGCCACAAAGAGGAATTCGTAGATACCGTCCCCGGCGCAGTCCTCCGCGAGTAACTCGAAGTCGAGTATTTCTGCCAATGGCATCCCCATGTCTCGGATTGCGAGCATATGGAAAGGCAGGTACTCGTCTTGATACTCACCCGGCACTACTTCTACGGCGTAGTTATCAGCAGCGACTGCGGCGATGTCCCGATCGTGGCACCATTCTGCGCACGCGACAGACAACCCTGGCTCTCCATCCTTGAATTCTGCGGGACTACCCGTTTCGAGAAATTTGCGCCTCCAGCCCGTGCGGATCAGGAGTATGTCACCCGATCGAAATTCGGTGCCTTGCGCGGCAGCCACCTCGTTCAAATCATCTGGGCTGATCGGTGTTCCTCTTGGTAGGTAATCTACGCCCCGGTGTTTTGCGACGTCGAGCAGGACTCCTCTGCCGGCTACTCCGGGGTTAAAGTTTGTAATATCCAAAACTGCTGCGCCACGAACCGAAACTTCAGAGGCGTCGAAGCCGTTATATAGTTTTCCGTCATAGTGAACGTGCGCAAGAGAGTCCCACTGACTAGCAGCTTGAAGTGCCATAAAGACATAGTCATCGGCATAGCGGAAGGCCCCGGGGTACTTTGACGAGCCGTGCCCTGTCTCGGACATGTGGCGAACGGGATTTTGTCTTATTTTGCCATCCTGCGGCCCGTTGGAGTCGAAGGGAATTCCAAGAGAGAAGATCTTTCCTGAACGCGCAAGCGAGGCAGCGTAAGCAATTTGCTCCGCGCCGATGAGGTTAAGTGTGCCCCTCTGGTCTGTTGCCCCCCATCTTCCCCAGTTACTGATACGAAGCGCGATATCGCGAAAATTTTCCATTCTCTATCCCTCCTTATTTCGTCGTGGTCGACGAAAATCTAAATTGAACTTACGAATTAATCTCGATGCGGGTGACAGTACTTCATCGCTATTAATCTAAAGAATCGGGCACAATCTCACAAACGATTGTTTGCTTAATGGTATAGTACGGAGCGTCCTCGGTCAATCGCGATCGCCGGCGAAGGGAACACAAAGACGTGACTGATTTTCTCGATATCTGGATTGACCAAGGCGTAGCTGTGCTCAGCCTTGACCGACCAGGCGCGAGGAATGCGCTTTCAGAAGCGCTGCGAGATGAACTGCTCCATGAGCTTGAGCGGGCTCAGAACAACAGCGCGGTCGGTGCCATCGTTCTTACTGGGCGCGGCTCTTCATTCTGCGCAGGAATCGACACCAAAGAGTTGACGGCAAAACCTGAGCTGATTCATGGAATTGGGCCTCGACTTGAGCCACTTTTTAGTATGACTAAACCCGTCATCGGCGCTATTAATGGTCCTGCATACACCGGGGGGCTGGAGCTTGCGCTTACCTGTGACTGGCTAATTGCTTCAGAACGAGCGGTATTTGCCGATACACACATTGCCCTTGGGCTGACCGCTGGCTGGGGGCTTACGGTTCACTTATCTGAGGCTGTGGGCATGCGGCGCGCTCGCCAAATGATGACGACGGGAGATCCAATCGACGCGTTTACGGCGCTCTCCTGGGGGCTCGTAAACGAAGTGGTGGCGCACGAGGAGTTGCTGCCTCGGGCAATTGCCCACGCCCGAGCCGTGGTTAAAAATGACCAACGTGCAGTGGCCATGTCCCTTGCAACCCTCACGGAGCAACGTCGCCTCATTGATCTGCCTCTTTGGTCTGTTGAGGCTAGCCGATGGATTGACCCGACCGTTGTCACAGATACCCCGTCCGATGGTTAGAATTAAAGCCTCGGTATTCAGTCGTACGCCTTTTCGCATAGGTGAAACAGCGTGCCTTAGTCCGCGTAAATCGTGTATTCATGAAGGAGTTTATGATGGCCCGCGTTCAAAACGCCTCGGGAGCTACCAAGTCCCGACGAAACCGCGATGCGGAAATTGTGAATGCCGCGACTGCGGTCTTCTCTCAAAAGGGCTACTCGGCGGCGTCTCTGCAGGACATTGCGGACCGGGTAGGAATCCTCAAGGGCAGTCTTTACCACTACATTTCGTCAAAAGAAAGTCTCCTCTTCCGCATTTTGCAAACCTCGCATCAAGAGGCCGAAGCGCTCATGGTTTCTGTCGACGCGCTCGACCAGTTGCCAGAGGAAAAGTTTCTAACCTTCATCGAACGACTGTCGATTTGGTACTTGGAGAATTCGGAGAAGGCAAGTCTTTCCCAAAAGGAGTGGAGGTCCCTACAAGGAGAGAACGCCCAGATAGTGCGAGACCAGCGCCGCGCCCTTCGCTCCTATCTTTCGGACCAGATTGCGGGGGCAACCCGTCAAGGCCTGACTCGTCCGGACCTCGACACAGAACTGGCGACCCAATTCATTTTGTCGGCAATTGGCAGCATACCCACGTGGCACCAAACCAGCTCACCCGCGAATACTCTTGTGGTCGGTCAGGAAGTTGCGAATCTCGCGCGATCGGTCGTATTCCGCAGCAATTTATAGAGTCTCTTCGACGGCGATACCTCGCAAACGTGCCACCTTGAGAAGGTTGCAGCAGCCCAACATTCTGATTTTCTTTCTAAGTGAGGTATCTCTTGTTACGTGACCATCCACCAATGCCCGTGGCCTCGACCGTTGGCTCCCACCTCTATTTGGGCGCACTGAGATCACCTCAGCGAATTGCTATCCAGATGCTTGATGGTCGTGGCGAGACGTACGCGGAGCTGAATGCACAGACTAACCGCATTGCCCAGTCTCTGTTAGGCGCCAATATCGCTCCCGGGGAGCGAGTTGCCATTTGGATGGAAAACGATCTCGAGTACTTAGACACCTATCTTGCTTGTCTTAAATCAGGACATGTCGTTGTCCAAGTCAATATTCGCCACACAGCTGACGAAGCCCAGTACCAACTTGAGAATTCCGGCGCAGTTGCACTTTTTTTTGATGATTCCGTTGCGGAACGTGTCGAGAAGTTAGAGCTAGGAGGTAATTTGCGTCTCCTTGTTAGCGCTGGAAAGGAATTAGTGTCTGGCGCCCAATCTTTCACGTCCTTCGCTGAGAACGGACGCCCAGACGCTCCGACCGTGCGTTTATCGGGGGAGGATCTTGCGGTGATTGGTTACACAAGCGGTACCACTGGATTCCCTAAAGGGGCAGAGCTCACGCATCGCTCAATCCGCTCGCTGGGGCAGACAAATGCACTAACGAATCGCTATGTCATGCAGAGCACACAAATTTTCCCATTGTCCATGTCTTTCACTGCGGGAATCCCAGCCCATATTCTCCCGCACTTGCAAGTTGGCGGTACAAGCATAATCATGAGGGACTGGGACACAGAGCGTCTTGTCGACGCGATCGACGAATTTCATGCAACTTTTACGATCCTTCCCAGTCCGCCAATCATGGAGTTCTGTGAAGTCGTCACTGCACGCCAAACACGCCTCGAATCGCTAGTGAGCGTCCTGCACTCAACAGCAAAGGCGCCTGAGGAACATCTTGAGCACCTTGTCGACACCATCGGTCCTCGACTCGTCGAGGGTTGGGGTATGACGGAGAATTCCGGGGGCCTGGCGGCAGCCACTGTAGTCAGCGACTACAGTGAACGTCGCCCAGAAATCTATTCCTCAACGGGACGACCTGCGCCGGATGTTGTCATAGAGCTTATCGACAAGGAAGGAAATAGAGTTCCTCAGGACGGCCAGTCGGTGGGGCAACTTATCTTTCACTCAGGCTCATTGGCCCGAGGTTATTGGAAAAATCCCGAGGCAACCGCGAAAACTTTTCGCGACGGTTGGTATCACTCTGGTGATCTCGGTCGCATCGATAGTGAAGGATACGTATATATCCTTGACCGCCGCAACGACCTAATCATCAGTGGCGGAATGAACGTTTATCCCACGGAGGTGGAACGGGTCCTCGCGCAAATTGAGGGGCTGACGGAGTCCGCAGTCATTGGGGTGCCACATGAGAAGTGGGGTCAAACCCCTGTGGCCTTTATCGTGCGCCAAGATGAGCGCCTCACTCAGACTGCAATCCTCGATTATTGCCGCGAGAAGCTGGCGGGGTACAAGATGCCCACGAACGTTCAATTTATTCATGAACTACCCAAGAATGCAAGTGGCAAGGTCATGAAGCACAAACTCCGCGAACTTGCAGGGGAGTTTGCGGAACAGGAGTTTCGGGACAGAAAATAAAAGACTGAGATCAGTGATGTGAGGCTAGAAAATGGCGGACTAGGGGTTAGCATCCATCCATCCCCCCTCCGCTGGTTTCGTTGTCCATCGAACGTGGGAGGTGCGGATACGCCCACTCTCCACGGGGCCTTCAACTTGTGCAGAATTGTCCGCCGGAGAAATCTAGAGCTCGGGGACCAAAGCCGGCGTAGTCAAATTGTAATGAAAAAGATAGCAATATTAGTAGCATCAAGCAACCGAACGACTGGTAGAATTCAAACGTTACTTGTCAATCTCAAAATGTGAATGACACTCAGGTTGGTAACACCACTGTCTCGTCAAGGAGGACGAAATGCGATCAAAAATACTTATTGGTTTAGCTCTAACAGGGGCTCTGGCTTTCATGTCGGGCTGTTCTGCACAATCAACACCTTCTGCAACACCTTCCGCAGAATCAACAACTGAGGCGAGCGAAGAAAGCAAGAGTCCCCTGCTCATTGGGGCAGTTCTGCCTGTTAGTGGAAGCTTCGCCCTCGAGGGGGAAGAGATAAAGCGCGGCTATGCGCTTGCACTTCAAGATGTCGATGGCGTAGTTGCGGGACGTTCAGTCGAATTGATCTACGGAGATGGATTCGCTCCCGAAGACGTCATCGCAGAGGTTGATCGTCTGGCAACACGTGAAAACGTGGAAATGTTCATCGGCACCTACGCGTCATCGTCCTCACAGGCCGGCTCGGAGGCCGCAGCTCGTTACGGTTTGCCCTACTGGGAGACTCATGCCACTTCAGATACTCTCACTACTCGTGGCCTAGACAACTATTTTCGTTCCACAGCTCGTGGGGTTGACTATGGTACAACTTCGGCAAACTTCATAATTGAAGGCATTCACCCCGCAATTGGCGGAGATAATCTCACCGTATTTATCCAGAGCATAGACGGTGCATACGGAGCAGGGGTTTCGGACGCACAGGCTAGTACGTTGATAGCAGCAGGGTACAACGTTGTGCGTGGGACTCACAAGTACGGTGTAACAGACGTAACGGACTCCGTCCTCGCAGCCGCTGCAGCGAATGCAGATATTTGGCTTATTACCGGCTACGTTCCTGATACTGCTCTGCTTGTTCGAACCGCGGCGTCGTTGAAATTCCAGCCCAAGGCGGTGATGCTCACTGGTGCAGGGGACGCGCAATCCGTCCTTGAGGCAGTGGGAATAGAAGATCTTGAGGGTGTATTTGTGACCTCGTATACGAGCCAGCAAATCAATGCAGAGTACGCACCTGGAATGGCGAATTTTCTCAAGAACTATGAGGCCGCTTACGGTGGCCTCCCCGGCGACTCTGTCGCGATGGTCGCCTACACCGGTATGACGGCAGCCATCCTGACGCTTGAGAAGGCGAATGGTTCGACGGAGCTTGCTGACATGAAGGCCGCAGCACTTTCAATGAACTTGCCATTTGGCTCAATGCCAATCGGCTGGGGCCTTACGTTCAATAGCGAACTCCAGAACCAGGATATTCGGCTGATCGGCGTTCAGTGGCGTGCAAATGGGACGTCGCCAGCTGTTTGGCCAAAGGAAGCTGCGCTCGAGGGCGAGAATATCATTCTAGGCAAATAATCAACAACATGGATGAGAGTTCGTTGTCTCCCCTCCAGCTCGCGGGCCAGTGGCTGCGTGAGCTGGAGGGGAGACTCCTTTCCGGAGTCGGCCTTGCTGAGATTTTCGTTAGCGGAGCACATTGGCGCGACGCCGTCGCGTTTACGGGAAGTCTATTGACGACGTCGGGTGCGACCGAGATTGAATCTGCCCTACAGGTAGAAAATTCCAGGGTCAAGTCCAAGAACTTCACGGTTAGTTTGGACCCCGCCCCGCAGCTAAAGACACGCGGGGGCGTAGAAATCGTTGAGGCGTTTTTTGATTTTGTGACGGATGCAGGGACCGGACGCGGTGTTGTCCGTTTGATGCAGGAAGAGGGAATGCCTATTGCGTGGACTCTTCTGACCGCACTTCAGACGATGGAGGGATTTGAGGATCCAGACAACTCGAATCGGCCACGGGGCGGCAAAAATGCGTCCAACTTGGCAGTCAGCCCAGGAGAGGCAATTGAGCTCGAGGATCCAGAAGTTGTCATCATTGGGGGCGGACATGCCGGAATGATGCTCGGTGCACGGCTAAAGCGACTTGGGGTTGAGGCGCTTATTGTCGATAAGAATAAACGCGTTGGTGATAACTGGCGACTTCGCTACGACGCACTTGCGCTTCATAATGAAGCGTGGGTGTGTGAGCTTCCTTACATGAGTTACCCACCAACGTGGCCTGTATATTTGCCAAAGGATATGCTCGCGAATTGGCTCGAGACTTATGCGTGGGCGATGGAATTAAACTATTGGACAAATTCGGAGCTCGTTTCGGCTGTCTATGACAGTGATGCGAAGCGGTGGATCGCCATTCTTCAGCGGGATGGGGAGGTTCGCGAACTTCGCCCCAGGCATCTCGTGATTGCGACGGGCCTAAGCGGCGGCGCTAAGAATGTTGGGTTGCCCGGTCTTGGTGAATTTGAAGGGACCGTCATGCATTCGAGCGTTTTCTCGAACGGTAATTCGTGGAAAGGAAAACAGGCAATTGTTGTCGGCTCTGGGAACAGCGGCCATGATGTCGCGCAGGAGCTTCACGAGCGAGGTGCGGCCTCGGTCACGATGGTTCAGCGATCGCCCACAACCATCACAAGCGTAGAGCCAGCTGCTCAACTTGTTTTTGCCCTGTACTCCGAAGGCCCCTCGATTTCAGACTCTGATTTGCTCGCAGTCTCCATGTCGTACGACCTCACGCTAGCTGGGCAGAAAATTCTAACCAAGCGCATGTATGAGCTGGATAAGCACCTTCTTGACCGGCTAGAGGAGCGAGGCTTTCGCACAGATTTGGGGGAGGACGATTCGGGCTATTACATGAAGTATCTGCGAACTGGTGGCGGTTACTATCTCAACGTGGGCTGTTCCGAACTAATCGCGGACGGCAAGATTCATGTAGCTCAGTCTTCATCAATTGAGAGATATTGTGCCTCGGGGGCTGTCCTGACAGACGGGACAATCATTGAGGCGGATCTCATTCTCATGGCAACCGGATATGAAAATCTCCAGGACACTACTCGTCGCGTCTTGGGCGACGAGATTGCAGACACCGTGGGTCCTGTCTGGGGATTCGACGTGCGAGGAGATGTCAATAACATGTGGAGAGAAACTGACCAGGAGGGACTCTGGTACATGGCCGGGAGTTTTGCCCAGTGCAGAACTTATTCTCGGTACCTTGCTCAACAGCTTAAGGTCTCTCTTGATGCCCAGCCTTGATGTTTCGTGTTTGTGGTTGCGCTGTTGAGCAGTTTGAACCATCCCTGACTGTTTACCGCTTTCTTTCTAGCGAAAGGATGCATGTATGCCTAGGAAATTCCAAACAGAAGCTCATGAACCAGCAGCCGTAGCGCTCTTGATCATCTCGCTGATTACTTGTCGATGACAGCTGCGCGCCAAGGTGCGACGGCAAAACGCAACATTGGCGTCGAGATGTCGCGCAAGTGGGCGACGCAGGCGCAAGCCGATGTGGGGGACCGTAGCGAACCAAATAGCATCTAACTCCAGCAGCCTCGGTGTCATCGATCGAGACAGTCGGTGATGCCTGTGACAACCCTGCCCCCGAGTTCGAGGAGAACTACTGCGCTGAAACAAACGATTCGTTAACCGGCGAAGCCGCCAGCTAAAGGGTTCCATAAAAACGGGGACGGTTCAGGGTTTAGCCATGCAGCGGGCAAACGCAGCAACAATTGAGGTGTGGTCGGTAAAGCGAATAGGGTGCCAAGTGGTATCGCGGATTTCCAACGTATGTCACGAAAGTCCGGGGCGAAGGAGATTGTTTGCCCCTAGGTGCAACAGGGAGAAAGGATTGCGGCCACCTCAAAGCCACTGTGAGCTCAAGGTCTGCAATCTAGAACGCAGTAATTCCAAAAAGATCCCTAACGCGCGGGGACATCTCACTGACGGGAATCTTCCAGAAGGGCGAGTCAAATCCGGCTAAAAGCTCAGCAATGAACCAGCGGTCATCTCGTCGCTCTAGGGAGAATCGATAGAACCCCACTGACTCAAGTTGCGTCATGGAGCTGCTTGAGCCGAGCAAAAGGAGATATGAATATGCGACGGCCGTGTTTCCATTTACTTCATCGACTATGAGATTTGTAAAAACATGCCTACGTTGATCCTGTTGGTGATTCCAGAATCTCGCGAGCCACTCAAGCACCTGGGGGCGACCAAGAAACGGGCCAATTTTTACTTCACCCATGACGCTAGCTTCCCAGATACCTTCTTCGAGAAAGCAATCGCTCAATATATCGAGCCGACGATCGTCAAAGCCCCAGCAATAGCGATTAATGCACTGCTGAATTTCCGCAATCGTCGCTCCGGGGATTTTAGACCACGAATCCGGGCCGCTAAGACTAGTCAGGCCAAGTTTCCCACCCCAGCCCGGAACTGGATGGAGGACCGCTTCGTCGCTATCGGAACTCATTAGCTAAACCCGAGGTAGGCAGCCTGCAGATCAGGGCTTGCCAGAAGTTCCGCACCAGTGCCAGTCATCGTTATGTGGCCTTGCTCGAGAACGTTTGCGTGCTTGGAGAGCTCCAGAGCATCGGCGACATTTTGTTCAACAAGAAGAATAGTGAGTCCGTTGGCTGCCAGGTTCTTAATGAGCCCGAACATCTGCTCAACAATAATTGGGGCCAAACCCAATGACGGCTCATCCAACATGAGAATTCGTGGCTTAGACATGAGACCACGACCAATGGCGCACATTTGTTGCTCTCCTCCTGAAAGTAAGCCTGCAAGCTGTGTTCGCCTTTCTGTCATTCGGGGGAAGAGGTCATAAACTTCCGCGAGTGTCTCGGAAGATTGTGCCCGAGCAGACTTGTGATATGCACCGAGTTTAAGATTCTCTTCAACCGTCAGGAATGGGAAGAGCTTCCGACCTTCAGGCACAAGGGTGACACCATGGCGAATGACTCGGTGTGCGGGAATTTTCGTAATGTCAACACCATCGACGATAATTGACCCTTTTGTTGCGGGCACTAAACCGGAAATTGCGCCGAGGAGTGTTGACTTTCCGGCACCGTTTGCCCCGACGACTGAGACAACGTCACCATCTTCCACGGAGAGGTTGACGCCATGGAGGACCTCTAGGTCCCCATAGCCGGCATGAAGGTCTTGGATTTCAAGTACTGAGCTCATTTATTCACCTTTCGGTCTCCCAAGTAGGCTCGAATAACATCAGGATTCTTTAGGACATCCCCAGGGCTTCCTTCGGCGATCAAGGCCCCGTGGTCTAGAACGACCGCATGTTCAGCAAGTTCGTTCACTACTTTCAAATTGTGTTCGACAAGAACAATCGAGACATTTCTCTTGCTGAGTCTTCTAATCATGGCGATGGCTTGGCCCGTTTCCACGGGGTTGAGGCCTGCCATGACTTCGTCGAGCAACAAAAGAGATGTATTTCCTGCCATTGCCCGAGCAACTTCAAGGCGCTTTCGCCCAGCGAGGGTGAGGTCGCCAGCCATCGATTGTGCGCGGTCGCCCAACTCCACCGCTTCAAGGATTTCATGGGCCCTTTCGGCTGCCGCGTTGCGCCTTCCGTATACTGCGAAGGCACCAATCATGACGTTCTCAATAACGGTCAATGATGGAATCGGATGGACGACCTGGAAGGTACGTCCCATGCCCTTTCGGGCCCGAATGTGAGGCGGTTGTTGGGTCACGTCAATTCCATTGAACATGATTTGCCCCGATGTAGCCTTCTGGTGTCCCGAGATCATGTCGAATAGTGTTGTCTTTCCCGCACCGTTGGGGCCGATAACGCCCACAATTTGCCCAGGTTTGACTTTTAGGTGGACGGCGGAAAGAGCAGTCAGCCCACCAAATTGCTTGCTGACGCCATGGCACTCGAGAATGTAGTCATTCTTTTCTGTTTGAATCACGACGAAACCTCCTAATCGATTTCATGAATTTTCCCCAAAGCCCTTCGCGGAAATACACCGCAGCAAGGACAAGAATCAGACCCATAGCGGCTTCAGATATCCCAGGAGGCAATTCTGCTAGCTCGCCACGAAGAAGGGCCTGCACCGTTGGAAGCATCAGTCCACCAATGACAGGGCCAACTACCGTGCCAATTCCACCAATAAGAGCTAGTAGTGGAATGTAGGCAGCCACGCTGATAGCGCTCATGAAAGAGGGGGGGTCGAGAAAACCGAGGTAAAGAATAAAGAGGCCCCCACCAACCGACGTCAACATTGCACTAATAACGAAAGCAATAGTTTTTACTCCAAGTGGATTGGCGCCAGCAGCGGATGCAGCATCATCGTCATCACGCACGGCAATTAAGTAGTACCCAAGTCTGCTGCGAGAAATAGCTAGTGAGACTGCAACGCATAAGGCGAGGAACGCAATAAACACAAAAGCCCACATGTTTCGATCTGTTATAAATTGATCTTGGAACGGGATGAGCACGCCCATGACTCCGCCTGTCCACTCAAAGTATTCAACAAGTGAAAGCGCGACCAAAGACAAAGCCAAAGTTCCAATTGCGAAGAAAGGACCACGGAGCCGGAATAGTGCCCAGGAAAGCGCCCAAGCTATGAGCGCGCTAATTACCACCCCAACCAGCATGCCTACAAATGGGGAAACGCCAAAGTTTACTTTCAGTAAGGCAACCGAGTAGGCGCCGGCACCAAAGAAAACTGAATGAGCCAGCGAGAACTGGCCTCCAAAACCGCCGATTATGTTCCACGCTGAGGCAAGACCCGCCCACATGAAACCGATCGCAGCGAGGCCCATGTAATAGGGTTCCCCGCTCAGGGCTGCAGCAATCAAAATGAACGCAGCAATAGCAATTCCATAGGCAGACCAGGCTGTCCTCGCTGGCTGAAGTCCCGAGAATTTCTGAGGACCTCGGATTTTGATTTGTTTAGGTGCCGCAGTGTCCTTTGGCTTCATTAAAGGTCTCATTTGTGTCCAATCTCTTGGGATCCGGCCAGACCAAACAGGCCTGCAGGACGTACCACCAGCACGACCAGGAATAGCGTGAACCAGACAGCCTGCTTAAGCGCCGGGTCGAGAAAATAGCCGGACAAAGCTTCAACGATGCCGACAAGAATACCCCCGACAAGCGAGCCCGTAATGCTTCCGAGACCGCCGAGGACGACCACCGCGAAGGCCGGTAAAACAAAGCTGAAGCCGATAGTTGGTGTCGCCGTATAGATGGGCGCCAAAATCGCTCCCGCCATCACGGCGATTGCTCCTGACGTGCCAAAAGCCATCATGTAAAGTCGATTCACGCTGATGCCCATCAGCGCCGCAGTAGTCCTGTCCTGGCTCACAGCACGAACGGCAGTGCCCTCGAATGAATACCGGAGGAAGGCCACTAGAACAATCGTTAGGGCAATAGCAACCATGAGCACAATCAATCGTGGAATACTCACTGCCACGCCCAAGAGATCAAATGATGCTGAAGAGGTGTCAACACGAAGGGTCTTCGGTTCTCCGCCCGTAAATGCCAGGATTAGATTTTCAAAGAAAATCAGCAGCGCGAATGTCGCGAACATCTGCATTAGGGGTTCTTTGAGGAGATGTTTGATGACAAAAAACTGAATCGCTACGCCAAGTAAGAACCCCAAAGGAACTGCGATGAACAACGAAGTAACATACGGGTTAATTTGCCAAACATTCCAAGCGAAGTAGGCGGTGAACATTCCGATCATGACAAATTCACCGTGGGCGAAGTTTATCACTCGAACAACACCAAAAACAGCATTGAGGCCGATGGCGACGATTGCGTAAATGCCGCCGACGAGAATTCCAGAATAAAGAATTGTGAGGAGTTCCAAGTTAATAATCCTTACGCTGAGACATCGAGAAGGCTCTCAATAGTGGCCCCTTGAGGCTTTGCACACAAAGAGTGTTCTTTACTTTCACGCTGGACTCCCTTGTCTCAGTGTTGTTTGTTGCGTAGGACTTATAGCTTGGCTTGATTGGTCTGTGAAATCGCAGTCTCGTGGGACGTCAAAATCGTTGTCAGTTTCTGACTGAGACCACCCAACCTACGGATTTCGTTCGTTTTAGCGCAGGTAGTGAAATGTAACGTTTCGCCCACCAAGATATTCTCTGCGGGGTATTCGGCCGTGAGCCGACAATCCTCGAAGTGAACGACCCTAGGGCGATTCGTATTTTCCAACATCGTCCTTATTATACCTCACAAACAGTCGGTTGGTTGATACTATTCTAAAATGGAACAAGGAAACAAGGCGAAACATGATCTGATGAGCCTCATTGCTCTGG
>TARA_B110000971_G_scaffold26486_1_pt1 | contig 25452 bp, 19 predicted proteins | sample TARA_B110000971 | Tara Oceans TARA_B110000971 (sample SAMEA4397842) | marine metagenome | biome: Polar Biome; feature: [SRF] surface water layer (ENVO:00010504); material: water (ENVO:00002006), including particulate matter (ENVO:01000060) such as... | depth 5 m | reverse complement strand
CAAATTCGTTCGTGCCCATCGCTCTCTTCAGTCACTCGCCGCCCGCACGCGCGGGTGTCGCGTGCCCCTGTGAGTGGTCCTTTTCTTCGCAGTCCTGGCACGGGCCCACGCCTCCCTACGCGAAACGCAAAATGCGTCGTCGCCCCGGCATCGCGGGCATCCAACAACGCCGCGACGCGTCGGTGGCGATACAAGCGGTTGGTGAAGATGCGGAGCGCCAAAGCGTGGAGGCCATGCGGGCGCAGCTGTTGAAGTTCCGCAACTCTCTTGAGCAGTTCGCGCTGAAGCACAAGAGTGAGATAAAGCAAGACCCGGGGTTCCGGGCGCAGTTCCACGCGATGTGCGCGAACGTGGGTGTTGATCCGCTGGCGTCGAACAAAGGATTCTGGACCGAACTGTTGGGCTTTGGGGATTTTTATTACGAGCTTGGGGTGCAAGTCGCGGAGGCGTGTTTGGCGACAAGGGATCACGACGGCGGGCTGTGTGACATGACACAATTGATGCGCCATGTGCAACACCGAAGAGGCAACGCGGCGCAGCCCATTTCGGAGGATGACTTGTTGCGGGCGATTGAACGGTTGGCGTGTCTGGGCGGGGGGTGGCGGGTGTTGACCATCGGGGGTAAAAAGGTTGTAAGATCCGTCCCCACGGAGTTGTCCACGGACCAGAACGACGTGATTCGGTGGGCGAGCGAGAGCGGTGTAGGAAGTATCACGAAGTCGCAGTTGGAGTCCACAAAGACAAATGGCGCACCGGGGTGGCACAAGACGCGCGCCCAAACCATTTTGGACCAGCTCGTGAAAAGCGGAATCGCCATGGTGGACGACGGCGACGCGAAAACGGGGGAGCGCGTGTACTGGCTCCCGTGCGTTTCCAAAAGAAATGGCGGGTGATGGGTTGGTGGGTGGGTGGGTAACGGGGGGTAGAGACATTTAGGGCGTAAACATAGGCAACATAGAGTGGCGAATACGGAGTACACAGACGGAGTCGCGTTTTTTTCATCTTTTGCAATCACTTTTCGGTCGCCCACAGCACGATTTCCATCATATTGCCAACGTCAGAACGAGATGCGCGCCCTCATCAGCGCGGCGGTTCGCGCCGCGGTTTCGGGTACCCGTGCTGTGCCGCACGCACGGCTCGTGGCGTCGCGGCGCGCTGTAACCGCCGCGGCGTCAACCTCGAGTGCGAGTGCGCCTACTCCTGGTGATGTCCGAACCGCGACCATGCGCTGGGTGGATGAAAGAGTCATCGGGTTGAACCTGTGTCCGTTCGCCAGCGCGCCTCGGCAGAACGACGGGCTGAAGCTGGTGGTTTGTGAACACACCACGCACGATTTGTTCTTCGAAACCTTCACGAACGAAGCGCGCGCGCTTGTGATGACCTACGCCGAGGCGGACACGGCGTACGACGACTACGACGAGGATGACGACGAGGAGGCGGCGGTGGGTGAAGTGGAAAGTGGTACCAAATTATCGAAAAGCAAGCGAGCCGATCCCCCACCCCGGATAGAGAGATGGCAAGCCCCCGGTCTTTCCCAGGCCACCACCACTTTAATCACGGTGAACGCCGTGCCAGATTTGGACGATTTCCTGCTGTTCCTCGCCGTGGTGGAGCGGTGCGAGCGCATTTTGGAATCCGATTCGCAATTAGATGGAAAAATCCAACTCGCGACGTTCCACCCGGATTACCAATTCGCGGGCGAAGAAGTGGGGGACCCGGGAAGCTACACCAACCGGAGTCCGTACCCCACGGTGCACTTGTTGCGCACTGTTGATGTGTCAAGAGCGGTGGACCAACATCCGGATACGGAGTCCATTCCAAACGCCAACATAAAAAAACTGCGCGAGCTCGGGCGGAAAACGCTGTACGACTTCGTGCGGACGGCGCGGGAGTTTCGAAGTTCATAGTCTAGATTCACTTTACGTCACCGCGTTCAGAAGGTAGATTCACTTTACGTTGCACTACCTGGTAGGGACGTTTAGAAGTTAGATTCACGTTACATTGCATGGTAGTTCTGCGTTCGTTTGAAGGTGGTAGATTCACTTCACGTCGCACGGTCGGGATCTTCAGAAGTTAGATTCACTTTACATCGCGCGGTAGTTCTACATAGCCTATACACTTAAACGGCGTGAAGCAACGGCGTGACTCGCGACAGGAACCCGTAGGTCCCTCCCGTGACCAGGAGAAACCCGGACGCGGGCGTGACCCAGAACGTGTACGCGCGCGCGCTCATGATTTGCCGCAAACTTCCCGTCGCCGTGGCCGCGACTAACAGCGGCGTGACGTACCCTGACGTGTAGGTTAGCAGTAAGGCACCCCCGGTGAGTGGGTCCCCTGAGCTTGCTACATAGCCCAGCAAAGTCGCAAGCACTGGCGTGCTACAAGGCGACGCGGCTAGGGCGAACGCGAGTCCGGCTATGAACGCCTTTGCGGGTTCTGGAATTTTTAAACTCCGCGCGTCGAAGTTCTGGCCGAAACTGGGGAACCCGACCACGATGACCTCCAGAAGGTTCAAACCCATCACGATCGCCAAAACAGACACCGCGATTGGAAGGCCGTCGCCCAGGTTCTGGCCGTACGCCTGCCCTAAAGCTGCAGCGGAGACGCCCAGTAACGCTAAAGTAGTGGCCAGCCCGAACGCGAACGCCGCGCCGTTTACCCTGAGTTGGTTTTCTTTTCGTTGTTTTTGTCGTGCAAGCGCGGGCGCGTCTTGTGTTGTGTCCCCGGTTACCGCGACGGGAGGTACGTACCCGCCTATGTACCCCACCGTGAGCGGCAGCACGGAGAGGGTGCACGGTGATAAGCTCGTGACCAGCCCAGCCACGAGCACCGCGGCGAAGGTCACCGGCGTGACGCCGTCCGTGAGTTGCCCGACGACCACGGCATCCGCGCTTTGAGACGCACTAAACAAACCCATCGCCACGTCGTCGGCGACCGCGTTGTGTGCGGTGGCTCCACGTGAGTTGTGCGTTCGTCTGGTGCGAAACGACGTCGAGGCGTGCTGCGTTTTACCTGTTCTATTGGCGTACGGAGCCTTACCTGCTCTATCCGCCACACACGACGCACCAGCCGGCCCACCCACGCATGGTGTCGCTCTTCGATTTCCACCGCCCGGGGCGGTTTTGGGAACCGCGCACGCGGAACAATTGGTGCCGCCGCGTGTCTTTCCAACCCCGAAAACTGACGCGCGCGGCGAACAAGAGACGCCGAGAGGGGCGGAGACCGCTGACATCGCGCGTTCTCGGACCAGGAAGCGACGACCACGCGTCCGACGGTGTGAGACAGGGAAAGGAGACACCGGCCAGCCATTTATCGATATCTTTTCCCGAAAGACTGCCACGTCAGTCTGGCTTTTACCGATGTATTAAACGCTTACGAGTAGTCTACGATACCAACCCCCCTCCCTTCCCCTACGTCCTCACCACCACCCTCCCCCCCCTGGTGTGGTACCGCACCCCCTGCGAGGGCTTGTACTTTTCGTTCCGGACCTGCAGGGTCTCCACCTTGATCCCCGAAACCCCCACGCCTGACACGGAAAAGTTGCAGTGAATATCAACCAGCTCCTGTAACCGCACGCGCCGTCCGTTTTTCTCCCCCGGGACCGCCTTACCACTACTTCCCTTCCCCCCCTGTTTCGCCAGGTCGCTCGCTTCGTAGCTCTCCAAAGTGACTTGCACGGTAAGACAAGGCGTCTTGTCAACCGGGAACTTGTCAATCATCCACCGCACGCTGTGTCCTACGTCGTCGTAGCTAGCGAGCCCGTGAGTCGCGCTCGGATCGGCGAAAGTCACCCTGTCGGGTAACCTCACCTCCAGCGTAACGCTCTCCACCGGTTTCTCAAACGCGGGCTTGGTGCCGCACACGATACTCACGCGGCCCTGCGTACTCCCGAACGTGGCTTGCGGGCGGATGTACAGGGGCAACGGGACCTGCGTCGTGGTCGGGGAGTTGAACCCGCCAACCGCTCCCTGCTGCCACGCATTCTGCTTGATGTACTTGGGCTGCCACGAGTTGGTCTCCGCCTTGACCTGCGGCGCCTTGACTTTGTACGACATCAGGGTGAAGGTCCCGTCCGCGGGGACGAAGGAAACCACCCTGTCCGTGGCAAACCGCGACAGGCGCACGGACGGGTGGAACGAGTACTCCTCGATGAGGTGCGAGTTGGACAGGGACAGGGAAACGTCCGGCATGCCGCTTAGGCGCGAGTTCACCTCGATCGCGCCGTGAATCGCGCTGTGCAACACCCGCCCTTCCGAATCAAGCGTCGCGTCGATTGACTCGATTATGTCGAGGTAAATCTCGTTCGAGGCGTATTTGATGTTGTTGGATCGCCAGGGTAACGGTAATAACTTCAGCGGGTCCTGGTCCGAAACCAGCACGCCCTGGTGCCCGAACACCACGCTCTGCGCTCGATTCAACAAGTTGGGCGGCGGCACCAAAACCTTCAAACCGCCGGGATGGGTGTTTACCGGGATGCCGCTATCGAGCATCTCATCAAGGAGCTGATACAGGGTAACGTGGTGTTCCTGCAACACGGACTCCGTGACGTCGGTGAAGTACGCTTTCAGCACCACGTGCAGCTGCGTCAGGAACTCTATTACCATCAGGGGTTCCGTTTCCGTCTCGCACGTCGCGATGTACTGATTGCGAAAAAAAAGAAGTCAGTCACGAGGGATTGGACCGGGTACCGGGGTGTGACCGGGCGGTAAAGTGACACAGTACCGTGTGTTTTTACCACAGTACGCCAGAACGAGTTACCAGTATATTCGGGATTGGAAAGGGGTCCCACGGAGTGGGGTCCGTACTTTCCGACTGTACTCCATACGTAGCAGCAATCAGGGAGGTGGAACGGGGTAACTGGGAAAGGCCTCACCGTGATCTCCCCCCTGGTGATGTGGAAACAGTACTGCTTCCCCTCGGTGGTCAAAACATCCGCGTACAGGTTGTGCTTCACACTAGCCCGGTGACTCGCGAACACCTTCTCAAGCACGGACACGTGACCCACGGTCGCGCCCCAGTGCTTCAGCGCGCATAAGGACTCGGTTTTGTTGTTCACGATAAAAAGGCTGCCGATGCCCATGGTCCTTGAATCGAATCGGGATTGGAATTGGCGCTTGGTCGATGTCACCGGTGACGCGTGAGGCGTGTCCTGTGGCGCGTAACTCTTGAGCGCGAACGCAGTCACACACGCCCACGAACAGGGAAACCACTCGGTCGGACGCGCGGGTGCCGGGTCGACGCGTGCGGTGAAGTGTGAGGGAGCCGAGCAATCAAGGGCATCAAGGCCGCGGCCCGAGTTTTATTGGACGATTTTTCTTTGGCGCGTTTTTGCTCTTGGCATTTTGTTCTGGATCTGCGTCGTCGCGTCAGTCACCGCCTCACCTCGTCCCGGGCTCGCGATGGTGGTCGCGTCCGGCGAGGATGCGACAGACGAGACCTTGGTGGTGGTAACGCTGCCTCCCGAAGCCAAGTTGGTGCCTGGCACGCAACTCGAGTTCACCGACCTGGGCACGAAACGACCGCACGTGCGTTTGCCGAACGGGGTGCGGTTGATTGGTCGGTACGAAGAAAGCGTCGGGTCGTTGCTGGTGCTTGGTGTGACGGACAACGGCGCGACGTTGACCGGGAAAAGCGAAACGCGGCTGATCTTCGCGCCGAGCCGCGGCGCTGGGGCGAAAACAGACAAAACGCGAAAACCGAGGAGCGGGCGGTGACGTACCTACCTGGGGTATAGCACGGATGAGGTCGATCGAATTAGATTTGAGAGCATGAGAGAGCATGAGAGGTGCCTTTCCAAAAACAACGAGCAGAGACGCGAAAAGAAAGCAGTCACAAATAGGGTGTCGCATTGATTAGTCACAAGTAGCGTTGGGTGTTGTGTTGAATAGTCACAAATAGCCGTGGGTGTTGTTTTGCATAGTCACAAATAGCACGACTAACTACCCTCCCATCACCCCTGTCATCATTTCACGAAGAACCACGCGCCGTTCGCGGGCGCGATTGGAATGGCTTTCGTGTGTTTTTTCGCGTTGTTTGCCGACGCTGATGTAAAATCGTACTTGCTCACCAGCGTCCCGAGCACCACCCGCGCCTCAAGCATCGCGAGGTACTGCCCTAAACAGTTCCGCGGGCCTTGAATGAAAGGAAGGAACTTGAACCCCTCGTTTTCGTCAAAATTTTCGTCCATGAACCGGTCGGGTAAATAAGACAAGGGGTCGGGCCACAAGTCGGGGCGGTGGTGCACGCCTTGCAGGGACATGATCACCGTGGTACCGGCGGGGATTGCCACCCCCCCCAAATCGTCATCCTCCACCGCTACCCGGGTAACCACGGGCACCACGCTGTACAGCCGTAGCGTCTCCTTTAAACAACACAGGGTGTACTCCAGGCTGTTATTGCAACAAAAAAATGTCAGTCGTCAGTGTGAGCGAACAGGGAGGCCGGGATTTGGCGAAAGCCCCAACGCGCACCTGTTCACGGCGTCCCGCTTCGGGAGCGTTCCCGGTTCCGCGTTCCCGAAAACCCCGGCGCACTCGGTTTTGACTTTTTCCATCTGAGACGAATAAAAGAAAGTGTTAGTCAGTCTTGTATTGGCAAACAGTCGTCCGGGATTTGGTGAATGTCTAGTCTAGCCGTACAAAGCGTACAGCTGACAATACAACACGTACCTTGCCAGTGGACATTGATAGCTCGTGCAGCGTCCAGGTCAACATCGCGGCGCTCGTTTCGTGCCCCGCCAGGAGAAACGTTTTGATTTCGAAACACAGCTGCTTTTCGGTTTCTTTGCCGTACTCCTTTTCGGTGACTTTCTCAAGCACGCGCTCTAAAATGTCATCCGGTACCGCGGCGTCTTTACTTCTTTCACATCTCGTTCGCCACCGCTGCCGCACGATGGCGATGATCGCGCCGTCCAGTTGTTTGACTCGTTTTTTGTGCCGCCACCACTCCGGGGACGCCAGCGCCCAGGCCCGCCACGGAGACAAACTCCGCGTGTTGCACTCGTCCATGATTGGTAGGTACAGTGCCGGAAACAGGGTGTCGCTCTCGGCTGGTTGAAGACTCAAAACCGCCTCGCCGATGACTTGCAGGGTGAGCAGCCGGAACTCGTTTTCCATGTCTATTTTTTCCCCTGAAACTTTGTGTTTGTCAAGTTTCGCGCAAAGCCGATGCGCCGCGCGGTTTGCGATTGCTATTATTTCATCCAGGATATCAACGCGTAGGGCTTTTGAAATGTGGCCGCGCATTGTACGCCACTGGTCCCCGTCACTCGTGACCAGCCCCGTCCCGAGAATCTCAAGGAAAGGCGCGTACGAAAACCCCGTGTCCTTGGCGTAGTTCCCCGCGTTCGTGGACATTACCCTTTTCATCGTGGAAGGGTCACCGATCACCACGCAGTGCTTGGTGAAGATCTGTACCCGGACCGGTTTCGGGGCGGTTTCAGTGGCCCACAACGAGAACAAGTCCCACGTGCACGGGTAGTTCCCGACGGCTTTGAAAAGCGCCACGGTGTGGCCGATCAGGGGCAGGTACCCTGGGGCCATCGGCGCAGGGCGAAGCACGAACGCCTGTCGGTGCCATTTCAGCAACGACTTCAACACGCGAAGCACGGCCTGGACCAGCCAGTGCGCCACCGTGAGCAACACGAGCGCCGCGGCCAGCGCGGTGGCCACCGCCTGGTGATCCAACGCCGCCGGCGCGGCGGAGACGCGCGCCATCACCCGGAAGCGCGGGGGAGACTGACGAGGCAGTGGGAAAAACCCAAAGCATCAGTTTATGGCGAGGGATTATTGTTGCTGTAAGTTCTTCGTCGTTACACTTGTCGGGACGTCTCGTCTCGCGCCTACTCCCCCTCGCCCGTCCGCTCACGCCCGAACCAGCTCCAGCCTGTACCCGCTGGCCATCAAACACACCGCCACGGTGACCAGCACCACCGCGCCAACCACCCAGCCGCGTTGCGTTTCCGTCAACCCGAAAGCACCAGCGTTGCGCTGGTGCGTCATGTGGGAGTATCCGTCTTCTTCGACTTGGAACGCGTCGACAATTTCTTTCTCCTGCGCAAACACCGCGTTTTCGGGCGCCTCTTCCGCCAACTCATCCGGCTCCGCGATGGATTCTTGCACGGACAGTTCGTCAACACGCGTTGGCTCCGGCTCCGACGTCTTCACGACGGGCTCGTCTTCGGTGGCGAAGCTGATGGGCTCAGAATCAACACCCCCCGACCCGCTCCCCGACCCGCTTCCGCTCGCCACGTCGCCGTCGTGCTTTTCTTTTCGCGCTTGCTTTTTCCGCGCCTTTTTCTCCCAGCGCTTTTTCCGCTTCGCCTCAGCCGCGGCGGCGTCCTCGGCTGGAGCGGTGTCTTCTGGTGCGACGGTAGACGTTTCAGGCTCAACAGCCGCAACTTCTCGTCGTCCCCCCACCTCCTCCCGCGCCATCCAGGCCAGCTGCAGCACACCGGGTTCCAAAACAGGCGCGGTGGCGATTTTCGAAGCCTTGGCGTGTGTCTTCGCGTCGGCTTTTTGTTTCGTATCCGCCGCCTGCGTTTCAAGTGCAACGCGCTTCATCTCGGCCTCCGCCGATTTCGCCGCCGCCTTCGCCGCTGTCGCGAGCTCGTGCTCACGCTCTTTCGCAGCCTTCGCGGCGGAAGCAGCCGCGGCGGCGGTTTCCAAAGACCTGACGCGCGCGGCGCTCGCCTCCGCCGTCGCGCTCGCCGCCTCCGCCGCCCCCTTCGTTACGGCGCGCTCCTCCTTTGTTCGGCGTAAACCCTCCACGTACTGCAGTCGGTACCCAGCGTCCATCGCGAGACGCGCGTGGACGTGCTCCATCTGCTCCACGCACAAAGACTCGGCTTCAGCGGTGTCGCCTTTCTTAACAAGCTCCCTGGAATAAATAAAAAGAAAGTGTCAGTCTTGTATGGCAAACGAGGAGGCGGGATTTGGGAAATGCAACACGTACCGGGCTTTTGAAACGACTCGCCTGCTGCGGTAAAACTCCCCGCGGTCGCGCGCGCCCAATTTCCGCAGGTGTCTCAATTCGTTTCCCAGGCCGCGTCGCTCGTTCGCCGCGTCTTGCCTTTTTTCGTTCGCCGCCTGCGCCTGCGCATCAGCGGCATCCGCGACTTGTTTGTAGTGGTCGAAAAGCTTCGTAACCTCAACCTGTTTGACTTTAATAAAGTCGCAAAGCGAGCGCATCAGTTTCAGACGCGCGGCCGCGGATTCGCGGTCAAACTCGTTCGCTTCGATCGCGAGCCTCTTTCCTTGCAGTTGTGCAATGTCCCCTTTTTTCCCCCTCAGCTGCTTGATCTCCCGCAACACCGCTTTCTGCTGAAGCACGGTCAACACCGTGTGCGACATCTCGTGCTCCAAGCCGTCCAGTTTCTCCCTAAGCGCCTCCGCGGTGGACACGCCTTTCAAATCCTTGCCCATCCGCCGCACCTCGTTCGCCCGCGCGTTTGAGGCTTGGACGATATCGAGCAGAGGCTTCATAATAGCCTGCTTCTCCCGGAGCTCGTCATTCACCTCGCGCAGCTGCTCCCTGACTGGAGCGATTGCGTCACGAGCTTCGTCCCGAACAAGCTTCGCCGCTGCCAACTTCGCCATGGCGTCGTCTATTTGCGCGGTGAGCCGCAACACCCGAGTTTCCTTGAGTTGGATTTGAACATCCGTGTCGTCGTCCTCCTTCGGCGAAGGGACGCGCACGACCCACAGCTGGCGCCTGGGTAAGGACTTCTGCATGTCGAGCAAATCTTTCGTGGTCATCTCGGCATCCTTCCTGTCGCCCCGGAGGGACTTTCCGCCAAAGACCCGGAGCGACTTGCCGTTGTCGTTGCTGTTGCCATTGCCTCTTTTTCCAGATTCGGTACTGTCGTTCCCGCGACCGCCCCGGTGGTTCTGGTTCGGGGTACCGTCTTTGGGCGCGCTTTGCTTCCGTTGCGATTTCTTCTTCTCGCCGTCATCGCCGTCCGCAATCGGCGGGTTCGACGCGACTTTGGTTTCGAAACCAGGCGGGGGGGTCTTCACGGGCACCGGTTTCGCGGCCGCAGCGGGTTTGCCAGCCTCGGAAGAAGAAGCCGCGAGCATCGCGAGAATGTCGACTTTGGTCGTGACGCCCGCGGCGTCGTCGTCCAACTGGCGACCGGATCCCATACGACTTGCGGGGTCTGTCTGTGATGATGTATCGGGATGCGTGTGGAAATACGACGGGAAGACGAGGGCAGCGGCGGGTCAGCGAAGGGAAGGAAGCAGAGCGGGGGTCTTGCCAGGCGTGAAACATGTTGGCATGATGGTGTTGGTGCCTCCGGAACGCCAAGAAAACAACACCTGTCCCGTGTTCGTAATCGACCGCGAGGCAGGCGTATCGGTGGTGGAAAAGAAACGCAATCGGCGGGAATCGACGGAAAAGGTGATACAAACGTATCGGGGGGGGCACGCACCGTGTGTGTCCTCGCGGTGGCGGTGGGGAGTGCCGCGGTGCTGGTCGATCGAGGCCACAAAATCGAGGCCGCGTACGAAGTTCGATGCCAAGGCAACATGGAACGACACGATGTCGGAATCTTTGAAATTTAGAATTTTAGCGCACGCGAGGCGTCGACACTGCAGCAGTCTTAAACACTCTTCTTCTTTCCTCTCGCCCCACACTCACAAAACGTCAAACCCGGGTAACCCTCACTCCCCCTTCCCGTACCCGAACGGGTTCAAACTCGCCCACTTCCACTGGTCCACGCAGCACGTGTTGATGGAGTTCTTCGCGGACCACCCCAACACTTCAAGCGCGCGGTCGGTTTTCGCGTACACCTCGGCGGCGTCCCCCGGTCGCCGGGCCACGATTTGCATGGGGATTTCCTTCCCTGATGCTTTTGAGAACGCCGCGACTAGCTCCAAAACCGAGGTACTCGTCCCCGTACCCAAATTCACGGTGATGCACCCGCACTCAAGGTCGTTCCGTACCTTTTTCAAAGCCGCGACGTGCCCGTCCGCCAGGTCCATGACGTGGATGTAATCCCGCTTGCCCGTTCCGTCCGACGTCTTGTAGTCGTCCCCGTACACGGACAGCACCGGCCGCCTTCCAACCGCGACTTGCTGCACGAAAGGCATCAAGTTGTTAGGAATGCCTTTGGGGTCCTCGCCGATCGTTCCCGACGGGTGCGCGCCGACGGGGTTGAAGTACCGCAAGAGCACCACGCGCCATTGCGGGTCGCTGGCGTGCAGATCGGTCAGCATGTGTTCGATGAACAGCTTCGTTCGTCCGTACGGGTTCAACGCGCTGGTGGGGAAGTCCTCGGTGCACGGCACCGTGGCTGGCTCGCCGTACACCGTGGCGGACGAGCTGAAGATAAGGGACTTGCATCCCGCGCGCTCCATCGCCGAGACGAGCGCCACGGTTCCCGAGATGTTGTTGCTGTAGTACCGCATCGGTTTCGCCACGGACTCCCCAACCGCTTTCAAGCCTGCGAAGTGAATCACCGCGTCTACTTTCTGTTTAGAGAACGCGTTGTCAAGTCCGACCGCGTCCAGAATGTCCGCGTTGTAAAACGAAAGGTTCGCCGCTTTGTCTGGAACGAGCTCCTTCACCCGTCTCAAACTCTCCTCCGAGGAGTTATCCAGGTTGTCCACAACCACGACTTTGCACCCCGCCGCGAGGAGCTGAAGGCACGTGTGCGAGCCGATGTAACCGGCGCCGCCGGTCACGAGCACGGTGCTGCCTTCCACGGGGAGGGACATCAGGCGTGGGGGGGGAGAGGGGTGGGGTGTGGGGGGTTCTGAGGGACGAGCGGAGAGATCCGAAACTGTGACTAGATAGATGGCTAAGGATCTTAAGTACGGGGGGTGCAGTACCCTGTGCAAGAGCAGCGAGATTTGGACTGTAGAGTAGTGTTTTGATCCCATAAGGGATTTCACTAAAAAGGCCGCGGCCCGCGGCCAAAATATTATAAATGTCGGCGGTACTCTTGAGAGAGAAGGGGCCCTTGCTCGCCCACACCCGGCGGCACGCGCCCCCCCCGGAGTGGAGTCCCCCCGCGATGAAACCCAAGATCACCGGGAAGAAGGGAACGAGCGGCTCAGTCCGTTCACCGGGTGCGGCGCTTGGTGGCGGCGAGGTCGGGGAGAAGCGGCGGCGTCATGATGGTTCGGCCGCCCCCGATGGCGATGAAGCGCCTCCTTTGACGTCCGCCGTCGCGTCGTTCCAGAAACAAGCAGGCACCTTCGTAAAACAGGCTCAACAACACCACGACTGGCAAGGAGAGAAATCCGTGAGCGAGGCTATCGTCGTGAAGGGTGTTGAAACGAAGACCAAGGTCGGGAAAGGCGTCGTCGAGAAGAAGAAGGTCTCATCGTCATCACCACCAACCACGAAACCGAAAAGCAAATCCACCGAACCAGTCGTGAACCGCAAAAAGCCGCCGAGGCCTACGAAGAAACCGAAAACGGACCAGCGGTTCGGCAGCGAGGCTGATAAAAAGAAACTCGCGGACGAGCGGTTCGACGAGAGGCGAGAAGCCAAACGTTTGAAGTACGTCGCCCTTACCGCCGCGTCCGCGGAGGCGGACGGCACCGCCGGGGATGAGACCGAAATCTCGGGAAAAATTCTGGGACGACGCCGGCGAGCGGCGGAGAAACGCGCGCGGTTGGGCGAAAAGCGAAAAGCGGCACGAACAGAAAAAGGCTTGCCATGTGATATGCCGGTGAAGGTGTTGCCTGCGAAACTTTTAGTAGGCACCGCGGCTGGAGTCAGCGCGCTTTTGAAAACAAACGGCGACGGCGACGGCCAGAAGAGCGGCAAAAACGCAAAGCGAAAGGAACGCCGGGAAAAGGCGTCGGCGGCGCGAGACGCGGAGGATGCGAAAGAGGGGGTTACACAGGGTGATAAAAAGGCTGACCAAAAGAAGAACAGCACGATCGCTGAACAGAAGAAGACCGTGGTTGAGGAGTCGGCGAAGGCGAAATCTCGTCGTGAAAAACGGGAAGCCGCGGAAGCGCTGGAGCGCCAAGCCGCGGCGTTAAGAGCGGCGGCTGACTCTGACTCTGACTCTGAATCGGAACGAGACGAATCCGAATCTGAATCAGCACAAGACGCGTCCGTGTCCGGGTCTGGCGGCCACGAAAAACAAAAGCAGGGCGGTGACTGGGGGGAAGATTTCAGCAGCGACGAGGATGACGTGGATTCCGACGAAGAACGCGCGCTCGACGATGCGTTCAGGGAGGATTCGGACGACGATGCGATGGGTGACGCAGTACGCGACAGCGACGACGAGAGTCCGTCCAACTCCGAAGACGACGTCGGGGATGCGCCCGGAGGTGCCACGGCTGCTTCGGAGTCGGAGGATGACGAGGATGACAAAATGACCGAGGTTCCCGTCCGCAAAGAACTCCCTAAGAAACAAACCTTGGTGGATAAAATGCGCGCCAAGCTCAGCGGCGGGCAGTTCCGGATGCTGAACGAGCAGTTGTACACCACGACTGGGGACAAGGCTTTAGCAATGGTAAAAGATCAGCCCGGGATGTTCTCTAGCTACCACGCCGGGTTCCGGGAGCAAACAAAAGAGTGGCCGACGCGGCCGGTTGACGTTTGTTTGAGATGGTTGAAAACGCAACCGAAAACTTTACGAGTCGCGGACTTTGGGTGCGGCGACGCCGAGCTCGCGAAACGGGCGCCGCAAAAAAACGTGCACTCCTTCGACCTGGAAAGCGACGCCCCTGGGGTTGTCGCCTGTAACATGGCGGACGTGCCGCTTGATAACTGCTCCGTGGAAATCGCGGTGTTCTCCCTGTCCCTAATGGGAACGGATTACGGGAAGTTCATGGAAGAAGCGCACAGGGTACGGTTGCGAAACCTTTTTCTTTTTCTTTTCACGCCGGGACCCGGACCCGTCGCCTGTCGGTGACCCGACTGTTTGTGTCTTTCCTTTCCGGAATTCATTTCCCGTATCCATCGAGGCGCGCTTCAGTCTTCGCGCTCCCGTCCGCCAATGACGGGTTCGTATTATTCAAGTCGCGCCAAAGCAAAAAGACGGCCGCTTCCCTTTCACCGACGGGTGATACGAATGAGCCCGCCGGCTGGACGAAGCCCCGATAGTTTTTACCCGTTTTCACAACGACTCGCCTCTCGTATTCGCCGCTTCCGGAAAGTTGTGACTAACTGCTACTTGAAGATATTATTCCTCTCAAATAGACTGGGTCCCCGAGCGTACTTGCGTCGTGTCTGGTACTGACGTCTCCCACTAAAAAAATACCAAAACAGGTTTTGAAAGTCGGCGGCGTGTGCTGGATCGCCGAGGTGAAATCGAGGTTCGACGGCAGCAAGGGCGTCGCGTCCATCGACTCTTTCGTCGCCGCCGCACACAAATGCGGGTTCAAACTGCAAGGCGCCGTGGACGAGACGAACAAGATGTTCTTCACCTTGCGCCTGGTGAAGGCCAACGGTTCCGTCCAGAAAAACAAAGTCGACTGGCCTCCCCTAAAGGCGTGCGCGTACAAGAAAAGGTAGAAGAAGAAGTCTTGTGATGAATCAGCGATACGGTCTATAAAGAAGCAATGCAGCAATACAACCGCAATACAGCAAAAAAATACCTTCTCCGTTAAAAAATAAAATCACGCAACCTCCCTCGCTCTCCGCGCGAACGGCCCGTACAGCGCCTCCGCGTATTCGCTTCTTGGGCCGACGACCACCCGCAGCACGCCGTGAAGGATCTGCGCGGTGAGTCCCCATATCTGCAGCGGCGAGTCTTTGGACGTGGTGGCGTTGAACACGGGCATGGGGCCGATTCCTGGGACGACGCGCGCGTCGATCGATTGGCGCGACAGCAAGTGGTCCAAACTCATCGCCATCAGCGTGGGCGTTTTTTCAATCAAACTTTTAGCGAGCGACTTCGCCCTCAAACCAGGCACGTCTATCGTGCCTAAATACCCGACCACCGGCGTGACCGCGGTTTGCGTAGCGATGTCAGGGCAATCGGAAGTCAAACCCAGGATTTCGAGCCGCGCGTACAGGGAGGGCAACGTTTTCGTGGAAACTTTTTCGGCACCCCAATCCGCCCCTCCACCTAAATCGTCCTCCAACCCGAGCGTACGGAACGCGAGTTTAATCGCGTCTCCCACGGAATGCGCGTCCCTCGGGCGAACCGTTCGCGCGATTGGCGCGCGTGGAAAAAACACGTGCGGTGCCCCGAAGTCGTCGTTCGCCACTGTGAACAGCACGTGCGGCTCGCCCGTTGTTTCGCAATGGCACAACGGCACGAGCACCGCCACGGAGTGCGGTACGTTCGGGCCTTCAATCCGAATTCGTTTCTTGGCTCCCAAGTCGTGTGCGATGCGTCGCAGCTCGGGAGGGCTCAACAGCGGGGTGTTCCACGCCGCAGCGAGCTGGCTTCCAGCCTCCACCGCAAACGGCGTCGTCGCTAACGTCGCCGCGAACGTCCAACGCGCGGCGCGACCATTTACCGAACTCGGGTTGTGGGAACACGTCTCCACGGCAGCGGCCCGCGTGGTGGACCATCCGCGTCGCACCGCACGCGCCGCGGCTCGTGCCGACATGCGTACGGCCCGCCCCCCACACACCCTCCAGCGGGTCTTTCGACGCCCCCTGCCTCTCGCAGTGAACCGCGGGGAGGCCAGAAGGGTTGATCTCGATAGACTGGAAAACGCCCCAAGAAAAAGAAACCAGTGCGTGTCCACTGGCAAACAGTCTGAGATTATTGAATGGGAGATTTGACGGTCTAATAATTTCTGTCTTGCGACGAATGCAGCAGGTCTATAGAACGAAACCGGCTTTTTGGGAATCGTGCAAGCGAGAAAAAACAAAAAAAAAATCCGAGAGCCGCCGCTTTCAGCCGCCGACGCACATTGTGTCCCCGCGCGCGTTCCGTCGAAAAGCGTCCCGGTCACGATGCCCATCGTCATCACCGCCGAGCCGTGGGTTCCCGCGCAGGAGACGTTCATCACCGGGTCGGAAATGCGCGGTTTCGCGGCGGGAAGGCCCAGTAGGAAGCGCGTCCGGGAGGTTGAGACGAATGGGCTTGAAGAAAGTGAGGAGGTTGATGAGCACGAAGTGGAGAGGTTACGGAAAGCGAGCCGGCCTACGTACCAACAGGTGGTGGGCAAGGCATCTGGACGTTCCTGGAAAGCCCCCGCGACACAAAGGGCTGCGAGTTTCATGAAACCCGACACCGGGGGTGCCACGTCCTGGGACGCGCGGATGGCCGCGAAGGCGTCTAAAAAGGCTTTCCAGGATGCGATGAAGGAAAAACAAGATGAAGCGCGGGCGGAGCGAAAGGTTGAGCACGAACGTCGGGCGGCGAAGAAAACGCAGAAGGAAACGAACCGAAAGAAAGACGGACAAGCGCAGCAAAACTCGGAAATCACAAACCCGAAAACAATCGCGAAACACGCAAAGATGAGGAAAGCCACGAAAAAGCAAAAGGCGCTCAAGATGTGATGCGATGTGGGTGTCTTTTTATGGACATGTATTTCTGAGATTCATATTTGCGCGCGATCGATAATAATCATTTCCACGCTACTTCCATAAATACTATCTCAAGGCCTTTCGAATCGCGGATCGGCCTTTCGGTGTTCGCCCTCCCGAAAGCGCCGCGACCTTGTCCTCCAGGGTTCGCAAGAGTCTCGCCTCTCGGGCTTCCACCGCGGCTAAACTGGACGGCGCCTTTCTTTTCGGCCCGAAGGTTGGCCCTGACCGAACAGGCGGAGGTTTCGGCTTTGCTTTGGAGACTGTTTTTTTAGTCACAAGCTTGCAAAGAGCAGGCGCCGAGCTTGACGACACAAGCACCGCGGTCTTCGCGCGCTCCAGTTTCGTGCGCGGCGAGACGTTTTCGCAAGACGGATTCTCCTTCACCCCGAGCGCGACGTTTTTCCCGCTCCTCAACAGCGCCGCCTCCACCGCCCTCATCGCGGCTATTTCTATGTCCTCCCTTGACAGCTGATACTGCTGTACGGGTTGCGATTGCGGCGGTACCCGTGGCGGCAACGCCCTCCACATGCGCTCCACTTGCGACGACGAAACCAGCGCGCTGACTGTTTGCCCGTAGGGGTCGTCGCCGCGCGCGCGAAGGTTGCGCGTTTTTATTTTACGCTCCATCTCCATCTCCGCCGCCGCCAACGCGGCGTCGCCCTTCTCCCTGCCGATTGACGGCGGCGCGCTGATCTGCGTTGATGACGGCGACGTTTGGTTTCGGCGTCCGGGTGGGGGCGTTTCGTGTTTCTTTTTGCGCCGACGAACCGGGGACGAGTCTTCTGATTCGGAATCCGATTCGGAAGAACTCGCGGCGGCCGAGGCGTCGGAGGAACTACTGGACGCTTCGCGAATAGTAACGCGCCTCGGCGTTTTCGACGCGGACCCTTTCTGTTTCGACACGGATTTCGACGCAGACGACGAGGACGCACCCCTGTTTTTTCCTTTCACCCCCTCAAGCATCTTCTCCAGCATCTTGATCTTCGCCCGCAGCCGGTCGGTTTCGGCTTCTCTTTTTTTATACTCCTCCTCCCGCTTGGCGAGCTGTTTACTTTCGTAATCCCGCATCGCGGCGTTCACGCGCTCTTCCGCTTTTTCAGGCGCTAGCTCCTTAAACGCCCTTAGCTCCGCAACCTCCCCTCGTAACACCAACACGGTCGTCTCAGTTTCCGTGAGCTTTTCGTAAACCTCAACCGCGTTCGCCTCCGCCGCGCGCTTCGCCTGCGTGCTTTTCGCGAGCTCTTTCCGCGTGTTTTCCTCGCGCTGGCGCCACGCCTCTAGCTCCGACGCTAAAGCTAACGTCTGCGCCTTCTCGTCCGACAACTCCCTCCGCAGGTTGTTGATGGGAATCTCCAGCTCCAGTGACTTTTCACTCAGTGTCTGTTCGTTCTTGTCAACCGTTTCTTTCCGATCCAGCTCGATCGCCGCTTTCTGTTCCTCAACCTGTCTGACTAGCTGCCGTTCCAAGTTACTAAAATCATCCTTCTGGCGCTGAAGCGCGTCGTCCCGCGCGTACCTTGCCTCGTCGGTTTGTTTCCGCAACCGCTCCACCTTCTCGGCGTGGTACGCCTCGAGTTCGCCCACGCGGTTTTTTTGCCGCCGCAGCTCCGCGTCTTTCTCATTCACCAGCCCGCGCGCGTGCGCCAAGTTATGCTCCGCTTTGTCACAAGCGGCTCGGTGCACTGCGACCGTGCTATCAAGCCTCGCCAGCTCCGCATCACGGTCCTCGAGAAGCTTCAGGTTGTACCGAAAGTCAGCCGTGAGCTGCGTGAACTGCGTGCGCGTCTGCGCCAACTCAACCTCCTTGCCTCGCAAACGCGTCTCGATGTCAACCGCGCGCGCGTTGAGCTGGTTTAAGCGCTGCTCGGAAAGAGCCACGAGCTCCTGTTTTGGTGGTTTGGGGGTGGGTGGTTCGGTGGGTTAGGGTCGAACAGTGGGCTGATGTGTGACGCCCCACTCCAGCCCTGTCTGTCTGTCTTGGAACACACCGGGATTTAGGGAACCGCATTTCACGTTTGTCAAATCCGCCGTACCTTCTCCTTCTGTGCGATGAGCACGCGGACGTTCGTGGGCGGCGTCGGCGGCTGCGCCACGCCGTCGCCGAACAAACCAACCTGGTTCTCCCGCAGCGGCGAGGCGTACGCGCCGGGAGACGCCATGGCGGGTGGGACGCGCCCGTCGTTGTTACCGGCGGGGCCACGACGAAATGGAAATGCATTTGCGGGGGGAAGAAAAATCGTCGCTCATCTCCACATCAAGTCGTTAGTTCCGCAAAGGGTCTGGAAAAAGGAAGATCGCTGCAGAGCCGTCATCCAAAAAAGCTTACGGAAGCGCGTGTCGACACGATCTCGCCGCGGACACTCACTCAACCGCGCGGCGTGTTTGGACACGTACAAACACACTTCGGCTTCCTCCGCGCGAGTCGCCCCGCGCACTCGCACGCACACGCGCTCGGCCGACCCCGCGCACGCGCTCGTGACAGCCCGGAGTTTTCTGCCAGGTCGAGGATTTTATTTGGGGACGTAATTGGACGGCATCCCTTCTCGAGATGTCCGCTTACACAATGAGCTCCGCGCTCGGCACGGTGGTCAACGCGCGCGCCGGCCGCGTCGCGCGTCGTCGCGCGAGCGCGTCCGTGCAGTGCCACGCCTCGTTCCGGCCTACGCGCGTCAACTCTGGGTTCCACGCCGCCCCGCGTGTCGTGCCTTCCGTGACGTCGATGGCGCGCCACCAAAAAGCGTTGCGGCCTTGTTCGGTGCCTTCGTGGCACCCCGAAGCGGATGTCTCTTCCCTGGACCCCGACGAACCCACCCCCGGGTTCGCCTCAATCGAGTCCGCGCTTGTTGACGTCGCGGCTGGTAAGTTCGTGGTGGTGCTCGATGACGAAGACCGCGAAAACGAGGGTGACTTGATCGGCGCCGCTGATAAGATGACCCCCGAATCGATGCACTTCATGATCCGCCATTCAAGCGGTTTGGTGTGCGTTTCCGTGGATAACGAAACCGCGGATCAGTTGAACCTGCCGCTGATGGTCAGTAACAAGGAAAACGAAGATGCCATGCGCACCGCGTTCACGGTGTCTGTTGACTTGAAAACCGCGAAAACGGGAATAAGCGCCGGCGAACGCGCGGCGACAATCGCGCGTTTAGGCCACCCATCCGCCGTCGCGGAAGATTTCGTCCGACCCGGGCACGTGTTCCCCCTGCGATACCGGGAAGGCGGGGTTTTAAAAAGGACCGGGCACACCGAAGCCGCTATGGACTTGGCGCGCATGGCCGGCTGCGGGCCGGCCGGGGTGCTGTGCGAAATCGTGAAAGACAGCGACGGCAGCATGGCCCGGCTTCCTGATTTGAAGCTGTTCGCCGAGAAACACGACCTGAAGTTAGTTTTAATCAGCGACATGGTCAGGTACCGTCGCAAGCGAGAGGTGCTCGTGGAGCGCACCGCGAGCGCGCGAGTCCCAACGGAGCACGGCAACTTCACCGCGGTTTCGTACAAATCCAAGGTGGACGGCATCGAGCACGTGGCGTTCGTGTTCGGCGACAGCGCGGACGCGGCGGCTGGCGAGAACATGCTCGTCAGGGTGCACAGCGAGTGCCTCACTGGTGACATTTTTCGCAGCGCGCGGTGCGACTGCGGGAACCAGCTTGATATGGCGATGAAAAAAGTCGCGGCTGATGGGCGGGGCGTGATTGTGTATTTGCGAGGCCAGGAAGGCCGGGGAATAGGCTTGGGGCACAAGCTAATGGCGTATAACCTGCAGGACGAGGGTAGGGACACGGTGCAGGCGAACGAGGACCTCGGGTTGCCGGTGGACTCGAGGGAGTACGGCGTGGGGGCGTCTATTTTGAACGACTTGGGCGTGCGGACCATAAAGCTGATGACGAACAACCCGGCGAAGTACCACGGGCTGAAGGGTTTCGGGCTAACAATCGTATCTAGGGTGCCCCTTTTCGCCCCGATCACCCTGGACAACGCGAAGTACATCGAAACCAAGCGCAAAAAAATGGGCCACATGTTCCAAAACGAAAGCGAGGAGTTTGAAAATGCGGCGCGGGGTGTGGATGACCCGGTGAAATCGGACCAGGGCTCGGATTCGATCACCGTGGCGTGATCTCGCAGATCGCTACGAGATCACGGTGGCGTAGTCTTAAACGTGTTACGTGTGACAGGACAGACACGATGTTGGGGCCAGGATGAGGGACCGCCCCGTTAAAAAGCTACCGAACGGCTTCCGCCGGTACTATTGATTTTTTAAAACAGCACATAACCAACCAGTCAAAACTCCGTCACCCCTTCCATCCGCAGCGTCTGCGCCAGTCTGGTTTTCAGCGCCGCGGGCAAGTCGTCGTCCGTGGGGGTGTTCATGGTGTGGTTTTCGTGAAGAAACTCGTGTCCCATTCGATACTGGCCGTCCGTTCCAGGCACGGCGTACCACTCCGGGTCCAAGCCCGCGGTTACCCGGTGTTCGTGGTTGAACGGCCCGCGCAACGATTCAGGCGCGTGTCGTTTTATTTCAGCGCGGAACGTGGCTTGCGGATCCACATCCAAAACGGAACACACCTCGCGAAACCAAACCACGCCGACCGCGACGTGCGCGAGCTCTTCGGCGGATATTTTGGCGATGATATCCGCGGAGCGGTTATCGCCCCGGCCTCGTAGCTTAGACACGAGTCGGGGCCCGGCGTCAAGACCCCGGGCTTCCTGCATACAAGGCACCACTGCCAATCGCCCGGGTAGCGAATCCGCCGTGCTCGTCGCGCCTTCCCACAAAAGGTTGTGCGCGGGAATGTCCCCGTACGCGATCCCCATCTCGTGCAATCTTTGTAAGCACCACCCCAGGTGCCGGCTCTCGTCGTCCGCAACGCGGGCGAAGTCCAGGAAAAACTGGTCGGGGAGACCGGCGAAGGTGCCGTGCTTTTGTTCGCGGGAAGAGAAAGAAGATGACAACCTCGATTCGCCATCCGCAAAAGAGGAAGTCGCGAACCTTGAGACGTGCATCGGCGAGAACCGCGCGATCGTGTCCCACGCCAAGTCGATCGCGTTCAACTCGATGTGCGCGATGTTGTGCATCATGGCCTGCGAGAACCCCAGTTCGCTTGTTTTCGGGGACGGCACCAGGCCCGGGTGCACCAGCGCCGGTTTGTCCGGCCTCGCCGGCGACGTGGGCGGCGACCCGAAACCCAGCGCCAATTTTTCCGTCCCAGAAGATGACTCACCCGCGAACTTCGCGTACGCGCGATGCGACAGCGCGGCTTTTCCGGCTGGATCTTTTGTTCGCAGGATCAAATCCGCGCATCCCGCCAGCGTACACGGCAACGGCGTGGTTTCCACCAGAACCTGGTCGAAAGGCGACGCCCAGATTCCGGGAGGTACGTTTCCACGATTTTCGTCCCCGAAATGTTTCGCATCCGCATCCGCGGGCACCGCGTCGTTCTTTCCCCACACCCACGCCTTGTTCGCGCGTGCGCTCTCCAAACGCCACTCCGCGAGCCCACTCCACACCCCGTCGGCAGGTCGCTCAAGAGTGGACACCGCGGGGGCGACCCCTTGTTTTTGTTTCGCCGCCGAGCTCGTGGTGGCCCACCGACACCGACGCGTCACTCGGCCGAGACCTCCGAACCCGTCAACCGCGGAAACGGAAACCCTGGGAACACGCGCACGGGGAGGTCGCACAAGGGACGCGATCCCCACGCGCCACGCGCAGCCGATCGATAAGGCAGAGACCGACATCTCGCCCCGCGCGCACGCGCGGAGACGAATGACGTCGTCACGGGTCACGTGTTCAGACAAAAGTTATTGCTTGTTGGCACAATCTGACATTGCCTCTCGTGATTGAAACCTCGGACTGAGTGCGAGACGCGCCGCGACCGCGACCGCCCGCCGGCATGAGCGACTCAGACGACGAGGAGACGGCGAAGCTCCGCGCGATGCGCAACGTCGCCGCGCGCATGGACGCTGGCGGCGGTGGCGGGATGCAGGAGTTACTGGACCGACAACGTCGAGTCGCGGCGGCTTCTCGGTCATCTGCTTTCTTTGACGACGGCGATGACGCGCGTGCGCCTTCGAAACGCGCGCGCCAGGGTTCGTCTCCGCCCAAAGCGTCGGTGCCTGTTGCGGATGACGAGGACGCGGCGTTGCGTGCGATGTTTCCCGGCGGGTTCGGCGGGAGGAAACACGCGGCGCCGCAAAAGTCGCCATCGCCTGAACGCCCAGGGGAAGGCCCATCGCGTGCCACGGAAGGCCCCTCGCGACCTCCCGGTTCGTCTGGCGCCCCGCAAGGCCCGCGGCGCCCTTCATCCGCTGATTTGGACGAGAAGGACGACGACGGCGAGGACGACGACGACGACGAAGAGGACGGCGGCGACGACGACGACCGGTTACCGGTTGCGCACGAGGCTCGTTTGCAGGGCCACGCAAAAGTGGTCAGCGCGAGCGCGCTGGAGCACACCGGGTCGCGCCTGTTAACGGGGTCGCACGACTACACCGTGCGTATGTACGACTTTGGTGGCATGAAAGCGGACTTGAAGCCTTTCCGGGAAATCACGCCTTCAGACGGGTACCCGATACACGCACTCGATTGGTCTCCGAGCGGCGACCGTTTCGTGGTGGTGACCGGCGGCCCGCAGCCGAAAATCTACGACCGCGACGGCCGCGAACTAGGCGAGTTCGACAAAGGCGACATGTACATCCGGGACATGAAGAACACGAAAGGGCACGTCTCGCCGTGCACCGGGGGTGCGTGGCACCCCACGGAGATCGACACAGTGCTAACCGCGAGCGCGGACGGGAGCATGCGGACGTGGTCGGTGTCGCGTTTGGGCGACCCTCGAGGCGCGCAGCTCGCGGTTTTAAAACCAACCCTGCAAAAGCCGGGGCGGTGTCAGGTCACGTCGTGCGCGTACAGCGCGTGCGGCACCCTCATCGCGGGCGGCGTGAATGACGGGAGCATACAGATATTCCCCGCGAATCAACAAGGAGGTGCTGGCGGCGGAGGCAACAACGGCTACCGCAGCGCGTCGGTTGGTGTGATTCTGCCGCCGTCGCAGCAGTGCCACACCGACAACAAGTGGGTTTTCAACTCGCGAAACAAGTACCACGTGAAAAACGCGCACGCGCCTGGTGAGGCGATCACGTCCGTCGCGTTCGCCAAGGATGGCCACACGTTGCTATCGCGGTCGGGGGATGGCACGCTAAAGGTATGGGACATACGCAACCCAAAGGTCCCGGTGAAGACGTTCCAGGACCTGGAAACGAGCTTTGACGAAACCAACGTCGGGTTTTCGCCAAACGACGACTACTTCTTCACGGGCGTGGACGCGCCGTTTGGGCGCGCCGAAAACGGCGACGGCGGTTTGATGGTTTACGACAAACAGACGCTCACGCTGAAACAAAAAATACCCACGCCGGGGAACTGCGTCGCCGCGCTGTGGCACGAACGCTTAAACCAGCTCTTCCTCGGGTGCGGGGACGGGAAGAAAGGAACCGTGGTGGGGTTGTACGACCCGCAAAAATCGCAAAAGGGGTTGGTCACGTGTTTGGGAAAGAAAGTCAAAACAAGCGTGAACGCCGATTTCATGCGCATCGACGAATCCAAAACCGCGTACACCCCGCACGCGCTTCCCATGTTCCGGGAACCCATGCCTGGCCGGAAAGGGCCGGGGGAGAGCGAGCGCGCGCGGCGGAAAGACCCGGTCGCGACGAAGGCGCCCGCGTTGGAGCAGGGGGGGAAGCTCCGAACCGGAGGGACGTTGCTCACGCAGCACATCATGAAGAACAACGATATGATCGGCGAGAAGAACTGGCGCACGAACGACCCGCGGGAGGCGATTTTGAAGCACGCGGACGCCGCGGCAGCGGACGCGTGGCGCACGAACGGCGCGTACGCGAAAACGCAGCCCACACCAATCTTCGCGGAACCCGACCCGGAAGAGGAAAGCGAGTGATAATTAAGAGGCAACGACGTTTAGAAAGTTACTTCCTCTGATGACGTGTTGCTTTTTGTTTCGATCGCAAAAGCTTCGCGACGCCGTTCAAACAAACGGTTCTCGCCCTACTCGCCCTCGTCGCTCCTTGGAACTCCGCTACCGTCACTACTACAATCCACCCGGTACTACACACACACCGTGCCAAAATCCCCCTTCACGGCTGCACGTAAATCGCCCTGGATACGTCCGGCGGTTTCCACGTTTTCCCAAACCGAACAACGACACACTCCACATTGGGCAACGAGGTTTCCCCCGACTTAAGCGCGACGCAGACAAAAATTAGCTCGTGTTCCGAACCAGGCGCGCAAATCACGGTCCGCTGCCGCACTCCAGCAAACACGAAACCAGAGGCGTCCGTTACCCTAACCTTGATGTGTTGACCCTGATTCGTGGTGTTACTGAACCGTATGCGCATGGGAAACGGCACGCCGCGGGTCACGAAGGGTGGCGCGTCGGTGGCGATCGTGATCGGGGGTGCTTTCTTCGTGACGCGCGGCGTCGCGAAACCTTCAAGCGAAACCTCACCGTCCGCCTCGGTTGCGTTTTCCGCGGTAGGAATCACGGTAGTACGGGTTTCTTGTGAGTTCACGGATTCGAGTCTTCGCCAAACAACCTCCAGTCCCTTCTCGGTGTGTTCTCGGTTTGACAAGGAAACGTGCGTGAACTCGTCCCCGTAGTCCAGGGCGATTGGAAACTGCGGTCGCGAGGTTTCGGGTGACGAAGACGAAGACGCCGCCATCGCCGCGTTTATGATTTCCAGCCGAGAGGAGGAAGACCCCGCTAGTTTGACCTTAGTGAACACCCGGGTGGTACGTTCCACCCCCTCCCCGTGGTCAGGTGACAAGCAAAGCGAATGCGTGCGGAACAAAGACGTGGTGGCTACGGCACACGAAAAAGGAACCGCCACCGCGATTTCGACCTCGGTTTCCAACAAGGTGGGTTTTTTTTGGGTAAGGTTCGTCGCGGCGGTTTCGTTTGTTTCGTTTGCGGCGTTTTCGGCATTTTC